>ENA-OQIS01000190-OQIS01000190.1-human-gut-metagenome-genome-assembly--contig:-NODE-190-length-11781-cov-2.511927_pt1 | contig 11781 bp, 10 predicted proteins | sample MGYA00242589_ERZ504754 | MGnify/ENA primary metagenome ERZ504754 (study PRJEB26092, sample SAMD00036351) | human gut metagenome | host: Homo sapiens | study: EMG produced TPA metagenomics assembly of...
TGATGGTGCTGGGGATGTTGACGCCCAGAATGTCATAATACTCGCTTTCCAACGCCGGTGCGCTGATAGTTTTTGGTGGGGGTCCCATGCTTCCAGCTGGACGACGAGGTCGAGGCTTTCACTCACCTTGACCGCGCCCACGCCGAACACGCGGGCCACATTGACAATGCCGATGCCCCGCAGCTCAATGAAGTGGCGGATGTTTTCCGGCGCAGTCCCCATGATCTGACGGTTGGAGACCTTGCGCAGCTCCACGGCATCGTCGGCGACGAGGCGGTGGCCGCGCTTGACCAGCTCAATGGCCAGCTCGCTCTTGCCGATGCCGCTGTCGCCGAGAATGAGGATGCCTTCACCGTAAACTTCCACCAGCACGCCGTGGCGGGTGATGCGGGGAGCCAGTTCAAGGTTCAGCACGCTGATGAGGCTGCCCATCATGGTGCAGGTCGTCTCGTTGGAGCGCAGCAGGGCTACCCCGTGCTGCTTTGCAAGCTCCTGCATCTCCGGGAAGGGTTCCAGCTCCTCGTTGCGGCAGAGGATGACGGCCGGAGGCTGCTGGCGGAACAGCCGGTCAAGGCGCTCACGGCGCTTTTCCGGCGTAAGACCGGCCAGAAAGTTCATCTCCGCAAGGCCCATGATCTGTAAGCGCAGCTTATCGAAATAATCGTAGTAACCGGCCAGAAACAGGCCGGGACGGTTGACCTCTGCGATCTCGACGCTGATCTTGTCCAAATCGCAGGGCGTATAGATGACCTCGAGGCTGACCTTCTCGACCAGCCGCTTGAGCGAAACAGCGAAATTCCCCATTCGTTTTTCCTCCTGCATCCTCTGTGCTCCGCCATACCAAAAGGCAGCACAGTTTATCCTTCCTTATTATAATCGAGACGGACAGCAAAAACAACAATTCTTTCAGGAATCTTTTCTGGTTTTGCGCCAGCGCTTGCATCCGGGGGCCAAAACCATATAATAGGAGGCAGGGATAGAGTTCACTTTACATGAGTTTTACATTTCGCCGGTTTCAGATTTTACATTCCACTCGTATACTCATAATCAGGGATAGGACCGGTGAAATCCAGTGCAGGTCGTGTAAAAAGTTGAGACATGCTCCTGCACGGGTCCTCTACGGCCGCTGTCGATGTACAAACGCAAGCTTCAACAAGCGAGGAGTAAAACATGACTCTATTCAATGTCTTTTCTCTGCTGGGCGGTCTGGCTCTGTTCCTGTTCGGCATGGACATCATGGGCAAAGCCCTTGAGAAACAGGCCGGCGGCCATCTGCAGAAGATCCTGAGCAAGCTGACGGATAACCCCCTCAAGGGCTTCTTCCTCGGTCTCGGCGTGACCGCCATCATCCAAAGCTCCAGCGCTACCACCGTCATGGTGGTCGGCTTCGTCAACAGCGGCATCATGGAGCTGCATCAGGCCATCGGCATCATTATGGGCAGCAATGTGGGTACCACTGTCACCAGCTGGCTGCTGAGCCTTTCCGGCCTGCAGGGCGACAGCATCTGGATCCAGATGCTCAAGCCCACCTCCTTCAGCCCGCTCCTCGCCTTCATCGGCATCCTGCTCTATATGGGCAAGAGCGAGAAGAAAAAGGGCGTCGGCACCATCCTCATCGGCTTTGCCATCCTGATGACCGGCATGACTGCCATGTCCAATGCCGTCGAGCCCCTGCAGGGTGAGGCATGGTTCACCAACCTCTTCGTCCGCTTCTCTAATCCCATCCTCGGCGTTCTGGTGGGCACACTGGTCACCGGCATCATCCAGAGTTCCAGCGCCAGCGTTGGCATCCTGCAGGCGCTGAGCGCTACCGGCGTCATCACCTACGGCAGCGCTATCCCCATCATCATGGGTCAGAATATCGGCACCTGTGTCACCGCGCTGATTTCTTCTGTGGGCGCAAATAAGAATGCCCGCCGTGCCGCCATGGTCCACCTCTACTTCAACATCATCGGTGTCACGGTCTTTCTGGCCGGTTTCTACGGTCTGAACGCCGTGGTCCACTTTGATTTTGTGAACAAGACCATCGCCGCCTGGGGCATTGCTGTGGTCCACTCCACCTTCAACATCGCGGCCACCCTCATCCTTCTCCCCTTCGCAAATGGTCTGGAAAAGCTGGCCATCCTCACCATCCCCGACGACGCCGAAAAAGAGAGCTTTGCTCTGCTGGATGAGCGTCTGCTGAACACCCCGGCTGTGGCCGTGGCCCGCGCCCACTCTGCTACTGCTGACATGGCCGAGCTGGCCCGTGTGGGCGTCATGCAGGCCATGAGCCTGACCCACACCTGGGATGATACGCTGGCCCAGAAAGTCCGGGACGAGGAGAGCAAAGTTGACCAGTACGAGGACGCCCTTGGCACTTACCTCGTCAAGCTGTCCAGCCGTGAGCTGAACCATGCGGACAGCCAGAGCGTGAATACTCTGCTCCACACCATCAGCGATTTCGAGCGCATCAGCGACCATTCCGTGAACCTTCTGGAATCCGCACAGGAGATGCACACCAAGGAGATCAACTTCTCCACCGATGCCCGCGAAGAGCTGCAGGTGCTTGAGGACGCCGTGCAGGATGTGCTGAACCGCACCACCGACGCCTTCCGCAAGGATGACCTGCATCTGGCAAGCAAGGTCGAACCTCTGGAGACCGTCGTGGACGAGCTGGTGCGTGCCATCAAGGCACGGCACGTCGCCCGTCTGCAGGCCGGCAGCTGCTCCATCGAGTATGGCTTCGTGCTGGAAGACCTGCTGACCAACTACGAGCGCGTCTGCGACCACTGCAGCAACGTGGCAGTTGCCCAGATCGAGGTTGCACAGGACAGCTTCGACACCCACGCCTACCTCAACGACCTGCGCAGCGGCCATGCCTCCACCAAGGAGAGCGAGCAGTTCCAGCGCCGCCTGAACCGCTACCGCGAGCGCTATCTCTTCCCCGACGAAAACGTCACCGAAACGGAGGACGAACAGGCATGATTTATATCGTAGAAGACGATTCAGCCATCCGTGAATTAGAGCAGTATGCATTGCAGTCCAACGGCTACGAGGCCGTGGGCTTCGAGTCCTCAGAACCCTTCTGGCAGGCCGTCCACACCACGCCGCCGGAACTGGTCATTCTGGACGTGATGCTCCCCGGTGAGGACGGCTTCTCCATCCTGAAAAAGCTCCGCGCCGCCCCTTCCCTGCGGCGTCTGCCCATCATCATGATAACGGCCAAGTCCAGCGAGCTGGACACCGTGCGCGGCCTCGACTGCGGCGCAGACGACTACATCACCAAGCCTTTCGGCATCATGGAGTTCCTGAGCCGGGTGCGGGCAGCCCTCCGCCGGGCAGAGCCCGAGGCGCGGCCCAACGTCTACAGTTTCCGGGAGATCCTGCTGGACAATGCCCGCCACAGCGTCACCGTCAGCGGCGCACCGGTGGAGCTGACCTACAAAGAATACAGCCTGCTCCGCCTGCTGCTGGAAAACACCAACCTTGTCGTCACCCGCGAGACCATTTTGCAGGTGGTGTGGGGTACTGACATCTCGGTGGAGAGCCGGACCGTGGATATGCACATCCGCACCCTGCGCAAAAAGCTGGGCGACGCCGGAAAGTACATCTGCACAGTGCGGAAAGTGGGCTACAAGCTGACGGACTGCGAGGAGGAGCTCGAGCAATGAAACCACGCAGCATGGAAGAAAAAATAAGCTATCTGCTGTTTCTGATGGGCTTTGCGGGGCTGGCGTGTACCGCTGCGCTCTGCATCTTTGTGTTCCACAAGGCGTTCCGGGAGCAGGCCTGGACAGCCCTCAAGAGGGAAACTGACCTTGTGGCCGTCGGCTGTGCGCAGGTGGACGACCCCAGCCAGCTGGAAACTTATGTGGACGGCTCGCTGCGCATCACTCTCATCGCCTCGGACGGCAGTGTGCTCTTTGAGTCGGCCACCAACCAGCCGATGGAGAACCATCTGAGCGCCCCGAGATACAGCAGGCCATGAAGAGCGGTGTGGGCCGCGACTGCCGCGACTCCCAGACGCTGGGCTATGAGACTTATTATTACGCCATGCTGCTGACGAACGGAGACATCCTCCGGGTGGCGCAGGACTCTGAGACGATCTGGTCGATTTATGACGCCGCTCTGCCTGCCATCGTGCTGAGCTGTTTCCTGATGATGGGCGCAGCCGCTATCATTGCCGGACTGCTGACCAAGAGCCTCGTCCAGCCTGTGCTCAAGATGACCGATGACCTCGACCACATCCAGGAGAATGTCCCCTACAAGGAGCTTATCCCCTTTGCCGAGAACATCCACTCCGACCGGATGCTGCGGGAAAATAACGAGAAAATGCGGCAGGAGTTCACGGCCAATGTCAGCCACGAGCTGAAAACGCCTCTGACCAGCATCTCCGGTTATGCAGAGCTCATTGAGACCGGCATTGCAAAACCCGCGGATACGCCGGATTTTGCCCGCAAGATCCATGTAGAGGCCAGCCGGATGATACAGCTGGTCAACGATATTCTGCAGCTCTCCCACCTCGACAATGTGAGCGAGACGGGTGCTGCGCCTGCAATGGAAACGGTCGATCTGCTGGATGTGGCCCGAGAGTGCGTGGAGCGCCAGAAGGTCAACGCCCGGCACTCCTATATCTCCCTGACCTACCTCGGCGAAAGCGCCCCTGTGACAGGCAGCCGCAGCCTGCTGGATGAGCTGTGCCAGAACCTCTGCGACAACGCCATCCGCTACAACCGCCCCGGTGGAAAAGTCCAGATCATCACGGCATGCACCCGGGACGGTCACTGCACCCTGACCGTGAAGGACAACGGCATCGGTATCCCGAAAGAGGCGCAGACCAGCGTGTTCGAGCGCTTCTACCGGGTGGACAAGAGCCGCAGCAAAGCCACCGGCGGCACCGGTCTGGGTCTGGCCATCGTCAAACACATCGCCCGCATCCACAACGCCCGCATCAAGCTGGACAGCGTTGTGGACGAGGGTACCACCATCACCGTGATCTTCGAAACGGCTTCTTAAAATTTCATGAGCTTCACGTCTGCCCGAATTTCCGGGCAGACGTTTTTTGTTGTGAGCGCAAAGTGACCGTCACGCAGTGCCTGATGCGCACCGAGTCCGGAGATGTCCAGCCCCAGCGTCCAGCAGCGGCGGACGGTGTCCGCACAGAGGGCTTCCAGTTCTGCTTCGGCGTCGGCAGGCAGGGCATTATTGCGTGAGAGCGCGTTCACCCGGAGAAGAAAGCTCTCCCCTTCCCGCTCCACGCCGCAGAAAGCCCGGCGCAGGCGGAGCGGCCCAGATTCCAGAAAAAAACGATGCTCCCCTGTATCCGTCCAGCTTTTGCCCTGCAATAAGAGTGCCATTTCCGTCTGGGACTCGGTCAGCTGGCCGGTCTGTTCCGGGGTGATGATGAGGGCTTCGGGCCTGTAATGTGCATCCTCGTCTTCCAGCTCCACGACAGGCAGGATGAAGCCGCTGCTCTGCTGATAGAGCCGGGGCGCGGCCGGGGCAGCGTTTTTGATGCATTGCAGGAGGTTTTCAGGCAGGACGTCTGATTCATCGGCCCGCTCTTTCAGTGTCTCTACCGAAAAGCTTCCCCCAAACACCCGGGACGCCAGCCGCCCGTAGGGTCGATGGAGAAACAGTTCTTCACAGGCAGCCAGCGTTCGCCGCACCGAATCCTGCCCGGCCAGAAGATATTCGCAGAGCCGCCAGTCCGCCCGCTGGGGCAGGGCTTCCTCAGCGGCAGAAATGGCAGAAGGAAGCTCGGGGCCTCGGCCAATACAGAGGCGGATAGCGGCTTTGGCCTCGGAGGAATCGGCGGAAGCTTCCGGGAACTGGTACAGCAGACCCACCGTCCAGCTGTCGCCGCTGGTCTCGACGAGAAGGGCGCGTATCATGCTTTTTTCGGTGTTGTCCCAGTGCAAAAAAAGGCAGAGCCAGACGACGAGGACGCCTGCGGCCATCAGCCGCAGCCAGCCCCGGCGGGTCATCGTGCAGCCTCCGCATTGACAGGCCCTTCGGCAAGGCGCTCACAGAGCAGCCGGACGGCACGGACGATAAAGCCGAAGCGGAAGATCGCCGCCGCCAGCCAGAGGAGCAGGAACGCGGCATCAAAGCGGGAGATGCCGCCGAAGCTCCACGCCCGCAGCAGCTCATAGCCCGGGTAAGCCTGCGGTGCGCCGAAAAGAAGGGCCAGCCCCAGCGCATAACCCGAGGAAATGACGGCAGCGATGATTGGAAGCCACACGACAGGTCTTTTTACTGATTTTCGCATTATTTTTGCTCATACAGAGAAGCGGAAAGGAGAAATATTCCGGGTAAAAAGATGCATCCGGAAGCACAAACGAATGTGCCGTCTCACCTGTCACGAGCACCTGCCATTGCAGCTGTCCGGCCAGCCCCAGCACACAGAACACGATGCCCAGCACTACGAGCCACCCGAGGACGGAGGCCATCCGGTCATACAGCTCACAGCCGAGGCTCCACCCTGCCCAGAGAAAGAACGGCAGCAGACCGATGAAGGCCATAGACGCAAACTGTTCCCAGCAGGCTTGTTGGAGCATTGCAGCTGTCCGGACAAGTTCGAAGAGATACCAGAGCAGAAAGACGGCACAGATGCACTTTCCTGCAAAGCCCGGGCGGTTCAGACGGGAGGCGTTGACCGAGACGAGCGCGGCAAGGAGCACGAAGGCCGCTGCCGCCAGTACATTGCTCAGCAGGACGGCGCGGACGGAGCCGGTCTGCCCTGCCCCGAAGATGGCGCGGCCCAGCTCTGCCGCCGCGACGCTGAGTGTCAGCGTCTGGGCCGAGAATGTCTGTTTTTGCTGCATTCAGGAACCCCTCCTTTGCCAGATGGTGAATGGGCGGCGGGACAGCGCCCGATAGTTGCGGCGGACGACGCCGTCACCCGAAAAGACTGCGCCCGAAAGATAGGGTACCTCCATCGCGGAGATGGACGTCAGTGCGGCCAACACGCCCAAGGCCGCACACACCAGACCTACCGGCCCGGCCAGACCGGCGGCCAGCGTAACGCCCAATCGCAGCAATGTGGCCGGTTCGTACAGCGAGGGCGTCACAAAGACCGAGATGGCCGTGATGCTGGCTACGAGGATGACCGGCGTGCTCAGCAGTCCGGCCCCGATGGCGGCGTCACCGATGATGAGCGCTGCCACAAGGCTCACCGAGTGGCCCAGCGTCTGGGGCATCCGAAGCCCGGCCTCCCGGATGATCTCCAACAGGATGATGACCAGCAGCATCTCGGCAAAGAGCGGCAAAGGCGTCGCCTTTTTCTGCCGCCGCGATTTTTGAATAATAACTGCGGTGGGATGAGCTCGGGCAGATAGACCGCCAGACAAACAAAAACGCCCGGCAGAAAGATGCTGAGATAAAATGAGCCATACTTCAGGACACGCAGGAACGACGAAAAAACTGCCGTGGTGGCGTAGTCGTCGAGGCAGTCGAAGTCTCGACAGAAAGGGACGGCAGCACCAGCGCCGAGGGGCGTGCCGTTGACAAGGATGATGATTTTCCCCTCACAGAGCTTTGCGGCGGCGGAAGCCGGGCGCTCGGTATAGCTCACCGGGGCGAACAGCCGCCACCTGGCCGGGAAAAGCCACGGTACAAAGTAGCTGGAATCCAGCAGGACCTCCGGCTTTGCCTCCTGGAGCGTCCGGCGCACCCGCGCCACTGCCGTCTTGCCGGCCTTGTCTTTGCAGTAGCAGATGGCGTATTCGGTCTTCATGGCACAGTCGGCCTGTGCGGTCTCCATCACAAGGGTATCGGTACGGATGAGGCGGCGCAGTAAACTCAGATTGACCCGCAGCAGGTCGGCAAAGCCCTCCCGGGAGCCGCGAAGGTTTCCTTCCCCGGAGGGCTCTTCCACCGAGCGCGATTTCAGCCCCTGCACCGAGAAGACAAGCTCCTTTTTGCACCCGTCCAGCAGAAGCACGGCCATGCCGGCGGTCATGCGGCGGATGAGGTCGTCCATGTCCTTGACCGGGCCGTCCTCGGCGGGCAAGCCAGAATGGTTCATCAGCAAATCATACACCTGCGTGCCGGTGTGAGGCATCCGCTCCGGCTCGAGGCTGGGCGTGTGACGGGTGGCGGCGTCCAGTAAAAGCGACCAGAGTGACTTGAGGCTGGCCATATTGTCGAAAAGGACGATGGCCCCCGGGCAGTGATAAAGCTCGATGCGCTTGGCATAAAAATCCGCCGAAGCGCCAAACCTAGCGTTGAGCGCCGCCAGATTTTCTTCCAGTGACGAGGAAAGCTGCAGCATACGGTATCCCCCTTTTCCTGCCAGTATTCCCCCACCAACGGTGCTTATTCAACCCACAAGGAGGGCCTTCTCGTGAAGCTTCTGATTTTCCGTACTCTGCTCATCTATCTCTGCGTTCTGTTCGCCATGCGGCTGATGGGCAAGCGTCAGCTGGGCGAACTGCAGCCCGAAGAGCTGGTATCCACTATCCTCATCTCAAATCTGGCGTCCATCTCCATCGAGTCGGAAGAAGTGCCGGTGACAGCCAGCCTCATCCCCCTCTTCCTCATCGCGGCTTTGGAGCTGCTGGGGTCGGCGCTGAGCTTCCGCAGCCAGAAATTTTTCAACCTGATGTCGGGCCGTCCCAAGACGGTCATCCTGGACGGACAAATCGACCAGAACGCTCTGCGCACCCTCCGGCTGACGACTGCCGACCTGCTGGAGGCACTGCGCGGCAAAAACATCTTTGACCCACGGGATGTCTCCTACGCCGTGGTGGAGACGAACGGCAGTCTCTCGGCGGCACTGCGCCCCGAAAAAGAGACCGCTACCCTCGCTGACTTGCAGCTGAAAGTGGAGCACAGCCACGCGACCACTCCCCTTCGTGCTGGGACGGTCAGGTGCTCGAAGGAAAATCTGCACTGGTGCGGCAAAGACCGGGATTGGCTCGAGCGGACAGCGCAGGCCAACTACCCTGCTGCCGGAAAGAAATCCTGTCTTTTAGTGGGCAACGAGACGGAGGACTATTTTCTGCTGAAAAAAGAGAGCCGCCGCAAGGGCAGCTCCCGGTGAGAGGTGTGGAATGAAGCGAATTTATGCGTGTCTGTGCATCGTGGCAGTGCTGCTGGGTGTGGCCTTTTACAGCAGCTGGCGGGTGCAGAAGTTTGCAGAGGATATTTCGGACGACATCGACAATGCCATGGAGGCCATTCGGGATGAGGACCTCCCTTCCGCGCGGCAGGCACTGGCCGAGGGCGCTGAACTCTGCGACAAAAATGCGGGAAGGGATGAATCACCTGCTCCGCACGCAGGACTTCACAGAACTGGAAGCTGCCCTTCGCGCCGCAGACGGACATCTCGAACTGAACGCCCCCGAGGAAGCATTTGGTGAACTGCGCCGGGCGCAGGTTCAGGTGGAGACTCTGGAATGGCTGTCGCGTAGACTTGTGTAATTAAATCATTGGGACGCGGTCACATTTCGTGTAATCTATATTATTCGAAATTATATTATCTTGTTCCAGCATAAAATCGGTCTTATAAAAAAGATTTCATCTGCAAGGTCATCCGGTATTTCCATTGCATTATCATTGTTTTTCTCTGCAGCAATTCTATTTGTAAGAAGCTGCATTAAGTGTCCCTGACTATATGGATTTTTATATATCCAATCTTTCAGCGTATCTTCCGGAAGATACAGACCTTATAGAAAGGGCTCTTTTCCCGTGGCCAAGAGGCGCAAAAAGCGCCCCATCCCCTGCCCTGCGGCAGAGAATGGGGCGCTCGTGCTTTTTTTACACTTTACTTCTTACGGTCGCCCATCAGCTTTTTCAGCTCATTGAAGAAGCTTTCGACGTCCGCGAACTGCTGATAGACCGAGGCAAAGCGGACATAGGCCACCTCGTCGATTTTCTTCAGCTCCTGCATGGTCAGCTCACCGATGCGCACACTCGTCACCTCGCGGTCGTAGGTGCTCATCAGGGTCTGCTCGATGCTGCTGACGGCGCGTTCCAGAGACTCATAGCTCACCGGACGCTTGGCGCAGGCCCGAAGCATCGCGTTGAGCAGCTTCTGCCGGTCGAACGGCTCACGGGAGTTATCCTTTTTGATGACGATGAGCGGCACCGTTTCCACGACCTCGTAGGTCGTGAACCGCATATGGCAGATCAGGCACTCCCGGCGGCGGCGGATGCGCTCGCTGTCTTCGGTAGGGCGGGAGTCGATGACTTTGGATTCCTCAGCGCCACAATAGGGGCATTTCATGGTCGTTCCTCCTAGATTCAGGACAGATTTGCGTCAGGATAGAAGCTCAGTTTTTCTTTGCGTTTTTGCGCTCACTCCAAGCCACCCATGCGGAAGTGGAGACACACAGCGAAGTATACACGCCGCTGAACATGCCCATCATCAGGGGGAAGGCAAAGGTGAAGATGCTGTCCAGACCGTACAGCTTGGAGACGACGCACATCACACCCAGAGCCATCACCGTAGTGACGGTGGTGATGATGGTCCGGCGGGCAGACTGGTTGATGGACTGGTTGACCAGCTCTTGGAAGCCGGCCTTCTTGCCCAGCAGGCCGCGGTTCTCACGGATACGGTCGTAAACGACGACGGTATCGTTGATGGAGTAGCCGAGGATGGTGAGCATGGCGGCGATGAAATTGCCGTCCAGCGGGGCGCGCAGCAGCACGAAGGTGCCGAACACCACCATCAGGTCATTGAGCAGGGCCAGAACAGCCATCATGCCGCCGGTGAGGCCGCCGATCTTCTTGAAGCGGTAGGCGATGTAGGCGAGGATGAGCACCAGTGCGAACACCACGGCCACCAGACTCTTCTGAAGGAACTTGGTACCCATTGCGGCGCTGACATTGCTCAGAGAGAGCTGTGCAAAGGAGTTGTCCGGGCAGCTCTCATTCAGGGAGTCCAGCAGGGTCTGCACTTCGTCGGTGGTGACAGTCTCGGTACCGGGCATCGAGATTTTCAGGGTCTGCTCCCCTGTCGCGACGTTCTCGCCGGTCTGCAGGGTCAGGCCGTTGCTGCCCAGTGCCTCGGAGGCGGCCTTCTGGACGGCAGACATCTCAAAGCTGTTCTCGTAGCTCAGGGTGATCATCGCACCGCCGGTGAACTCGGTGTCCAGATGGACGCCCAGCACCACAGCGCAGAGGACGATGGCTGCCATCAGGCAGGCGGAGAAGGTCAGGAAGCGCTTGCGCAGGCCGACGAAGTTGACCTGCTTCTTCTCCGCCGGGGTCTTGCCGGGAGCATCGGCACCGTAGAGGCGGGGGTCACGCAGAGCCTTGATAGAGGCAGCGCCCCGGATCATGATACGGGTAGCGAAGATGCCGAACACGAAGTTGAGCAGCACGCCGGTGAGCAGCGTGTAACCGAAGGCGTAGATGGTGCCTGCGGTCGAGGGGCCGAAGGCGAAGAAGACGAAGTGCAGGGCCTTGGCGAAGAAGCCGTCAGACGGGCCGAAGGCACCCATCAGCACGATGGCGACGATGACGATGGTCACGTTGCCGTCGATGATGGGAGTCAGGCCGCGGGCAAAGCCGCTCTTGAGGGCGCCGTCGAGGCTCTTGCCGCTGCGCAGCTCTTCCTTGATGCGCTCGGCAGTGATGACGTTGGCGTCAACACCCATGCCGATGGCAAGGATGATGCCGGCAATGCCGGGCAGGGTCAGGGTGAAGCTCTCAAACACCGGGAAGTAGCCGGAGACGAAGGCCAGTGTAGCCGCCACCTGACCGGCCAGAGCGATGCAGGCCAGGAAGCCGGGCAGACGGTACAGAGCCGTCATCAGAACCTGATGAGGCGAAGGCATGACGCGCAGCACT
>ENA-OQIS01000191-OQIS01000191.1-human-gut-metagenome-genome-assembly--contig:-NODE-191-length-11741-cov-2.354055_pt1 | contig 11741 bp, 10 predicted proteins | sample MGYA00242589_ERZ504754 | MGnify/ENA primary metagenome ERZ504754 (study PRJEB26092, sample SAMD00036351) | human gut metagenome | host: Homo sapiens | study: EMG produced TPA metagenomics assembly of...
GAAGAGACGAATGAAGTCGTCTCCATCCGTCTGCAGGCTGCCGGCAAGCTGGTCTATGGCTCCCCGTTCGAGCTGTCGGTGGTCACCCGCCCGGCGGACGCGCAGTATATCGGCGTGGTGCTGGGCATCAAGGGCGAAGCCAAGGGCTACGTCACCCTCGTGCTCTCCGATAAGCTCCGCACCCTGCTCAAGATGATACCCCTGCCCCGCAAGATGTCCAAGACCCCTGATCAGGTAGAAGAGTTCAATGTCTACGCCTATATCAAACAGCTTATCGACGGCAACGATGTCAGTGTGCTGCTGGGCGTGGCCGATGAGGTCGTCAAGGTGATGGATACCCTGAAATTCTATATCCCCACCCTGAAGGATATGTCCATGGGCCTGAAGCTCTCTCTCGAGCTCATCCGCCGCTACCTTCCCGAGGGCGCGTTCAGCCGCATCTATCTGGATGAGCAGCCCGTGGATTCGGGCAGATATATCGCGGGTGCCGTGGCGCTGGAATCCGGCGATCTGAACACCGCCGGTGTGGCCATGTTCAAGATAAAGCCCAAGACCGAGGGCGTCCGCCTCTACTGGGCCGAAGACCTGCCCGCCGGGATGACGCTGGCCGAGGCTGAGGCACACAATGTCGGCGCTCTGCTGGAGTCGGACGGCGTGGTGGTCGATAATGCCAAGGTCACCTGTACTTATAAAAAGAAGGGCCTGTTCAGCAGCAAGTCCACGGAGTTCCCGACGCAGCCGGGTATCTACACCCAGACGGCAACAGTCTCCGGCAACTATTCCTGCGAGAAGATCACACGGACCATCGTTATCAATTAACATCAAAAGAAAAACCTCCTGTGCGTCAGCACGGGAGGTTTTTTCTGTCTTATTCACATCCGGAACCGCCAGCCCCAGCCGCCGCCACAGCAGCAGTTGCAGAGCAGATTGAGCAAGATCATGCTCCAGCACCAGCGCATCAGCCCGCCGGGCTGGGCGTAGGTGGTCTGGGTGCGGTAGGTCTGGCCGGGATTCTGCATCCGGCGCAGGTGCATCTGGTACTCGGTGTTATTGGGGTCCAGCTGAACGGCGCGGCGGGCGTCCTGCAGCGCGTCGATGCTGTTGCCGAGGCCCTGATTGGCCAGCGAGGAGAGGTAGTACCACCGCGCCGAGCGGCTGTTCATGCCGTCCAGCACCCGGCGGGCCTCCGCATAGCGGCCATTGGCCACAAAGTTGCGGGCCGCCTGCATCTCGGGGCTGTCAGAGCCGGAGTAGCTGGCCCCGCTCTGCTGCTGGTAGCCGCCGAAGCCGAACCCGAAACCAAACGGGTCGAACCCGAAGCCGAAATCGCCCTGCTGCCAGCCGTTCTGGCTGTAGCCCTGGTCGTATCCCTGCTGGTAGCCGCCCTGATAATAACCCTGCTGGCCGTAACTGCCGCCGGGCTGTCCGCCCATCTGGGGGCCGGTGTCACCCTTGGTGATGGCGTCGTAAGCTGCCTGCACCTCTTTGAAGTGCTCTTCGGCGGTGGGGTCGTTGGGGTTCAGGTCGGGGTGCCAGCGCTTGCACTTGGCACGGTAGGCTTTCTTTATCTCGTCGTCGGTTGCGCCGCGCTGGATGCCCAGCACCTCATAGGGATCTCTCATGGGTCTACTTCCTCACGTCTCTCAGGCCATGCGCGGCCTTTTCGTTCCATACAATATTACAGTCTACAGGACAGTGCCTGCAAAATCAAGACAAAATCCGCCTTTTGGGCGGAATTGGTTACTTTTTTGGGGTCCTCTTTGGCCTGTTTGCAGTTGTATTTGAGCCACACGCCGGAATACAGGATGTTCCGCAGAAGGTCCGCGTCCTCCACGCAGGGCAGACGCTCGAAGCTTCTGGCGCACCGGGCCAACAGCAGCTCGAAGATGTCCCGCATCTCTTCCTCGTAGCCGGGCTGACGGCTGAGGGGGCGCAGCGGATTGTATGCGCCCTTTTTCTCGTCCCGTGCCAGGTCATCGTAGGCGTCCAGCAGGTAGATGAATTTGCCCAGATGGAAGCCGATGCTCCGCAGCTCCGGCGACCAGTGGTCCTGCTTGTAGTCGAACAGCTCGGCCATCAGTTCGCCGAAGCAGCCCGACACAGCGTCGAGGTCCTCGCTGCCCTCGGCTTCCAGCTGAGCCAGCCGGTCGAGGCAGGTGCGGATGGCGCTGCACTGTCGGGGCCAGCGCTGTGCGGCGGTCTGAGCAGGGGGAGTCCAGCAGCTTTTCGAAGCCGAGGCCCAGCAGGCTGCGGTCGTCGTTCCATTTATCGGCGGCGTTGTAGTAGTGGAGCGCCACGCTCATATCGGCGCAGTAGTCGGTGGGGCCGCTGTGCCGCCAATTTATCTTCCGGATGGGGTGGATGGGGCAGTGGCCGCTGCCGGTGATGCACTCGCTTTCGCCCTCGTAGAGGCTGGAAAGCAGCAGATCCAGAAACGTCAGATCGTAACTCAGCGTCAGACGGCCCCGCAGGCCGTGGAGCGCACCGATGCGGCGGCAGAGGCCGCAGTAGGCCGTGCGGTAGCGGGCCTTGGCCTCGTCGTCCAGCGCGGCCTGATTCGGGATGACATATCCAAACATACGTTAGCTCTTCTTGATGAACTGGGTGCCGCAGCGGGGGCAGGAGATCTGGATGCGGCCCCGGCCCCGGGGAACGCGCAGCTTCTGGCGGCACTGGGGGCAGCGGTAATAGTGGTAGAGTCTGCGGTTGTCCCACTGGTCCTTCAGGCCGCTGAACTTATTGCGGATGCGGTCCTTCACGGCGTAGTATTTATAATTTTCTTCGGTGCGCTTGGAGATGTTGCGGCTGAACATCCGGTAGTAGCAGAAACCCAGCAGCACCACGCCGACGTACAGCAGCAGCGGCAGACGGGTGAGGATATAGACCAGGATCAGCACGAGAGAGGCGATGCTCAAAAACTGGTTCAGACCATCGGTGCCGTAGCGGCCTATCATGAACTGGCGTATCTTTTCCTTCATAAACGTCCTTCCTCATAAAAGAGGGGCGGGTGCGCCGCCCCTCTGTGTTTTCTGCTTTCAGGATACCATGCAACCATGAGAAAATTTTGAACAGAGTGCAAACCTATCGTAAAGAGACGGCATTTAAGGGCCGCTCACTCCTCCCGGCAGCGGATGGTGAGGGAAGCTTCGGTGTCCAGGGCACCCTCCATCCGGCAGTGGAGCTTGGCCGGGCCGGCCTCGCCGGTGGTGGCGAGATAGGTGCCTGCCATGCCGCCCCGCAGAGGGACGACGCTGGGGCCGAGGATGCGCAGCGGCCCCTCTGCGCTCAGCTGAACGGCCTCACCACAATAGGGCAGGAGGTTGCCGTTCTGGTCGATGGCCCGCAGGCTCACGGCGGCACAGTCCCAGGTGGGGCCGTCGGTCAGGATGGGATTGTGGACGGTGCATTCCAGCCGGACGCTCTGCACCGGCTCCTTCACGACGGTGCGGACGGCCCGGCCATGCCACACGGCCTCGAAGCGGTAGACGGCGGCGGGGCTGCCCAGCACGCCGATATATTTGTAGTAAAGCTGCACCAGCTCGTTCCAGCTCAGGCGCAGCGAGTACATCCGCGCCCGGGACAGGGGCGAAAGCTCCATGGCGTCCCGGCGCATCTCGTTGAGGATGGCGGCCACCTGCGGTGCGGCAGTGCGGTCGATGCCCTCGTATTTCTCCAGCAGCAGGCCCACGAAATCGTGGATCTCGATGGGCGGGTGGGGCAGAGCCGCAAAGCGGCCCCGGCGGTCGGGGGTGAACTCGGCTACGAAGTCGTTGTCCCGGTAGAGCCGCAGGCTCTCGGCGTTGGTGAATGCCCAGCACGCCCCCGCAAAGCCGCCCGGATGGTCGCCCAGCGCCATGCTGGATGAAATTTCGAGCACGATGTCGGAGGGGGAGCGGGGCGTCTTCTGGCTGGCGTAGACGGCGGCAGAAAGCTTCGGGCTGCGGAACATATCCATCACACCCTGATAGCTGATGCGGTCGCCGCTGCCGAATTCGCGGTGGGTGTTGTAGTCGGTCATGCACCAGCCGAAGCTGCCCGCCACGCCCTGCTGAGCGATGGTGTCGTTGAGGACGGCGGCGTAGCGCAGGGCCTGCGCCAGGCGGTGAGGCTCGTCGTCGAAGGACTTGGCCGGGAACTGGGCGCCCTCGAACTCGCTGATGAGATAGCCTTTCCGGGTGTCGGGGGTGACAGCCGTGCGGGCCTCGCACCCGACGCCGCGCCCGTGGTAGGAGTAGTCGGTGTAGGCGTATACATCTTCCAGAAGCTGGCTGCGGCGGGTGCTGCGGGTGCCAGCCGTGGGGCGGGTGGGGTCGAGGCGGCGGACCGTCTCGTTGGTGCGCTTATAAAAGCTCTCGTCGTCGGCGCTGCCGCTGACCCGCACGCCCCACAAAAAGATGCTGGGGTGGCTGCGACACTGGCAGACCATCTCGCGGCAGTTCTGCAGAGCCTGCGCTTTCCAGATGTCGTCGCCGACGTGCTGCCAGCCGGGCATCTCCACAAAGACCAAAAGGCCCAGCTCGTCGCAGGCATCGAGGAAGGCGGGGCTGGGGGGCGTGGTGAGGCGCACGGCGTTGCAGCCCAGCTGCTTTTTCAGGAGCTGAGCGTCCAGCCGCTGGATGCTGTCGGGCATGGCATAGCCCTGATAGGCGTAGCTCTGGCGGCGGTTGAGGCCCCGCAGCTCCACCCGCTGGCCGTTGAGGTAAAGCCCGCCCGCCACGAACTGCAGGGTGCGGAAGCCGAACCGGCAGCTTTTCTCGTCCAGCACCCGGTCGGGCAGGCCGCCGGTGCCGGGACGGATGAGCCGGACGGTCAGGGTGTAGAGGGTGGGGTGCTCGATGCTCCACGGATGGACGCTGTTCAGTGCGCCGGTGATGGGCAGCGACAGCTCGCCGGTGTAGAACGCCCGGCTGCCCGAGGGGCTGCGTATCTCGGCCTGTAACGTGCAGCCCACCGTCTCGCCCACGGTGGCCGTGTAGATGCGGAAACCGCCCTCGGCCTTCGTCTCGATGAAGATGTCCCGCAGGTAGGCGGGCTCTTTCACGTCGAGGCAGACGGCGCGGCAGATGCCGCCGTAGGTCAGAAAGTCCATCTGCCCGCCGAAGGGCGGGATGTTCAGATCTTCGCGGCTGTCGCAGCGGACAGCCACCACGTTCTTCTGGCCCAGATGGAGAGCGCTGGTCAGATCGACGGTAAAAGCGGTGTAGCCGCAGCTGTGGTGGAACACCCGCCGCCCGTTGCAGAACACCGTGGCGTCATGGGCCACGGCTCCGAAGGTGAGCAGGACGGTGCGGCCCTCCCATTCTTTGGGCGCAAAAAACTCCCGCCGGTAGCCCGAAAGCTTCTGGTAGTCGTTCTCGTTGCAGTAATTGTAGGGCAGGGCCTTGACCGTGTGGGGCAGGCGCACCGGCTCAAGGGTCAGCTCCGGGCATTCCGGCCGCACGATGGCGGGGGTCAAAGACCGGGGTAAAAAGCCAGCCGTCGTTCCAATCGTAGTGTTCCATGGCAAATGTTCTCCGTGGCAAAATACTTTAGTTCCTATGCTACCACAAAGTTATGAACGAAAAAAGAATCCGGGCCGGATTTTATCGGTTTCTGAATAAAATTTAGCCTCTCAGTCTCGCATCCGCTCGCCAGCTCCCCCAAACGGGGAGGCCACTGGCGTGTCGGATAGGTCAAAGCGAGACGAGAGGGCCAAATTTTTCGGTACACGGCATTGCCCTGCTGTCCACGGAAGCAAGGCTATCGCTTTTGCGCAAAGATAAGCCTTCAGCAGACAGAGAAATGTGGCCCGGCTTGCCAATGGCTCTCCCACTGGGAGAGCTGGCGCGCCAGCGCCTGAGAGGGCTTCAGCGTATAAAGTTGGTCATGGGTCTGCGGGGATTCTCCGGGTGCTGGATGCCTGCGGCTTTGCCGGCCTCGATGCACCGGAGCAGCCAGGCCATGTTGCGGCCCAGCTCCTGCATGACGGCGCAGCCCTCGGCGTCCTGCAGCACCTGCTCGGGGTTCGAGCCGTGGACCATGGGCCAGTAGGAGCCGCTCACCAGCGGCATATGGAAGAACTCGGGGTACTTCACCAGCTGGTCGAGGGTGGATGTGGTGCCGGCGCGGCGGGCCGAGCAGCAGACGGCGGCGGGCTTGTAGGCCAGATACCTGCCGCCCGCGTAGGCGAGACGGTCCATGAAGCTGGTCATGTTGCCGGAGGCGGAAGCGTAATGCACCGGCGTGCCGAAGACGAAGGCGTCGGCAGTCCTGGCTTTCTCGATGGCCTCGTTGACCACGCCGCCGAAGACGCAGCCCTTGCCGGCGGCACAGCCGCCGCAGCCGATGCAGCCGCCCACGGGCTTTGTGCCGACGTTCAGGATCTCCGTCTCGATGCCGGCGGCGTTCAGCTCCCCGGCGATGAGGCTCAGTGCGGTATAGGTGCAGCCCTTCTCGTGGGGGCTGCCGTTGATGAGCAGGACTTTCATGATAAATACTCTCCTTTTGTACGCCCGAAAAAGCGGCGTTCTGGTATGATTTTAGCACATTCATGACCGTAACGCAACGAATCATGACGCTGCCCTTGACAAAGACCGGCGGTATGACGATAATATGAAGTTACGATAACAGGAAAGACCCGAAGGAGGCCAAAACCATGCGAGTCATTGCAGGAGAAGCCCGCGGCAGACGGCTGGAAGCGCTGCCCGGCACGGATATTACCCGCCCCACCCTCGATCAGGTGAAGGAGGCGATGTTCAGCATCGTCCAGTTCGACCTGCCCGGAGCCCGTGTGCTGGACCTGTACGCAGGCAGCGGCCAGCTGGGCATTGAGGCGCTGAGCCGGGGCGCTGCCCGGTGCGTGTTCCTGGACGAGAACCGCGAGGCCGTGAACATCGTCATGAAGAACTGTAAGAACTGCGGCGTCTTCGACCGCAGCCGCGTCAACATCGGCGAAGCGGCCCGCTTCCTCTCGGCCTGCCGGGAGCAGTTCGATCTGGTGCTGCTGGACCCGCCCTTCCACAACGGCACGCTGGAAAATATCCTCCCCATCGTGGACAAGTGCGTCGCCCCCGGCGGCATCGTCATCTGCGAGAGCGAGACGAAACTCGTCCTCCCCGCCGAAGTGGGTGGCTTACAGCTGAAGAAGCAGTATAAGTACGGCAAAGTCCTGCTCTGGAAATATGTGAGACCCATGGCAGACGCCGCAGAGGAAGAAGGAGAAGCGTGATGAACGTCAACGAGCTTTTGGATACCATCGAAGACCTGCTGGAAGAGAGCACCGGAATGCCCCTTTCGGGCGGCAAGCGCATCGTGGATGTGGAACAAATTCGGGACTATCTCGATGACATCCGCGCAAACCTCCCCGTGGAGCTGCGTCAGGCCCAGTCCATCGTCAGCGACCGCGCCCAGCTCATCGAGTCGGCCAACGCACAGGCACAGGCCATCGTCAAGAAGGCAGAAGAGCGCGCCCGCATCCTCGTGAGCGAGGCCGAGATCGTCCGCGCCGCCCAGCAGCGTGCGTCCGAGATCGTCTCCGCTGCCCAGACCGAGGCCCGCGCCGTCCGCCAGACGGTCACGGATTACTGCGATAATATGCTGAAAACCACCGAGGAGACGATGTCTGAGAACGCCGCCCAGGTGAAAAACGTCCGCGCGAACCTGCGCCAGACCCCCCGCCGCGGCGTGTGATGGGCCGCTCCTGACCTGAATCCAGTCCCCTGCGAGTAAAAATGACGATTCGCGGGGGCTTTTTTTGTAACATTTTGTAGGAAAAAAGCGCAGGAAAAAACTTGCATTCGGCGTTTCGATTTGCTAAAATAAAATAGAGTCGTCAGGTATCTTGTACAGAGCAGAAAACGGGAACAAACTACCCCGGGACGATGTCCGGCGTATCGGACGGCTCGGAACACGAAACGAAAGGAGGCTGGGCGGGATGACTCAGACAGAAGATTTGGCACAGTTCGACCCGGGCCTCGTTTGAGCATATCCCCGTGCTTCTGAACGAGTGCCTCGACGGACTGAACATCGACCCGGCAGGCACCTATCTCGACGGCACGGCGGGCGGCGCGGGACACTCCCGGCAGATCGCCCTCCGGCTGGACGGCGCAAAAGGCGGGCGGCTCGTCTCCCTCGACCAGGACCCCGACGCGGTGCAGACCGCCAGGGCGCGGCTGGCCGGGCTTCCGGCCACGGTGGTGCAGATAAACTTCCGCTACGCCGGACAAGCCCTCGAGAGCCTCGGCATCGAGAAGATAAACGGTGCGCTGCTGGACCTCGGCGTTTCCAGCCATCAGCTGGACGACGCGGCCCGGGGCTTTTCGTACCGGGCAGACGCCCCGCTGGACATGCGGATGAGCCAGCAGGGGGAGACGGCGGCAGACCTCGTGAACACCGCCAGCCGGGAAGAGCTCTCCCGCATCCTGCGGGACTACGGCGAAGAGCCCTATGCATGGCAGATCGCCGGCCGCATCGTGGAGGCCCGCGAGACGGCCCCCATCGAGACGACTTTGCAGCTGGCCGACATCGTGGCCGGCGCCATGCCGCCTGCGGAGCGGCGCAAGAACAAGAATCCTTCGCGGCGCACGTTTCAGGCGCTGCGTATCGCGGTCAACCACGAGCTGGACGCTCTGGAGGAAGGTCTGGATACCATCTTCGACCACCTTGCCCCGGGCGGAAGGCTGTGTGTGATCACCTTCCATTCGCTGGAGGACCGGCTGGTGAAAAACAAGTTCCGCCGCTGGTCCACCGCCTGCACCTGCCCGCCGGAGTTCCCGGTCTGCGTCTGCGGCGGCAAGGCGAAGGCAAAGCTCATTACCCGGAAGCCCATCGAGGCCGACAAGCAGGAACTGGAGGAGAACCGGCGCAGCCGTTCTGCTCATCTGCGCGTTTTGGAGAAACTCTGAGCCGGATAAGACGCCGCTCAATGTAAGAGGAGGAGATCAACTATGGGTCAGCCAGCTTATGATATGTCGTCTGAGGTGCGTCGCAGAAAAGCGCCTCAGACTCAGCGCAAGGTCGCACTGCGGGTGGAAAAGGGCGGCAAACGCCGTCTCAGCCCGTTTCAGGCGGCCATGCAGCACGCACTTCAACTGATCTCGGTGGCGCTGCTGGCGGGCTTTGCGGTAAGCCTGCTGTGGAGCGAGGCCCAGTTGGTGGAGGTCAACGACCAGATCCAGAAGGCCAAAGCGGAACTCGTGAGCGAGCAGAGCCAGTACACCTACTATAACAGTGTCCTCAACAGCAAGACCAACATCACCAGCGTGGAAGAAGTGGCCGGGCGGCTGGGCCTCATGAAGATGGACCAGAGCCAGCTCACCTACATCCGCCTCGACAGCGACAGCGTACTGGTGCGCAGGGAGTCGGCTGTCCACCAGTGGACGGATTTCCTGCACGACGGTGCCATGACCATTCTGGCCTCCGTCCGCAGCGCAAAATAAGCAAACAGACAGAAAAGCGTGCGGCAGCGCACGCTTTTCTGGTTTCTGCAGGAGAATACCATGCAAAACAAGCCCTCCAACGACCAGCATAAGAGCATCTACTACCGCCTCCGCCGCAGCGACCCGCACGAGCGCCTCAGTGCGCGGCTGCGGCATTTCAGCTTCGGCGCGGCGGTATTTTTGTAGTGGCGGCTGCGGGCATCGTCACCCACAGCCTGTATAACATCCAGATAAAACAGGGCGCGACCTTCCGCCAGTATGCGGCCCAGCAGCAGCTGCTGGACAGCACCATCCAGGCCACCCGCGGCGAGATCTACGACGCCTCCGGCATCACGCTGGCGTCCACCAGCGTAGTATGGACCATCTGGGCCGACCCCAGCTACAGCACGGCCCTCTTCACCAGCCAGACCGTCGAGGAGACGGGTGAGGCTGTCAAGACCGTGGACGAGACGACGCTGGCCGATGTGAGCCGCCAGCTCACCCTGCGGCTGCTCTCCGGCGACGGCGAGAGTCTGGACAGCGTAGATACCTCCTCGGCGGAATATCAGACCCAGTACCAGACCGTCCATGATGCGCTGGCCAAGAACGGCTCGTCCTATCAGGTTCTGGCCACCAAGGTGAACAACGCCGTCAAGCTCTCCATCGAGAAATACATCAGCGAATATAATAAAGATCACGCCAAAGCCAAGACTCTGGAAGACGGCACCGTCATCAAGAAGGGCCGCGTCTCCGTCTCTTCGTCCAAGAGCTTCCAGCGCGACTACCCCTACGGCGCGTTCGCCGCATCGGTGCTGGGCTTCTGCAACGGCGACGGCGAGGGCTTCTACGGCCTCGAAAAATCCTACGATGACACCCTTGCGGGCGTCAATGGCCGCACCATCACCCTCCGCAATGCCTACGGCAACGCCATCGCCGACGCCAACGCCACCACCTACGCCGCCAAGGACGGCTCCAATCTGGTGCTGTCGCTGGACGTCAATGTGCAGGAGGTCGTGGAGCGCTACCTCAACGAGGCCATCTACGCCAACACGGTCGAGAACCGCGGCGCAGCCATCGTCATGAACGTCAAGACCGGTGCCATCCTTGCCATGGCCTCGAAGCCTGACTTCGACCCCAACGCTCCGCTGGATTTCAGCGAGAACCTGGCCTATCTGAATGAGCAGGTGAACGCCGAGCCGGAAATTTACACCATCTACAAGAAAGACGCCAACGGCAGCTATCTCCGGGATGAGCAGGGCAAGAAGATACCGGAAGAGGACCCCGATTACACCGGAACCTACCGCGACATCCAGTGGAAGAACAAGACCATCACCGAGCTGTACTATCCCGGAAGCGTCTTCAAGGTCATCACGGTCGCCATGGGTGTGGACTCGGGCAAGGCCACCTATTACACCACCTTCAACTGCTCCGGTGCCTATGGCGTGGCAAAAGAGACGTATCACTGCGCCGGTAAGAAGTCCCACGGCGTCCAGAACCTCGCCGAGGCCCTCCGGAACAGCTGCAACATCTACTTCATCCAGTTGGGTCAGCGGCTGGGTCCCAGCGTCTTCTACGACTACTTCGACGCGTTCGGCTTCACCGAGCGCACCGGCGTGGACCTGCCCAACGAGACGGGCATGATGAAGTATTACACCAAGAGCCAGCTGGGCGAGGTCGAGCTTTCGTCTTCCTCCTTCGGTCAGGCAATGGCTGTGACCCCGCTGCAGGTCTGCACCGCCATCTCGGCAGCCGTCAACGGCGGCTACCTCGTCACCCCTCATGTGGTGGATAAGATAACCGACCAGAACGGCAACGTCGTCGAGGAGATCGGCGCGAACGTCCGCCGCCAGGTCATCAGCAAGAGCGCCAGCGAGACCATCCGCCAGTTCATGGAGTATGAGGTCGGCGACGGCACCACCACCGGCGGCGGCTCCAACGCCTACGTCGCGGGCTACCGCATCGGCGGCAAGTCCGGTACGTCCGAGCAGCTGAACATGGAGCGCCGCGCCGACGGCGACTACAAGAAGGTCGCCTCCTTTGCCGCCGTCCTGCCCGCCAACGACCCCGAAATTCTGGTCTACGTCATGCTGGACGACCCCAACAACGCCCACACCGACTATTCGTCCATTCTGGCTGCGCCTGTGGTCGGCAACATCATCAGTGAGATAGCCCCCTATCTGGGCATTGCCACCGACGGCATCGACCGCAGCCAGAACACCGTCAAGGTGCCGAACCTCGTGGGCAAGGAGTGGAGCAATGCGCAGGTCTCCCTGAATACCAAGGGCCTCAAGCATCAGCTCGTGGAGAGCGAGAGCGACCAGACCGCCGCCGTCGTCACCTACCACG
>ENA-OQIS01000192-OQIS01000192.1-human-gut-metagenome-genome-assembly--contig:-NODE-192-length-11723-cov-2.492325_pt1 | contig 11723 bp, 13 predicted proteins | sample MGYA00242589_ERZ504754 | MGnify/ENA primary metagenome ERZ504754 (study PRJEB26092, sample SAMD00036351) | human gut metagenome | host: Homo sapiens | study: EMG produced TPA metagenomics assembly of...
AAGGGGAACGCTATGAAATCCAGATTGAGGATGTGAAACTCGTTCCCCCAGGGATACTCGGCTCTGGCTCTTTACCCGGAATATTTAAAGGATGAACCCTCTGTTCTTCTTGTGGATATCGGAGGCTGGACGGTGGATTTGATGCGCCTTGATAACGCTGTTCCCAATGCAGCTACCTGCAGGAGTCTGGAACTGGGGGTCATTCGCTGCATGGATGAGATTCTGGAACAAGTGCGCAGAAACACCGGGCTGTCCATAACAGAGACACAGGTTGAGCGCATCTTACAGGGGAAGTCCTGCAGCATGCCTGCGGAAGTGGTGTCTTTGATCGAGAAACAGGGCAGGCTTTACATTGAAAAAGATATTGTCTGCGATCACCGAGGCAGGCTTTGATCTGCGGGCAGTTCCTTCCATTTTCATGGGAGGCGGGGCTGCTATTTTTCAGCACCGTGTAAGTACCCAGGACCGCCTGTGCCGCCCGATTTACCTCACAGACATCCATGCAAACGCAGCCGGATATGAACGGATTGTGGGGCAGATGAGGGCGCTGTGAGCCGCCCGGTCTTTTCCTTTCGCCCAAACCTTAAGAACCCAGAGCATGAAAAAGCGTGGCGGCTTTTGATGGAAGTTCCGGCAGGACAGAGGAATCAGTATCTGGTAGATGTGATTTTAGAAAAAGACGAACGGGAAACCTTACGGAAATTGATTCAGGAGACTGTTCGGGAAGAACTGAAAAGTGGCGGTATGGAACGAATGCCAGCATGTGAAAAGGAAGAAATTCCCAATCAGATGCTGGATTTTTTATTTCAGATGGAGCAGGAGTAAAGGGGGTGAGGCCTATGGACAAAGAAAATATGGCATTGTTGGATCTGCTTGGGTTTTGCATACATTTGACATGGATTCTTTAGTGGGTATTGTGAATAGCTTTCTTTCAAACTTTGGAGTATGTTGTGTATAACAAAACGAAAGGAGAAACGCAGATGACAGAGATGAAGAACATATGCGGAAAGATCCCGGTGGAATTACATGAGAAGGTAAGAGCCGAGATCGAAGAGAAAGAAACGAGTACACAGATATTCATCCAGCAGGTGATTGAAGAACATTTTAACAGACTGGAAGGCAAAGGAGAAGAGAGCATGGAAAAAAGAACATTAGCAGTACAGGTTACAGAGGAATTATTCCAGAGAGTCAAATGGGTAGTCGCGAAGGAAGGCATCAAACAGAAAGATTTTATCATCCGCATCATCGAGAAAGCGGTGGAAGAGGTAGAAGCCAAATGGCAGGAGCTAGAGCAGCCGGAAGAAACCCCAGAAGCAAACAGAATGGAGGAGTCTACAGAAGAGACTGCTGAGGAAGAGATTACCGAAGAGGGAATCGAAGAGAGGGAAATTGCGGAGGAAGAACCTGACGATGAGAGCTTAGAAGCATCCACAGGACCGGACGAGGAAGAAACAGATCAAGAACTTCCCGAAGATACAGATGAGGAAGAGGAACTGCCAGAATCCGAGGAAGAAACCGAAGAGATTGCATAATGCCAAAGAAATAGAACCATAAAACTTGCAGGCGGTGTGGAAAAGAAACCATGCCGCCTGCTTTTTCTCAGCAAAGGAGGTTGATAGCCGCAACCATTCGATTTTTTGATTTATTCAGCGGGATCGGGGGATTCCGGGAAGGGTTAAGACGTGCAGGCGGTTTTACCTGTGTGGGACACTGCGAGGTGGATGCTTATGCGGATAAGAACTACCGATTGCTGTTCGACACAGAAGGGGAGTGGTTTTGTAATAACGCAAGAACAATCGAAACAGACCGAATGCCAGACTTTGATCTTTTATGTGCAGGATTTCCTTGCCAGGCATTCTCTATCGCCGGAAAGCGAGGAGGATTTGCAGATGCCAGAGGAACTCTGTTCTTCGAGATTGCCAGACTGGTTGCAGACAAGCGACCTGCGTATTTCATCCTTGAAAATGTTCCCGGACTGCTTTCGCATGACAAAGGCAGGACGTTTCACACCATCCTCAGTACGCTATCTGAGCTGGGGTATGGTGTGGAATGGAAAGTGCTTAACAGCAAGGATTTTGGAGTCCCCCAATCCAGAAAGCGGGTGTATCTTGTCGGATATCTTGATCGAAGATGTGCCGGAAAAATATTACCTTTCCCAACAGCAAATGGAACGCCTCTTGTTCAAGTCCAGACAGGCAGACAGGGGGAACGAATCTACAAAGCCGAAGGGTTAAGTTGTACCCTGACTTCCGGAGCGGGAGGCGTTGGTGGAAAAACCGGATTATATGAGGTTGGTGTTCCTATCAAAGAGAATACCAAGCAGGGATATAAGATGGCGTATCCGGGAGACAGCATTGACCTGGGATATGCAGGAATGAACACCCGGAGAGGGCGTGTGGGGCATCAGATTGCCCATACCCTGACCACCGGAATCCAGCAGGGGACACTGCATTTTGTGGATCTGTCTCCTCCGCCTCTTGTCACAGAGCATTGCAGATGTCTGAATACCAGACAGTCCGGCATCCATAATCACAAAGGGGAATGTTCCGGTGTTCTAAAAGAGGAAGGCGCCAGGGCAGTGCTGACTCCGGGAAGGGAAGAAATCCGGCAGAATGGCCGGAGGATGAAGGAGCCGGAAGAGCCGATGTTCACCATTACTGCCACAGACCGCCATGGAGTTGCCTATCGGGGAAGAATCCGAAAACTGGTGCCAAGGGAGTGTCTAAGATTGCAAGGCTTTTATGATTGGCAGATTGACCGTATCGAACAGGATACTTCGGACAGCCAGCTTTATAAACAGGCGGGAAATGGAGTGACCGTCAACGTGATCGAAGCCATCGGAACACTTCTTCGGCAGGTAGATGAGGAAATTCGGGCAGAGGATGAAAAAGACAAAGAGGTAAGGCAGTATGGCAATTGGAATTCAGGATCAGTACTTCGGTACAGAGATTGAGATGACAGGCATTACCAGGCAGAGGGCTGCGGAGGTAGTCGCGGAGATGTTTGGAACACGGGCAGTTTGTGATGGTGGATATTATGGAGTCTGGTCTGTGACAGATCAGGAAGGGAAGAAGTGGAAGTTTATGTATGATGGCAGTATCTATACGGAACGCAGGGAGCGTGGACGCATGGTCCGTGCCGGAAGTGAATACAGCACTGAAATGGTCAGTCCCAAACTTTCCTATGGAGAGATGGGGAAGCTGCAGGAAGTAGTGCGGTGTTTGAGGCACCATGGGGCAAAGGTAAATGAGTCCTGCGGGCAGCATGTTCATGTGGACGCTTCCAATCACACCCCAAGAAGCCTCAAAAATGCTATGACTATCATGTATTCCAAAGAGGATATTCTGTTCAAGGCATTGAAAGTGCAGACTTCCAGAGAAAGCAACTATTGTCAGAAAGTACGCCCCATTGTGCTGGAAAAAATCCGTAGAATGCAAAACAACACCATTTCCATGGAAAAACTGAAACAGATCTGGTATGGAGGCAGGGATGGAAGCCATGATCATTATGACGATACCCGGTACTATGCGTTGAACCTTCATGCAGTATTTTCCAAAGGAACTTTGGAGTGGAGATGTTTTGAGAGTACCCTCCATGCAGGAAAAGTACGGGCAAATATCACGCTGGCCCTTGCCATTTCCGCTCAGGCCATCAATCAGAAATGTACCCAGATGCGGAAAACAGAGATCACAGAGAATCCTGCATTTACATTCCGTACCTTTTTACTGCGGTTAGGGCTGATTGGACCAGAATATAAAAATGTCCGGGAACATCTGCTTGCCAATCTGGAGGGTGACAGGGCATGGAGGTATGACCGCAGTACCTATGAATGTTTGAATCGAAATCATCGGGCGGAGGATGCCCGTTAGGAGGTAAGAGATGAAAGAAACCTATTATTTTGCCTATGGCAGCAATATGAACTTAGACCAGATGGCGTACCGCTGTCCGGCAGCTTCCGTAGTGGAGAATGTCCGGCTGGAGGGATACCGCCTGACCTTTTGTGGCAGAGGGAAAGGAAGCGGTGTTGCCACCATTTTGCCGGAAGAGGGCAGCCAGGTGGAAGGGGTGCTTTGGAAGATCACACCGGAGTGTGAAAAAAGCCTGGACTTTTATGAAGGGTATCCCCATTTGTATGGGAAGGAGGCTGTTCTTGTTCAGGGAACGGATGGTGTGAAGCGGGAAGTCATGGCATATATCATGAATGCACCCTATAAGGATCAGCTGGCCATCCCCTCGGATCTTTATTTTATGGGGATCGTGGAAGGCTGCCATCAGAATGGGATTTCCAGCCGATCTATAACCGATGCGCTAAAGCGTACAAGACAGGAAGTAGGCAGAGAGAAACCCAGTCACAAGAAAACAGAAGTCAGCAGATAACAACGCCGCAGGGGAAAGCCTCTGCGGTATTTTTAACGAAAAAAGGAGAATGCAATGAAGAGCAGAAATATCAAAACAAGACTTGCAGCCTTCGGGCTCGCATTGCTCATGGGCCTTAGTCCGCTTGGAAATTTGGCGGATGTCCATGCGGCAGAAAGTGAAATTTCACAGAATGCTGTGACAGAAAAAGAAAGTAAGACAGAATCGGATCATCCGGTGTCGGAAATTTCTGAGCAGACAGTGACTGCAGAGGATATCACCAAAGATGTTTCCGACAAGGAATTTATGGCAGAGACCTGCATGGAAGGGATTCAGTATGATCCAGAAAAAGAGGATGTGACTTTGGAACGTATCGAAGCAGAGGATGGCAGTGCGTATCATCCAGACCAGGCAGGGACTTATGTCGCAACGTACTGGGTTGTGCCAAAAGATGAGCGTGACAGCTACTCTATTACCCGTAAGATTATTCTGACCGATACGGAAGGGCAGGCCCATGCAGAAGAAAACGGTGGGCAGAAACAGAAAGAGGATACGAAATCCGAAGAAGATTCGGAGACGCCTGTGCAGGAGATCACGGAGGTGGAAGTAACGGTATCCGGGGAAGATGCAGATGCACAGGCAGCAAGGGAACTGGAAGAAAAGATTGAGGATGGGGAAGTGATGATGCTTTCCGGTGCAGAGAATACCTTTACTGCAAGGGAAACCGTACATCTGGAAAAAGGAGAGACCATCTACTATCCAAGTTATATTGGAAATTATCTGACCTGTTGGTTTACCGTAAATGGAAAGATTGCCTATTGTCTGGAATCCCATCGTTCTTCACCGCCAAGTGGAGATTATGTGGCACAGGTATTGGACAGCAATAAAAACCTGCAGAAAGTGTTGTATTATGGCTATGGCGGTGCGGGGGATATTACCGGAAGTTATCTGTCTGGTAAGACAAAAGAAGAGAAGTATGTATATACGCATATCGCAGCCAGCTATGCTTACGCAGGTGAGGCAGGATTTACGGGATGCAAGTATGAGGACTTAGTAAAAGCAGGGGTGATCGCCTATATTGACCATCTGTTTGCTATGGAAGAACCGCCGAAAGGAGAGATTTCTCTTTCTAAAACATCCGTAAAAGCAGTCCGTGATGGAAATGTGCAGAAAACACCGGATATCACATTGTCCGGGGATCATCGAAACTATATTTCTGTCAATGTGCCAAAAGACATCACCATTTATAACAAGACAAAGGGAACTTCCGCAGAGAATGGTGCGTTAAAAATCTATGGCGGAGATACCTTTTATCTGACTGCCCCAATGCTTCATACCGGAACCTATTCCTCCGGGGAGCTACATGGTTCTGTGGGAGAGACTTGGAGAACGCTGGTGTTATCCACAGGAAACAGCAATCAGGATATTGGAGTCTTTGAATCGGAGAAAGCCAATCCGGTAAGTTTTACCGTAGACTGGCTGGAGATGACAAGGATTGAACTTCTCAAAAAAGATGCAGACACGAAGAACCCATTGGATGGTGCAGTCTATGGCATTTATACAGACAGCAAATGTGAGCATCTGTTAATGGAAATGCCAGCCACCGGGGAAGAGGGAAAGGCAGTAAGTGATTACTTTGAGGCAGCCATTAAAACCGTATATGTGAAGGAAATCAAGGCTCCGGACAAGTATGCGCAGAGTGATGTGATCCATAAGGTGGATGTGGAAGCCGGAAAGACAGTTAACATCTCAGCAACTGATGAGAGGGTAAAAGGCGCTGTCCATATCAAAAAGATTGATAAGGAGACGCAGGACTTTCTCCACAAGGAGACAGCTCCCTTGCAGGAGCCGTGTATGGTCTGTATGCCAGAGAGGATATTGTCCACCCGGACGGAAAGACGGGTGTGTTGTTTAAAAAGAACAGTCTCATCGCACAGGGCGTGATTAAGGAGAATGGCACTTTAGATTTTTCTGAACTGTGTCTGGGAAAAATGTATGTGAAAGAGATCACTCCGCCGGAAGGCTATACGGTGGATCCAACAGAATATGAGGTGACCCTTACCTACGAAGGACAGGAAGTGGCAGAGGTAACCAGGGACCTGACCGTACAGGAACAGGTGAAGAAACAGGCGTTCCAGCTCATCAAGATCAGTGAAGATGGGAATCAGACAGAAACAGACCTTGTGGAAGGGGCTGGTTTTAAAGTGTACCTGGTTAGCAGCCTTTCCAAAGTAAAGAGTGGGGAATTACAGCCGTCCAATGGGGATCAGTTTACAGCGGAAGATTTCCGTGGGTATGATTTCAGTAAAGAAGAGGTGGCAGTGACCTATGTGGATGGCAAGGCTGTGCCGGTGCCGGAACTCATTACGGAAGTAAAAAGGGATATGCCCTTACGCCCGGAACTTCCGTATGGTCTTTATGTGGTAGAAGAAAGTACGGTGCCGGAGAATTGAAAGCCATCGATCCGTTTTTAGTAAAGGTAGATGAGGACAGCAGAGAGCCGATGGTGTGGCGTGTGTTCGATGACCGTCCGTTTGAATTTTTATTAAAGATTGTGAAAAAGGATGCACAGACAGGCAATCCGGTTTTGAAGGCAGGCGCTTCCTATAAAATCTTTGATATGGAAAAAGAGGAATATGTAGAGCAGACGGTATTCTATCCGAAGAAAGAAACGATTAGCATTTTCAAGACCAATGAGGAAGGCTATTTGGTCACACCGGAAGAACTGAAATGTTCTACCTATCGGATTGAAGAAGTGAAAGCGCCGGAAGGATTTGTAAGACAGGGGTATGAAATGTCCTTGTATGAAGGGCAAACGGTGATTTTTCCACTAGAAGTGACCGAAAAAGGCAGTTACAAAGAAAATGCCAAAGAGGGAATCGTAATCACCGTTTCCTCGGATACTGCCCATCAGATCGATCCGGATACCGGAGCAGTCATTGTGGAAATCGAGCAGCCAAACGATGAGCAGGTGGGAAGCCTGACATTAACGAAAACCGGGGAACAGCCAGTAGAGGTGAAGGGAGATTCCCTGCTTGCAAAGGCAAAAAGACTGGCTGGAAAGATCAAAGATGCAGTGACCGGAGAGGATACCGATACTGGGGTGTTTCATGACTTTGTATATGAAGAATCCGGTGTGGAAGGGGCAACTTTTGAATTGTATGCCAAGGATACCATTTACTCTCCAGATGGTGCGAAAAATGAACAGGGCAATCCGGTCATCCGCTATGAAAAAGATGATTTAGTAGCAACCCTGGTCACAGATAAAGAAGGAAAAGCAGTAGTGAACAATCTTCCACTGGGTTCTTATTATCTGAAAGAAACGGTGGCAGGCGACCATTTCGTACTGAATCCGGAACAGAAGGAATTTACCCTGACCGCAAAGGATGATACCCAGGCAGTGGTTTACGAAGGGGTTGCCTATAAAAATGAAAGACAGAAGATTTCCATTTTTATTAGAAAAGAAGGATGCAGTCACAGAAGAGAAGCTGGAAGGCGTTATTTTTGGATTGTATGCAAGAGAAGATATCCTGTCCCAGCAGGGTGAGGTTCTTGTAGAAAAGGATACGCTGTTGGAAAAGAAAGCAACGGATGAGAACGGACAGCTTACTTTTGACAGCGACCTCTACCATGGGAAATATTATGTGAAAGAGGAAGTGAGAAAACCGGGGTATCTTTCAAATGAGGAAATCTGGGAAATCGATGCCTCTTATACAGACCAGAACCTTGCAGAAATCCAGCTGACCAAAGAGGTGGAAAACCAGCCGACTGAGAGCCAGTTTACGAAAACCGATGCTACAACCGGGGAAGAACTGGAAGGAGCCAAGCTGCAGATCATCGATAAAGAGGGCAACATTGTGGAAGAGTGGATCAGTACGAAAGAACCGCACGTGGTATATGGACTGCCAGAGGGAACTTATACGCTCCATGAAGAATTGCCGCCTTATGCAGAGGGCTATGTATCTGCGGAAGATATCGAGTTTGAAGTAAAGGAAGATGGCAGTGTGACCAAGGTGGAGATGAAGGATGCCTATTCCAAAGTGGAAATCTCCAAGACGGATATTACCACAGGCGAAGAACTGAAAGGTGCCAAGCTGCAGATCTTAAATAATGAGGGTGAGATTCTGGAAGAGTGGGTAACGGATGGAAAGCCTCATCTGGTAGAGAAACTTCCGGTAGGGGAAGAACTGACTTTGCGCGAGATCACAGCGCCGGAAGGCTATGAGATTGCAGAAGATGTGAAATTCACATTGGAAGATACCATGGAAATCCAGAAGGTGGAAATGAAAGATGCAAGAACACCGGAAACACCGGGTGTACCGCAGACAGGGGATGACCACTGGAAACCAATCCTGCTGTTTGTTCTTCTGGGAGCATCAGCAGCCGGACTCATGGCAACCATGATTTATAAGAAGAAACATGGAAAGACAGAAAAAGCAGATGAAACGAAAAAAGAAGAGTAGGCTGTGGATGTTGCAGGTGATGTTGTGTGCCATTTGCATGATGAGTGCAGCGTTGCTTTATTATGATTTTGTTATCATCCCCCGGCAGAACCGGGAACTGGTGGAGGACTTAAAATCCCACTTCCCGGAGGTATTTCCTCCGGGCGGGGGCTCTCCAACACAAAAAGAGGAACAGGCTGGAAGAGAACCGGAAGTGTCTGCCGTTGACCTCCGCTTCCTACAGAGTCAGTATCCGGATGTTCGGGGTTGGCTTACAATCCCGGAGAGTGGCATCGATTATCCGGTATTGCAGAGCAGCCCGGAAGAACCGGAGTATTATCTGCGGAGGGATTACCAGGGAAACTACGACATCAATGGAAGTTTGTTCCTCCAGGCAGACTGTATTCTGGGAGAATCCGGGAATCTGACCATCTACGGTCACAACATGAACAGCGGTGCAATGTTCGGGAATCTGGATCAGTACTCCTCCTATGAGTATTGGAAAGCACATCCCAGGGTGTTCTTTCAGACACCGGAAGGAATGGAGGAGTACCGGATAGCGGCAGTTTTGAAAGCCGATGTGTCCATGTTCGACTTTCAGAGGACATCTTTCAGAGTCCACAGGAATTGGAGGCTTATGTACAGCAGGCAAAAGAGGTAGCATTGTTTGAAACAGGGGTAGATGGCATAGGTTGTGAGGAAACTCTGACGCTGGTGACCTGCTCTTATGAGTGGAAGCAAGCCCGGAATATTCTTGTGGCAGTAAAAGCGGGGTCTTAAAGGGGAAAAATGTTCAAAGACGGGAACTTTCTTCCGGTCTCTGGATATCTCCAGTACGCTTCGAAGTCAGTAGTGTCAGGAAGTGTTCAAAAGTACCCCAAAAGTGCAGAATGTGAGACAAGTTTGCAGGTAAGAAGCGGCACTACGGAACAAAAAGTGTTCGAAGTTAAGGGATGTGCAACGGATCGTGGCGGCTTGTGTAGTCTTGTAGTGTTGGGAAAGTGTTCGAAGATGGGCGCTTTTTCCAGCTCTTTGGTGGCTTTTTGGAACTGAAGCTGCCGGGAAGTGTTTGAAAGCACACGAAAAGTGCAGAATGTGAGACGAGGCTGCATAGAAAAAGACAGTACCATCATACACAAAAGTGTTCGAGGATGTAGGATGTGCAACGAAATGTGGCGTGATGTAGTGTCAGAAAGTGTTTAAAGACTGGGACTTTTTGCAGCTATCTGGATGTATCTGCCATCTATCTGGAATGTGTTTTTTAAGCGAAAATCTGAGAGTATAATGAAAATGTAAAATCGGATATAAAACTTAGAAAATGTGAGAAATAGTGCTTGAATTGTAACGACAAAAGCGTTACAATATAAGAAACAAGGAGGTGTGATCATGGAAAAAACAGCAACATTAAACTTAAGAGTAAACCCAACTGTCAAAGAGCGGGCAGAAAAAGTATTGTCTCAGTTAGGTGTTCCTATGTCAACAGCGATTGATATGTATTTGAATCAAATTTCTCTTACAGGTGGAATTCCATTTTCTGTTTCTTTACCAAAAGCACCAGTATCGATTCATGCAGATGCCATGACAACAGAAGAAATCCATCAGAAATTGGAAAAAGGTTACAATGATATAGCTGCAGGAAGAGTGCAAAATGCAGCAGAAGCGTTCGCAAAATTCAGGGAGAATCATTGATATGAAACACTATACGGTTGAGATTACAAATGAAGCATTGGCTGATATGGAGCAGTTATATAATCACATCGCTTATGTTCTTCAGGCACCAGAAAATGCGATGGATCAATACAACCGGATTGCAGACGCTATTTTAACATTGGATACTATGGCTGAGAGAATCCGTATTATGGAATCAGAGCCGGAACGAAGCAAAGAGATGAGAAGATTGTTGGTAGACAATTATTCGGTCTTTTTGTAATCCAGGGAGATAAAGTGATTGTAACAGATGTATTATATAGTGCATCAGATATTGAAAGCCGATTAAAAGGTTAGATGATAAAATCAAAAGAAAATATGAAACGTCAGGCAGGATATGTTCCCGTAAAAAGGAAGGTATCCTGCCTTTTTTGCATGAAAGAGAGGAAATTCATATGAGAAAATTTTATACAGCAGAAGCAGTAACAGAAGGGCACCCGGACAAATTGTGTGACCAGATTGCAGATGCAATCTTGGATGTGTGTCTGAAACAGGATGAACAGTCCAGAGTAGCATGTGAGGTGCTTGCTACGAAAGGAACGATCATTGTGGCAGGGGAAATCACCAGCACCTATGAACCGGATGTGTTTGCAGTTGTGCGAAAAGTACTGTCTGACGTGGGTTATTCCAGTGAAGGGATTGCAATGGACACTTTTGTCCATCGACAGAGTCCCGATATTGCAGGGGCAGTCGATACTTCAAAAGAACGAAGGGAAGGAGTGTCTGACAATCAGATAGACTGGTTCCAAGGGGCAGGGGATCAGGGTGTGATGATCGGATATGCCTGTGATGAAACGAAGCAGCTCATGCCTATGCCTGTGGTGCTGGCCAATCGGATTGTCCGGGAATTATCTGCCTGCAGACAAAGCTCTTATATTCAGGGGATCTTACCGGATGGGAAAGCCCAGGTGACCGTAGAATATGAAAATGGGAAGCCTGTCCGACTGGATAGTGTGGTAGTGTCCTGCCAGCATACGGAAGAAAAAGATTTGAAAAAGCTGGAAGCGGAGATCCGAAACAAGGTGTTATTGCCGGCGCTTCGTCCCCTGCCACCGGATGAGGAAACCAAGATTTATATCAATCCATCGGGGCGTTTTGTCTGTGGAGGACTGGATGCAGATACGGGGCTGACTGGAAGGAAGCTGATGGTAGACAGTTATGGAAGCATGGTTCCCCATGGCGGTGGTGCATTTTCCGGAAAGGATTGTTCAAAAGTGG
>ENA-OQIS01000194-OQIS01000194.1-human-gut-metagenome-genome-assembly--contig:-NODE-194-length-11607-cov-3.381882_pt1 | contig 11607 bp, 8 predicted proteins | sample MGYA00242589_ERZ504754 | MGnify/ENA primary metagenome ERZ504754 (study PRJEB26092, sample SAMD00036351) | human gut metagenome | host: Homo sapiens | study: EMG produced TPA metagenomics assembly of...
ACGCAGAAAAGTTTATGAATGTTGTCCGGCGGCATACCAGCTTTGAAGAACTTACCCCTACTCTGTTGCGGGAGTTTGTAGAGAAAATCGTTGTGCATGAGTGCAGCTATGACGAGAACAAGACCCGCAGACAGGACATTGAGATTTATTATTCTTTTGTTGGCAAGGTGGACTTGCCCGAATAAACGCCCGACCTATCCGACACAATGCGCAAGTGCCGGATAGGAACGGCAAAATTTTTTACACTTCTATTACTTCTTTATCGCACATCAGCAAAGAGTCAGGGCATGAAGCAACTTATGGCTAAGTAGATGTAATCAAGAAAAGAAAGGAAAAGCACAATCCAGACGGAACCGGCGATTGTGTCAAGAAATGTTTGTGGAATAGCAAGAACTTTGATATAATGGGGACAGGAACCCCGGAACCGGGAGAAAGGCAGGAGGATAAATGCACATAAGCTATAAACCCCTCTGGCACACGCTGGTTGAGCGTAATATGAGGAAAGAGGACTTGCGGCTTGCCGCCGGTCTTACCACAAATATGATTGCCAACATGGGTAAAGGTAAAAATATCAGTATAGAAACACTGGTTCGTATCTGCGAAGCCCTAAAATGTGATATTTTGGATGTGATTGAATTAGAGCAGGACAAAGACGCTGAAATATTAAATTGACAAGGAAGGCGCTGCGAAATGGACAATAGAGAAAGAATTATCAGACTTTGGTTTGATATGTGGCTTGACAAAAAAAGATTTGGGTATGTTTAATGTATTTTCTAATAATGCCGTATATATTGAAAGTTGGGGGCCAGAGTACCACGGCTCCAAGAAAATAAAACTTTGGTTTGAAGAATGGAATACCCGTGGAACTGTCTTGCAATGGGACATCAAGCAATTTTTCCATAAAGGCAATCAAACCATTGTTGAATGGTATTTCAAAAATAAGATGGACGCCGGTAACGTAGAAGCGTTTGATGGAATGTCACTGATAGAATGGACGCCAGATGGCAAGATTGCTCTCTTAAAAGAATTTGGTTGTAACGAAAATCGGTATGACCCTTATAAAGATGGCAATATACCACATTTCAGAGATGAAAATGCAAAGTGGTTTTAACTGGAAATTCAGTTGCTGGAGGTAATTATGCGGAATGGATAATTGGTTTACCATTGAGCAAATAGACCGTGATACATTCTCTATTAGCGAATACAAGCACTGGGAAGAAACACATTGTTATCTATTATGTGGAGAAAAATATGCTATTCTCATTGATACAGGTTTAGGCGTTTCCAACATCAGTAGAATTGTGGACTCTCTGACAAAGTTGCCTGTTATGACAGTTACAACTCATGTTCATTGGGATCACATTGGCGGGCATAAGTATTTTGATAATATCGCCGTACATGAAGCAGAAAAGGACTGGCTATCGGTCAGGTTTCCGATACCGTTGCAAGTTGTGAAGAATAATTTGACAAGGCTTCCTTGTGATTTTCCAAGAGATTTTGATATTAACGCTTATCGGATTTTTCAAGGTATCCCACAAAGAATTTTACATGATGGCGATTTTCTAAATTTAGGCGGGCGGGAAATTCAAGTTGTTCACACGCCGGGACATTCTCCCGGACATTGTTGCTTTTACGAACCAGAACGAAACTATTTGTATTCCGGGGATTTGATATACAAGGGAAGCCTGGACGCATTTTACCCCACTACCGACCCGCAACTATTCTATCAATCTATAAAGCGAATACGGAAATATAATATAAAAAAAAGTTCTGCCCGGACACCATCAGTTGGATATTCCCGTTTCTTTGATAGCTGATATTGAAGCCGGATTTGCACAATTAGAGAAAGCTGGAAAACTCAAACAGGGAAATGGATTGTTTAAGTTTCAGGATTTCCAAATTCATATATAATCAAAGCTGCCGTTGCAGGAACACCCATTCCCACAACGGCAGTTTTTCATTTCCACGGTCTGCGCCGGAAGTTCATACCGGACTGTTTTATCAGCGGGGATTTCTTGAACAGCTTCTTCAAAAGGCTTCGTTCCTCTTGTGAGAGCCGCTTATATTTGAGCCGGAACGCCTTGCAGAATATCTTCGTAAACTGCTGTGCCCCGGACCGCCCAGCAGTCCATCCCCATGCAGCGGATGTTTGAGGATGGCACCTGCCGGGTGAAGCCCAATTACTACACCCGCACCATCCAGTATCAGGACATCAATTATCAGCTCGCCCAGCAGGAGGATAAGACGGCGATTTTTGAGGAATGGTGCAGTTTTCTGAACTTCTTCGATTCCAGCATCAAATTTGAGCTGTCCTTTGTGAACATGGCAACCGACAGCACCGAATTTGAAAAGAGCATCCGCATTCCGTACCAGAAGGACGGTTTCGATGATGTTCGTGCGGAGTACAGCCAGATGCTGCGCCAGCAGCTTGCCAAGGGCAATAATGGTCTGACCAAGACCAAATTCATCACCTTTGGTGTGGAGGGCGAGAGCATGGCACAGGTCAAGCCTCGGCTCGACCACATCCAGAATGACCTGCTGAATAACTTCCACCGGCTGGGGGTGCAGGCAAAATCCCTGAACGGTGTCCAGCGGCTGAAGCTCATGCATGATATGTTCAACATGGATGGCGCATCCAAGTTTCACTTTGACTGGAAAGACCTTGTGAAAAGCGGGCTTTCCGCGAAGGATGCCATTGCGCCCACCGCCTTTGCCTTCAAGAACAGCCGCACCTTCCAAATGGGCGGTATCTTCTGCGCCGTCAGCTTTCTGAGCATCACGGCATCCGACATCAGCGACCAGCTTTTGAAGGATTTTCTGGACATGGATTCCAGCCAGATCGTTACCATGCACATCCAGTCCGTTGACCAGAACCGTGCCATCAAGACGGTGAAGCGCACCATCACGGAACTGGACCGCAGCAAGATCGAGGAGCAGAAAAAAGCTATCCGTGCCGGGTATGATATTGACATCATTCCGTCGGATTTGGCGACCTACGGCAGGGATGCCAAGGCTCTGCTGAAAGAATTGCAGAGCCAGAACGAGCGGATGTTCCTCGTCACTTTTTTGGTGCTGAACACCGGCAGGACTGAACAGGAACTGGAAAACAATGTTTTTCAGGCATCCAGTATTGCCCAGAAGCACAACTGCAACCTGTGCCGACTGGACTACCAGCAGGAGCAGGGGCTGATGAGCAGTCTGCCGCTGGCTGACTGCCAGATCGAGATTCAGCGAGGGCTGACTACCAGCAGCACGGCAATCTTCATTCCGTTCACCACACAGGAACTGTACCAGTCCGGCAAAGAAAGCCTGTACTATGGTCTGAACGCCCTGTCCAACAACCTTATCATGGTGGACCGGAAGAAGCTGAAGAACCCCAACGGCCTGATCCTCGGCACTCCCGGTTCTGGCAAAAGTTTCTCGGCAAAGCGTGAAATTGCCAATGCGTTTCTGGTGACGGACGATGATATTATTATCAACGACCCCGAAGGCGAAGTGCGACACGAAGTCGCGTAATGTATTGCGTGTAAACGCTACTCTATCCATTTGGAGTAACCCTACTGTGACCTGCACTGGTCAAAAGCCGGCGTTGGGAAGCTCACAGGACAATATGGGAAATCTGCCAGCCTAAAAGCAGACGTACCGTTAGGGTAAAGAATGCTATGTCGAATGTAATGTGAACCATCGTAAGGATCGTTACAGGGAATAGGTGAAATAAGGCTGATACACCTACACCAAAAGGTGCTGGAGGTGGCCAAGGGGCCTTTCGCTACCCCGAAGCAAATGGACACAAATCCTCCCGGTTCAAAGATGGCGGCTAAGGCATTCATGAATTATGCATTACGTGGAACGTGGAACGTGGAAAACCCTATGCACTCCTTTAATAAAGGTATCGACCTCGCAAGAGGGAGAAACGGTGCAGAGGGTATGAGATGGAATAAAAAGCGAACGGTTCACTGCAACGGTGAACATAGGGGTTCAAAATTTGCCCTGACCTGAAAGGGTGCTGACTTATTCCGGGTATTTCATGGCAAGATTGGAGGTATTCCTGTGAACGATAAGTATTCAACGACGGAAGGTAAAACTTCTGAGAAGCTGTCGGACGAAGCTATGTTGAGTGCCCAATGGAAAAACATTGACTGGCATAAGGCAGAGCAGGAAGTCAACAGGCTACAGATCAGGATTGTCAAGGCAACTCAGCAAAAAGACTACAACGCAGTAAAACGACTTCAGTATCTTCTGACACATTCCTTTTACGCCAAAGCACTGGCTGTTAAGCGTGTCGTTACCAACGATGGGCGCAAGACTCCCGGTGTGGATGGTGTTCTCTGGAACACCCCGGCGAAGAAAATGAAAGCGGTTCTATCGCTGACAGATAAAGGGTATCGTGCGCGTCCTCTCCGTAGAGTGTATATCGAAAAGAAGGACAAGAAGAAAAAGCGTCCATTGGGCATTCCTACAATGTATGACCGCGCAATGCAGGCTCTCTATGCTTTGGCACTGGAGCCGGTGGCGGAAACAACAGCAGATGGGAAATCCTTTGGTTTCCGAAAAGGAAGATGCGCACAGGATGCCTGCGAATATCTGTTCAATGCACTGTCGCGCAAGCACATTTCTCCGAAGTGGGTTTTGGAGGGTGACATCAAAGGTTGTTTCGACCATATCAGCCATGATTGGCTTCTGGCGAACATCCCCATGGACAAGAACATTTTGAAGCAGTTCTTAAAGGCGGGATTTATCTATCAGCGCGAACTCTTTCCTACCGAGGAAGGAACTCCGCAAGGTGGTATTATCTCCCCCATTCTGGCGAATATGACGCTGGATGGCATCGAGAAGAAGCTGGTCGAACGCTTTCACACGAACGCGCTCGGTAAGGTCGATTCAAGATTTAAGAATGCCCACAAAGTAAACTTCGTCCGCTATGCAGACGATTTTGTGGTCACAGCGGCAACACCTGAACTGGCTCTTGAAGCAAAGGAGCTAATTCGAGAGTTTCTCGCTGAACGCGGATTGGAACTTTCTGACGAAAAGACCATTGTCACCAACATTGACGATGGTTTCGACTTCCTCGGCTGGAACTTCAGAAAGTATAACGAAAAGCTGATTATCAAGCCTTCCCAAAAGGCGGTCAAGGCTATCGTTTCCAATATCTCTGACACGATTCTCCGCAGAGGAAAAGCGTGGCAGCAAGATGTTCTGATTATGAAGTTGAATGAACAAATTCGAGGTTGGACTAATTACCACCAGTCCGTATGCGCAAGTGATGCGTTCGCGCATCTGGACTACGTCCTGTACGAACTGCTGTGGCGATGGGCTAAAAGACGGCACCCAAAGAAGAACAAGTGGTGGATTTCCACGAGATACTGGCATCGGGTCGGTAATCGGAACTGGGTGTTCTCTACGGAAAACAAGGAGCTGATACGGGTGGACAGCACAGCCATTGTGCGACATACCAAGATAAAAGCTACTGCAACTCCGTTCCTCGATGAGGCGTATTTCCAAAAAAGGAAATTCGATAAAGGAATGCACCGGCTGACTGGAAAATTCAAGACGATTTGGAAAAACCAGAACGGGCTGTGCTACCACTGCGGAATGCCGATGGATGTAACGGAAGAAAGAGAAATCTTCTACCTTGCACCAAAGGCAAAGACTGGCGTGGAAGATGTTCGTAATATGCGCTACGTTCATTGCGCCTGTCAGAGAATTTATGCTGAGAACCGCTTGAAGAAGTGATGAAATGCTTGAGCCGTATGACGGGAAACTGTCACGTACGGTTCTTAGGCGGGAAGGCGGTGGTAACACCGCTGACCCAGCCGATTACGCTCCGCTGGTGGAGCGTCTGCATGGGCAGGTCATCCACATCAGCCCTGCCAGCACCCAGTATATCAACCCTATGGACATCAACGCCAACTACTCCGAGGAGGATAATCCGCTGTCCCTGAAAGCCGACTTTATTCTTTCTTTGTGTGAGCTGGTGGTGGGCGGCAAGGAAGGTCTGCTGCCAGTGGAAAAAACCGTCATTGACCGCTGTGTGCATCTGATTTACCGCAAATATTTTGCGAACCCCTGCCCGGAGAATATGCCCATCCTTGAGGACTTGTACAACGCTCTGCTTCAGCAGGAGGAAAAAGAAGCCCACCATGTTGCCACGGCTCTGGAAATCTACGTCAAGGGCAGTCTGAACCTGTTCAACCATCGCACTAACGTGAACGTCAATAACCGCATCGTCTGCTACGACATCAAGGAACTGGGCAAACAGATGAAGAAACTCGGTATGCTCATCGTGCAGGATCAGGTGTGGGGGCGTGTCACGGCAAACCGCAGCAGCGGCAAGTCCACCCGGTATTATATGGATGAGATGCACCTCCTCTTAAAAGAGGAGCAGACCGCCGCTTATTCCGTGGAGATCTGGAAGCGTTTCCGCAAGTGGGGCGGTATTCCCACAGGGCTGACCCAGAACGTGAAAGACCTTCTTTCTTCTCGTGAGGTCGAGAATATTTTCGAGAACAGCGACATGATCATCATGTTGAATCAGGCTGCGGGAGACCGCCAGATTCTCGCAAAGCAGCTCAACATCAGCCCTCATCAGCTTTCCTATGTGACCCACTCCGGCGAGGGCGAAGGGCTGCTGTTTTTCGGTAATGTCATTCTGCCGTTTGTGGACCGTTTCCCCACCGATCTGGAACTCTACCGCATTATGACCACCAAGTTGGGTGAAGTCTCGGAGGGCGCGCAGAAATGAGTGAACCGAAACTGAACATCAAAGAGGAATCGTCTACCAAAAAGACCCGTTCTCCCCCGAAAAAAGCCAAGGTAGAGCAGACGGTGCCCAAAAAGAAAAAGCTGAAAACCGATGCAGATAAAGCTGCGGAAAAGGCACAGCATCTGCGGTTTGGCAAGGCGGAACTGACCCCGGACGAACTGAGCCGGTTGAGTAAGGCGCAGAAGCGAGAGATGTACGCTGCCCATGCCGCCCGGTCTGCGGCGCATCACGAAGTTGACCAGTACGAGGATGACAATGTGGGCACGCAGGCGCTGAGCGAGGGCGAAAAGGCGGCAGGAAATGTCCGGGATATTTCCAAGAGCCGCTATGCCCGGAAGCTCAAGAGGAAAGCCAAGATGCAGGGCAAGAAGGGTGCCAGAAACGCAAAATCTTCCGTGCAGAAGCCAACTGCGGCACAAGATACAGGCGCATCCGGCACCGGCGAGGGCGGCTCCAACTGGCTTTCACGCTGGAAACAGCGGCAAGAAATCCGTAAAAGTCACTATGCCGCCGCCCATTCGGGTACAGCGGCACAGACCGCAGGCGGCAAAGCGGTATCCAATGGCACCACTGCTGCGAAGTCTGGCATGGAACAGGTCATCGACAAAGGAAAATCTGTGGTCAGTACCGCAGTCAACGGCATTGCCAATTTTGCAAAAAGTAACGCGCACGTTCTTTTGATCGTGGGCGTTTTTCTTTTGCTCTTGCTGCTGGTCGTGTCGGCATTTTCGTCCTGTTCCATTCTGTTTTCAGGCACCACGCAGGTATCCGGTCAGACCATTTACACCGCAGAGGATCGGGACATCCGGGGAGCCGAAACCGACTACAAGAAGCTGGAAAAGGAGCTGGACAAAAAGATCAAGCGCACCCCCACCGACCACCCCGGCTATGACGAATACCGATACCATCTGGATGCTATTGAGCACGATCCTTGGCAGCTCACTTCGTTCCTGACTACTCTCTACGACGACTACACCCGCAGCGAGGTGCAGGCAAAACTCAAGGAGACGTTTGCCAAGCAATACAAGCTGACCACATGGGTGGAAGTCCAGACCCGGTACCGCACGGTAGTGATGATCGACATTTTTACTGGCATCCCCTACACCGTGCAAGTCCCCTATGAGTATCGAATTTTTCACACCAAATTGGTGAATAAAGGGCTGGAGGTCGTTATCCGGGAGGAACTGGACAACGACCAGTGGAAACGCTATGAGATCTTTCAGGATACGTTGGGTGGTCGGCCATATCTGTTCAAAGGTGGACTGCCGCCCGGTGGCTCCGATGGCTCTGGCGCGCCGGGCATTGATTATCAGGTTCCGGCAGAAGCCCTGACGGACAGCGAATTTGCCGCCATCTACAAGGAGGCGCAAAAGTATGTGGGCACACCCTATGTGTGGGGCGGCTCTACCCCGGAAACCGGCTTTGATTGCAGCGGCTACGTCTGCTGGGTGTACAACCAGAACGGCTACGATGTAGGGCGCACTACCGCCAACGGTCTGTGGAACAAGAGCCAGCACATCTCCGAAGCCGATGCAAAGCCCGGTGATCTGGTTTTCTTCAAAGGCACCTATGACACCCCCGGCATGAGCCATACTGGAATCTATCTCGGCAACGGCATGATGGTCAGTGCCGGAGACCCCATCAAGTACGCAAACATTCACTCGTCCTACTGGGAGAAGCATCTCGCCGGGTTCGGACGGCTTTCAAAATGATTGGAGAAGTTACTATGAGCGAAAAATCGGATAAACTGCGGGCGATGCTGGCAAAAGAGAAAGAACGCCGCATCAAGCTGAACAATCGCATCGAGATCCTGGAGCGGCGCATTCAGGAGGAAGATTCTGCCGAGGTCAACGAGATGGTGCGGACGGCAAAGGTCACGCCGGAACAGCTCGCCGCCCTGCTGCGGCAGTCTGCCACCACCACCCCGAACCCTGCTGCGCTGTCTGCCGTGGGTGCAACTTTCGAGAAGGAGGATGCAGATGAAGATTAAGAAACTGGGCGCACTGCTGGTATCGGTGGCACTGTGCGCTGGCATGGCGGCTCCCGCTTTTGCCTATGGTGGTGAGCCTGTGGAGGAAGTGGAACAGCCCGTCCTGACTTCTACCACCGATGAAGAAGATGTAGTCACCGTGACCGATGAGGAGACCGGTGCCCTGACCCCGGAGGGCAACTTGACGCTGGTGGACGATTACCACACCGACTATTCCGATGGCAGCGGTCAGCAGTTCATTACGCTGGTGTCGAAGTCGGGTGCGACTTTCTATCTGGTGATTGACCGCAACGCCAAGGGGCAGCAGACCGTTCACTTTATGAACCTTGTGGACGAAGCCGACCTTCTGGCTCTGATGGAGGAAGATGCTGCCGATGCCTACACCGCTGAAAAAGAAGCAGCGGCGCAGGCGGAACAGGACAGGCTGAAAGCCGAGGAAGAAGCGAAAAAAGCCGCCGAAGAAGCGGCAGCATCCGGCACGGAACAGCCCAAGGAAAACAAGGTCACAAAGATCGCATCCGGCTTTTTGGGTGTGGTGGTGCTGATTGCACTGGCAGCAGGTGGCGGCTTCTATTTCTATCACCAGCAGATGCAGAAGAAAAAAGCCGAAAAAGAAGCCCTCGACCCCGATGCAAACTACACCGAGGACAAGGGCGATTTTGAGATCCCTACCGATGTGCCGGACGAGGACGAAACCCCGGACGAGCAGGACACTGAACCCATCTGATTTCAAGGCGGCATTTTGCCGCCGTACATATCCAAATGAAAACAGATTGGAGGGAACGCTTATTTCAATTCTAGTTGTAGCAGAAAAGCCCTCGGTTGCCATGTCCTACGCCAAAGTCCTCGGTGCCACCAACCGTCAGGACGGCTACCTTGAGGGCAACGGTTATCTGGTAAGCTGGTGCGTGGGTCATCTGGTGGAGCTTGCTCCGCCCAATATCTACGATGCCAAATACGTCAAGTGGAGCATCGCAGATCTGCCCATCCTGCCGGAAAGGTGGCAGTATCTGGTGTCTGCGTCCACCAAAAAGCAGTTTGGTATCCTGCAAAAGCTGATGGACCGCCCAGATGTGGATAGCATTGTCTGTGCAACGGATGCAGGGCGTGAGGGCGAACTAATCTTCCGCCTTGTCTACCAGCAAGCGGGCTGCAAAAAGCCCTTTTCCCGCCTGTGGCTGTCCAGCATGGAGGAAAACGCCATCCGGGAGGGCTTCGCCCACCTCAAACCGTCAACTGAATACGATGCGCTGTACAACGCAGCACTCTGCCGGGAACGCGCCGACTGGATGGTCGGCATCAATGCGTCCCGGCTTTTTTCGTGCCTGTACGGTCAACCGCTGGCGGTAGGGCGTGTTATGACCCCGGTGCTTGCCATGACGGTAGTGAGAGAAGCTGCCATTGCCGCCTTTACCCCGGAAAAGTTCTACACGGTGGATCTGGAACTGACCAGCGGCTGCACGGCATCCAGCCGCCGCATTCCTGAAAAATCCGTTGCTGAAAACCTGTTGAAAGCCTGCCGAAAGGAGATGGTAGCAACGATCCAGCGCATCACCCGCAAGGAAAAGTCCGAGAGTCCGCCGTCGCTGTACGACCTGACCACCCTTCAGCGGGATGCCAACCGCTTGCTGGGGTACAGCGCGCAGCAGACGCTGGACTATGTGCAGAGCCTGTATGAGAAGAAACTTACCACTTATCCCAGAACTGATAGCTGCTATATCACCGACGATGACGAGGAAATGCTGGAGGAATTGACTGAGGAGTTGGAGGGTTTTCTCGACATTACCCCGGAAGATGTGGACGAGGCTGTGCCCCGGACACGGCGCACCGTCAATCGGGAAAAAGTCACCGACCACCACGCTATCCTGCCCACCCGCAGTATGCTGCAAGCCGATCTGGACGCACTGCCCAAAGGCGAACGGAACGTCCTGAAACTCATCATTGCCCGGACGCTGATGGCGGTAAGCAAGCCCTTCCGTTATCTGGAGACCCTGCTGACCACCGAATGCGCCGGGGAGGAATTTACCGCCAAGGGCAAGGAGGTTCTGGAAGAAGGCTGGAAAGCGGTGGAACGTAAGGTGCTTGCCGACATCCTGAACCGAAAACAGGAACTCACCGCCCTGCCCAATGCGGCAGAAAACGAGTGCGGCATCCTTAACGCAGAGCTGAAGGAGGGTCAAACGTCCCCGCCGAAGCACTTTACCGAGGACACCCTGCTGCACGCTATGGAGACCGCCAGTGCGGACAGTATGCCGGAGGGCGTGGAGCGTCAGGGCATCGGTACCCCGGCAACCAGAGCCGCCACCATCGAAAAACTGGTGCAGAAGGGTTTTCTGGAACGCAAGGGCACCAAGAAAAACAAGGTGCTTCTGCCCACGGACAAGGGCAAAGCCCTCATTACTGTGATGCCCGAAGAGATCCAATCCCCGGAAATGACCGCCGATTGGGAAACGAAGCTGCTGCGTATTGAGCGCAGCGAAATGGAGCCGGGTGAATTTATGACTGAGATCAATACGATGATTACCGAACTGGTAAAGAACACGGAAATGAAAAAAGGAGCGAATGCACTTATGAAAAGCAAGATTATTGGTGTCTGTCCGAACTGTGGGAAGCCTGTCGTGGAACGTGAAAAGGGCTGGTTCTGTGAGAACAGGGAGTGCCGTTTCGTGCTGTGGAAGGACAATGCGTTCTTCAAGCGTCTGGGCAAGCGGCTGGACGCTCATGTGGCGGACAAGCTGCTGCGGGATGGTCGTGTCCGCTTGAAGGACTGCAAGAGTGCCAAGGGCAAGACCTACAATGCCACCGTGCTGCTGTCCTGTGAAGCCGATGGCCGCAGCAAGTTTTCGCTGGAATT
>ENA-OQIS01000195-OQIS01000195.1-human-gut-metagenome-genome-assembly--contig:-NODE-195-length-11571-cov-2.838518_pt1 | contig 11571 bp, 10 predicted proteins | sample MGYA00242589_ERZ504754 | MGnify/ENA primary metagenome ERZ504754 (study PRJEB26092, sample SAMD00036351) | human gut metagenome | host: Homo sapiens | study: EMG produced TPA metagenomics assembly of...
TCGGTTGTTGAGGCAATGAACGCACTTAAATGCGGTATGACATTTGACGCAGTAACAGTTTCAATTGAGGATGCAATTTCACACTTACTTGAATTAACGGGTGAGAGAACAAGTGATGAGGTTGTGGATAGGGTGTTTCACAACTTCTGCGTAGGAAAATAGGTGATATTATGAATTATTTTGCAGGTGAATATGATGTTGCAGTAGTCGGTGCAGGTCACGCCGGAATCGAGGCGGCTCTTGCGGCGGCAAGGCTTGGCTGTAAAACTGCAATATTTACCATAAATATGGATGCGGTCGGAAACTGTCCCTGCAATCCGTCAATCGGAGGAACAGCAAAAGGACATCTCGTCCGTGAGATTGACGCACTCGGCGGTGAAATGGGTAAGACTGCCGATGAATGTTTTTTGCAGTCCAGAATGCTTAACAGGGGAAAAGGTCCGGCTGTTCATTCGCTGAGAGCACAGATTGACAGAAGAAAATATTCTTCCGTTATGAAACATAAGATTGAATTACAGAAAAATCTCTACCTTCGTCAGGCTGAAATTACGGATATTGAAAAGACGGAGGGCGGTTATAATCTTACTACAAGAATGCTTGCCGTTTTTAAGTGCAAGACCGTTATTATTGCAACGGGTACATATCTCGGCGGAAGAATTTTTGTCGGTGAGGTTTCATATGAAAGCGGTCCCGACGGAATTTTTCCCGCCGCATTTCTCGGTTCAAGCCTTAAAAAACTCGGTCTGCCTTTAAGAAGATTTAAGACTGGTACTCCGGCAAGAGTTCTGAAAAGTTCAATTGATTTTTCTGAGCTTGAAGTTCAAAAAGGTGATGAACCTCCCCAGCCGTTCTCTTATGAAACTGAGAATCTCGGTGAAAACAAGGTTGTATGCCATGTCAGTTGGACAAATGACGAAACAAAGCAGATTATTCTTGAAAATATCAACCGTTCTCCGCTTTATGCCGGCAAAATTGAGGGTGTTGGTCCCCGTTATTGTCCAAGCTTTGAAGATAAGATTATGCGTTTTAAGGATAAGCCAAGACATCAGCTTTTTATTGAGCCGTGCGGACTTGATACCGAGGAAATGTATCTTCAGGGAATGAGCTCGTCACTACCGGAAGAAGTTCAGCTTAAATTCTATCACACAATAAAAGGTCTTGAACATTGCCTTATTATGCGACCTGCTTATGCAATTGAATATGATTGCGTTGATCCGCTTGCAATGAACCCGGCGCTTGAATTTAAAGATTTTGAAGGACTTTTCGGTGCCGGTCAATTCAACGGTTCTTCGGGTTATGAGGAGGCTGCGGCTCAGGGACTTGTTGCAGGTATTAATGCCGCAATGAAGGTTCTCGGCAGAGAGCCTGTTATATTCGACCGTTCGGAAAGCTATATAGGCACACTTGTTGATGACCTTGTTACAAAGGGTGCAAATGAGCCGTATAGAATGATGACTTCAAGAAGTGAGTACAGACTTGTACTTCGTCAGGATAATGCCGATGAAAGACTTACTCCACTCGGTCACAAAATTGGTCTTATAAGCGACGAAAGATACGAAAAGTTTCTTAAAAAACAGGAGCTTAAAAAAGAAGAACTTAATAGACTTAAAAGTACGGTCATTTCACCTACTGATGAAGTAAATGAGATACTTGTTTCACGTGAAACATCTGAAATTACTTCAGGTGTGCGACTTATTGACCTTATGAAACGGCCTCAGCTTGGTTATGATGCACTCAAGAACATTGACAAAACAAGACCGGAGCTTGATCCAAATATCTTTGAACAGGTTGAAATTGAAATTAAGTATGAGGGTTATATTCAAAAACAGCTTAAACAGGTTGAACAAATGAAAAAGCTTGAAGTTAAGCAATTGCCAAAGGATTTTGATTACAATGAAATTGAAGGTCTTCGACTTGAGGCAAGGGAAAAGCTTAATAAGATTAAACCGCTCAATATCGGACAGGCATCAAGAATTTCGGGTGTTTCTCCTGCGGATATCAGCGTACTTCTTATCTGGCTTGCTCAGAACAACAGGAGGCAGTAATGGCAATTAAAGATACTCTTACTACCGTTACTGATGGTTTTAAAACCAAACTTGACGATGAAATGCTCCAAAGGCTTGAAATCTACTTCAAATTGCTTGTTGAGTGGAATGAAAAGATGAATCTTACTGCAATAACCGATGAACACGGTGTTGCGGTCAAGCATTTTGCCGACAGCCTTACACTTTACAACTTTGTGGATGTAAAGAAGAATGCAAGCATTATTGATGTGGGAACAGGTGCCGGTTTTCCGGGTGTTGTGCTTAAAATTGCAAGACCTGACATTAAACTGACGCTTCTTGACAGCCTTAACAAAAGACTTACATTTCTTGACACAGTTCTTAACAATACAGGACTTGATGCAGAGCTTGTTCACAGCAGGGCAGAGGAGGGCGGTAAAAATAAGCTTTATCGTGAAAAGTTTGATATTGCCGTTTCAAGAGCAGTTGCAAGGTTGAATGTTCTCTGCGAATACTGCTTGCCGTATGTCAAGGTAGGCGGTTTGTTTGTTGCGATGAAAGGACCGAATGCCGATGAAGAACTTGACGGAGCAGAGAATGCTTTGAAATTACTCGGCGGTAAGGTTGAAAAGGTTCACAAGTTTAATCTTCCGTGTGACGAGGGCGAGCGTACAATCATTGTAATCAAAAAGGTAAAATCCACACCAAAACAATACCCGAGAATTTCGGGCAAAATAAAGTCACAACCGTTGTGATAAATATCGACAGCTTTTTTGATAAATTACCATTTTATGGTAAAACTTCTTAAAAAAGTTAGCTCACAAAGCGACAACAACCGCACCGTGTCTATGTTATTATAATAGCACAGGGACCAACCCCTGATGCTAACGAACATTGAGGCGATGCGGTTGAATTTTATGCTCAAAAACGATAACAAAGTTTTAGAGATTCCGATTATTAAAATCAGACCGAACAAAGCACAACCTCGCAAAACCTTTGACGAAACCGAACTTGCCGCTCTCTCCGCATCAATCAGCGAAAACGGTATCTTGCAACCGTTGTCGGTGAGAAAAATCTCGGCTGCGGAGTATGAACTTGTGGCAGGTGAGCGCCGCCTCAGGGCATCGGTTTTGGCAGGATTACGAAAGGTGCCGTGCATCGTTTTAAAGTGTTCGGAAAAAGAGTCAGCCATTTATGCTCTCCTTGAAAATCTCCAGCGAAGCGACCTCGGTATATTCGAGGAAGCTCGCGGGATTTCAAAGCTGATCAGGCGCTATGGTCTTACCCAAGAGGAAGCAGCGAACCGACTGGGCAAAAGCCAATCAACAATTGCAAACAAGCTAAGACTTCTTCGCCTTACATATGAGGAGCAGGAATGGATTGTAAATGCAGGATTGAGCGAAAGACACGCAAGGGCTCTTTTAAGAATTGAAGATGACGCTTTAAGACATGAGGCTCTGTCAAAAATAATTTCGGAGAATCTCAACACAAGTCAGACTGATGAACTCGTCGGCATTTTAATTAATTCAGTACCAAAAACAACAAAATCCAAAGGTACAAGCAAAGCGGTGATAAAAGACTTACGAATTTTTCTTAACACAATCAACAAGGCTATTGATACAATGCGTCTTGCAGGAATCGACGCACAATCAGACAAAAAAGACACAGACAATTTTATTGAATACACAATTCGGATTCCTAAAAGACATCAAGAGCCTGATGCAGAAAAAACTGCTTAATTCACTTTTCAGAGGGTGCGAAAGCATCCGTTCCACTCATACCCATTTCCTTATCTAAACCCCTTGCAAAGAGTCGCACAGTAATGTGCGGCTTTTTGCGTTGTATAGTTTTTATTTTTGGTTACACAGGAAATGTTTCACGTGAAACATTTGCTTTTGATTAAGAAAAAAAGTTGCATTAAATCCCAAAAAATCTTCAAAATAGCTTTAAAAATGGTGTGCATTATGATATAATTTTAAAGTAAAAAGATATAAAAATCATAAAAACAAAAGACAAGGTGATTTTTTGGCAAAAATAATTGCAATATCAAACCAAAAGGGAGGTGTGGGAAAGACCACAACCTCCGTTAATCTTGCGGCTTGTCTGGGAAAAATGGGAAAGAAAACATTGCTTGTTGACGCTGATCCACAGGGAAATGCCACAAGCGGTGTCGCTATTGATAAGAGCAAAGTTAAGTTTTCAACTTACTCAATTCTTGTTGACGGTGCAAAAGCCGAACAATGTGTTCTTACAACCCCGTATGACAATCTGCATATTCTTCCGTCAAGCCTTGATTTGGCTGCCGCAGAGCTTGAAATTGCAGAAAAACCGCACAGAGAGGCACTTTTAAAGAATGCTTTGCTCCCGATAAAGCAGTATTATGATTACATAATCATCGATTGTCCTCCGTCACTCGGACTTATCACGGCAAATGCGTTGACGGTTGCCGACACATTTCTTGTGCCGATTCAATGCGAATATTATGCACTTGAGGGATTGTCACAGCTTATCAATACGGTAAGAAGAATAAAAAGACAGTACAACGAATCAATTGAAATTGAAGGCGTTCTGCTAACAATGTATGACGGACGACTTAATCTTACACAACAGGTAGTAGATGAAGTGAAAAAATTCTTCCCACGAAAGGTTTTCAAAACAGTTGTTCCGAGGGGAGTAAGACTTTCCGAAGCACCGAGCTTTGGTATGCCTGTTATCTACTACGACAAATCCTGTAAGGGCAGTCAGGCATATACGGCACTTGCCGAGGAAATAGTCGGAAAGGAGAGAGGCTGATTTGGCAAAAAAACTCGGTGGTCTTGGAAAAGGCCTTAACGCAATATTTATAGAGAACGATTCCGAAACAGAGGGCGGAACAGTAACACTTAAAATTTCGGAGATTGAACCGAACCGCACTCAGCCGAGAAAAGAATTTGACGAACAGGCTTTGTCAGAGCTTGCAGAGAGTATTTCACAGCACGGACTTTTACAGCCGTTGCTTGTTCGTCCGCTTACACTCGGCGGTTATCAGATTGTTGCAGGTGAGAGAAGATACAGAGCAAGCCGTATGGCAGGCCTTACCGAAGTCCCTGTTATAATAAAGGAGCTTACCGATACCGAAACAATGGAGATTGCTCTTATTGAAAATCTTCAGCGTGAGGATTTAAGCCCTGTTGAAGAGGCGCTCGGCTACAAGGCTCTTATTGATGAACATGGTTTTTCACAGGAAGAAGTTGCAAAGTCGGTCGGAAAATCCCGTCCCGCAGTTGCAAATGCATTAAGACTTCTTAAACTTCCCGATAACATAATGGAATATCTCAAAGACGGCAAAAATCTCGGCAGGTCATGCAAGAGCATTGCTTACGCTTGAGAATGAAGAACTTATGACGGAGCTTGCAGATGAAATTGTTGCAAAAGATCTTTCGGTAAGACAGGTTGAGAAAATCTGCAAGAAAAAACCGACAGTTCAGAAGGAAGAGAAGCCTGAGAAAAAGCCTTCGTTCTACAGCATGGTTGAACTTGCACTCTCGGAAAGCCTTGGACGAAAAATCAGCGTTTCAAAGAGCAAGGGCAAGCAAGGCGGTGTTCTTCAGATTGAATTCTATTCGGACGAAGAACTGACAGAGCTTTCAAACAAACTTAAATAACATTACATAAAGAGGTATTTTAGAATGATAGATATTAAATTTTTAAGAGAAAATCCCGACGCAGTAAAAGAAAATATCAAAAAGAAGTTTCAGGATTACAAGCTTCCGCTTGTTGATCAGGTAATTGAGCTTGATGAGCAGAGCAGAGCCGTTAAAAAACAGGCTGATGAACTCCGTTCAAACAGAAACAAAATTTCAAAGCAGATTGGCTCTCTTATGGCTCAGGGCAAAAGAGAAGAGGCTATGGCTCTTAAAGAAGAAGTTACAAAGCAGGCACAACAGCTTGCTGAGCTTGAAAAGCAGGAATCAGACCTTTCTGCAAAGGTAACGGAAATCATGATGCAGATTCCAAACATTATTGATCCGTCTGTTCCGATTGGTAAGGATGACAGTCAGAATGTTGAAATTGAGAAGTTCGGCGATCCGTTTGTACCTGATTTTGAAATTCCTTATCACACAGAAATTATGGAAAAATTCAATGGTATCGACCTTGATTCTGCAAGAAAGGTTGCGGGTAACGGTTTCTATTATCTTATGGGCGATATTGCAAGACTTCACAGTGCAGTAATAGCATATGCCCGTGATTTTATGATTAACAGAGGTTTCACATACTGTGTACCGCCTTTTATGATCAGAAGTAATGTTGTAACAGGCGTTATGAGCTTTGCCGAGATGGATTCAATGATGTACAAGATTGAGGGCGAGGACCTTTATCTTATCGGCACAAGCGAACATTCAATGATTGGTAAGTTCATTGACACAATCAACAAGGAAGAAAATCTTCCTTACACTCTCACAAGCTATTCGCCTTGCTTCAGAAAAGAAAGGGTGCTCACGGCATTGAGGAGAGAGGCGTTTACAGAATTCATCAGTTTGAAAAGCAGGAAATGATTGTTGTTTGTAAGCCTGAGGACAGCAAAATGTGGTTTGACAAGCTTTGGCAGAACACAGTAGACCTTTTCCGTTCAATGGATATTCCTGTTCGTACACTCGAATGTTGTTCGGGCGACCTTGCTGACCTCAAGGTTCGTTCACTTGATGTTGAAGCCTGGTCACCTCGTCAGAAAAAATATTTTGAGGTTGGTTCATGTTCAAATCTCGGTGATGCACAGGCTCGCCGCCTTAAAATCAGAGTTACAGGCGAGGACGGCAAGAAATACTTTGCACATACTCTTAACAACACGGTTGTTGCACCTCCGAGAATGCTCATTGCGTTCCTTGAGAACAACCTTAACGAAGATGGCACAATCAGGATTCCTGAGGCTCTTCGTCCTTACATGGGCGGTATGGAAGTTATCAAGTAATCAACATACTGTGTTCTCACAAAAATCAGCAAACTATAGCAAATATCTAAACAAAATTATAAAATTATATTGACATTGTACCATACTAATGGTATAATTTACCTTGCTAAAATCCCTTGAAAGAGGTTAACGGAGGTAATTATTATGAAACAGAGAAGTGTAGGTATTGCAATTCTTCTTACAATCATCACTTGCGGTATTTACGGAATTTACTGGCTCATTATGCTCAATGACGAAACAAACTATGTTTCAGGTCATCAGCAGGACGGTACATCAGGCGGAGTTGTATTCTTGCTCACACTTGTGACTTGCGGTATTTACGGTTATTACTGGTGCTACAAGCAGGGTGAAAAGCTCAATGAAGCAAAGATGCAGAGAGGTATTATGGTTGATTCAAGTGCTTCGGTACTTTATCTTATACTTTCAATCTTTGGTCTTAGCATTGTTTCTTATGCTCTTATGCAGAGTGAGCTTAACAAGATGCTTCCTCCACAGTAATCAATGAAAAAAAGATTATTAAAATTTTCAACGGCTGCGATTATTTTGGTCGCAGCCGGTGTTTTATATTATTTAATTGTTTCGTTTACCGGCTTTGCAATTCCGTGTGTATTCCGAAAGATAACGGGACTTTATTGCCCAGGCTGCGGTGTTACGGGAATGTTGACTCATATTGTAAGACTTGATTTTAAGGGCGCTTTTGAGTGCAATCAGGTTTTGTTTGTAATCTCACCGTTCATTCTGTATCTGCTCGGAAAAATGCTTTACGGCTACATAAGGTACGGCAGGCTTACTCTGAAAAAATTTGACACGGTTCTGACATTTGTGCTGATAGGAATACTGCTCGTTTTCGGAGTTGTCAGAAATCTTCCGCCTTTTGACATTTTAAGACCGTATGGATAAGATGTTAATAACTTTCTGAAAATTAGAAATCCCCGAACATTTTTGTGTTCGGGGATTGTTGTTATGATGTTAAGAAAATACGAAAAGTTTTCAACATTGAATCAACGGTGATTCATCACTTTAAATCACTGAAAGAAATTCTTGAGTATGTATCATTGTTGAGTGTAAGAGTGTCGCCGTCAACAGAGTATGTGTATTTATCTGTTGTTTTTTTGTCGGAGGTTGTGTATGTTGAAACAATTTTACCTTCGCTTGCCGTGTAGTTTGAATATGCAAACATATAGTCAAAAAGATTCTGATACATAATTCCGCTCTTGTCAAAGCAGAGATACTCACCGCTTTCTGATTTCCAACAGCCTACAAGCTTATCATCAATTGATGCGTCTTTGTCGGGGGTGGGAATAAAGTCGGGATCGTCTGTTTTCTTGAGCGTTGAAACCGCCTTTGTATCCGTATTTGTCAGCTCGGCAGTTTTTTTGTCATCTGAAAGCTTGTAGGTGTAAGTTCCGTTCAGTCCGAAAACAAGCTTTGTGGTAAATGTCGGATTGTTGTCATCATCGGTATCGTAGCTGTATTTGCCGAAATATCCCGAAGTTCCACTGATGAGTATAGACTTGCCCTCGCCGTTAAACATATAGTAAAAGCTTGCATACTGCGAACCCTCGCCCGAGGTTATCTGCCATGTGCCTACAAGGTCATCTTCGTCATTTTCTTTGCAGGTATGCAATGATTTCAAGTCAAACGATTCATTCGTCGTACCGGATTTTGCAGTGCCTTCAGTAGCCTGTACGGTTGTCTGAGCTTCAGTGGGTTTTGTGGTATCAGCTGTTGAAGAATTTGCCGAGTCGGAACACCCTGCAAATACTGCAATCGAAAGAGCGATTGTACCGACTAAAACGCTTTTTTTGAAAATCTGTTTTGTTATGTTCATTTTATACCTCTGTTATCACATAATAAGCCTGTCACGGTAACCAAAATAAAGCAAATATTCAGTAAAACAGGTAATACAATACTATTTTATAATTTACGGAACATATTGTCAATACAGAAAAATGAATTACAAATTTTTTGTTTAAAAAAACTTTTTCTGTCTTGATAATCACAGGTCGATTTGTTATAATAATAGGTAACAATAAAAATCGAATTTTGTAGTATGGAGGAATAATATGCTGAATACAAGTTATGACGAAAAATTTGGCAAGAAGGGCCTTACATTCGACGATGTTCTCCTTATTCCGGGCGAATCAGATGTTGAACCCAAGAATGTTGATGTGTCAACTCATCTTACCAAGACCATCAAGCTTAACACTCCGCTTATGACTGCCGCTATGGATACCGTTACAGAAACAGATATGGCAATTGCCATGGCTCGTGAGGGCGGCGTTGGTATTATTCATAAGAATATGTCAATTGAAAAGCAGGCAGATCAGGTTGACAGAGTAAAGAGAAGTGAAAACGGTGTTATCGTTAATCCGTTCTTCCTTTCTCCCGAGAACACAGTAAGAGATGCAGATGAACTTATGGGTAAGTACAAAATTTCAGGTGTTCCGATTTGCCGTGACGGCAAGCTTGTCGGCATTATTACAAACCGTGATATGCGTTTTATGACAGGCTCCGATTTTGCACAGCCGATTTCTGCTGTTATGACGCACGAAAACCTTGTTACCGCCCCTGTCGGTACAACTCTTAAGCAGGCTCAGCAGATTCTCCGTGAGCACAGAATCGAAAAGCTCCCGATTGTCGGCAAGGACGGCAGTCTTAAAGGACTTATCACAATCAAAGATATTGAAAAGAGCGTTCAGTATCCCAACTCTGCCCGTGATGACAAGGGCAGACTCATCTGCGGTGCCGCTATCGGTGCTACAAAGGATGTTCTTGACAGAGTTGCCGCTCTTATTGAGTCACAGGTTGATGTTGTTGTTCTTGACTCAGCACACGGTCACAATTCAAATGTTGTTCAGTCTGTTGCAAAGGTTAAGAAAGCATATCCGAACCTTCCTCTTATCGCAGGTAACATTGCTACGGCAGAAGCAGCAAAGGCTCTTATTGATGCAGGCGCAGACGCTATTAAGGTTGGTATCGGTCCGGGTTCTATCTGTACAACAAGAATCGTTGCAGGTATCGGTGTTCCTCAGATTACAGCTATCTATGACGCCGCTTGTGAAGCGTCAAAGTACGGTATTCCTGTAATCGCAGACGGCGGTATCAAGTACAGCGGTGATATCGTTAAGGCACTTGCCGCAGGCGGCAGTGTTGTAATGGTCGGCTCACTTGTTGCAGGTTGTGCCGAAAGCCCCGGAGACAACGAAATCTATCAGGGCAGACAGTTTAAGGTTTACAGAGGCATGGGCAGTCTCGGAGCAATGGGCAAAGGCAGTGCAGACAGATACTTCCAGGCAAGTAACAACAAGTTTGTTCCCGAAGGTGTTGAAGGTCGTGTACCTTACAAGGGACCTCTTTCAGACACAATTTATCAGATGCTCGGCGGACTTCGTGCAGGTATGGGTTACACAGGCTGTGCAACAATCAAGGATCTTCATGAAAAGGCAAGATTTGTTCAGATTTCAGGTGCAGGTCTGCGTGAAAGCCATCCGCATGATATTCAGATTACAAAAGAAGCTCCTAACTACTCTTATCATTCATAATTGATAAATCATAAATATTTGCATAAAATAAAAGAAAAGGATGTGCCGACAGTTTATGTACAGACTCGGAATTGATCTGGGCGGAACAAACATTGTAGCCGGTGTTGTTGACGAAAATTACGAAATTATCGCAAAGGCAAGCTGTAAAACAAATGTGCCCCGTCCCGAAAGCGAAATCTGCGACAGTATGGCAGATGTTGCATTAAAGGCAATTGAAAAAGCAAAACTCACAATTGATGATATTGAGTCAATCGGTATCGGTGTACCGGGTGCGGTTAATCCGAAAACAGGCGTTATAGAGTATTCGGCTAATCTTTTCTTCCATAACTGGCAGGTTGTCAAGATGATGGAGGAAAGACTCAATACAAAGATTTGCGTTGAAAACGATGCAAACGCTGCTGCCCTCGGCGAGTATCTTGCAGGCAGTGCAAAGGGTGCAAAAAATGCGATTGCAATAACACTCGGCACAGGTATCGGCGGCGGTATCATTATTAACGGCAAGATTTACAGCGGTTCTAACTATGCAGGTGCTGAGCTTGGACATATGGTTATCGTTAAAGACGGTAAGGAATGTGCGTGCGGCAGAAAGGGCTGTTGGGAGGCGTATGCGTCTGCAACAGGTCTTATTAACCTCACAAAGCAGGAAATCCTCAAGGAGAACTTCGATTTCAGCTATATGCTCAAGTCATGTGACGGTGATATTAACAAGGTTACAGGCAAGACTGCGTTTGATGCTGTTCTTGCAGGTGATGCAAATGCCAAAACCGTAATTGACGAGTATATCGGTTATCTCGCTTGCGGCCTTGTGAATATTATTAATATTTTCCAGCCGGATATCCTTTGTATCGGCGGCGGTATTTCAAATCAGGGCGAGAATCTTCTTGCTCCGCTCCGTACGATTGTTGAAAAGGAAAGATATACAAAGCATAACGATAAGCAGACAGTCATCTGCAAGGCAAGCCTTGGCAATGATGCGGGCATTATCGGTGCGGCTTTTTCTTGAATAATTGACAAACTGTTAAAATTTACTTCGTGATTTCGGGCGGAAAAATGTATTTTCTGCCCGAAAAGCGGA
>ENA-OQIS01000198-OQIS01000198.1-human-gut-metagenome-genome-assembly--contig:-NODE-198-length-11558-cov-3.726096_pt1 | contig 11558 bp, 14 predicted proteins | sample MGYA00242589_ERZ504754 | MGnify/ENA primary metagenome ERZ504754 (study PRJEB26092, sample SAMD00036351) | human gut metagenome | host: Homo sapiens | study: EMG produced TPA metagenomics assembly of...
CCTAGAAAACAATGATCTGCATCCTCCAGAGCGTATGCCATAATTGCTGCATCTACTGCCGAAGCGTATTTTGGCAGCACATGAAGACTTAGCTCCATCACATACAATGCCACTCGTATTTGCAAGAGCATTTGTGATTGTTTTAGATATTGCATTGTAATCACCCCCGTTTAACCAGGATATGGCAGCTCCTGCTCCACATGCGGCACTTACCGCTCCACAGTAAGCTGACAGACTTCCAATATAAGTTTTCTGATGAATCGCTACTAAGTTGCTTACAACCAGTGCCCGATACATTTTCTCTTTAGGAACTTTAAGTTCTCTGGCATATTCGATGACTGGCAAAGAACAGGTCATTCCCTGATTTCCGCTCCCGGAATTAATAACTACCGGCATAGAGCATCCATTCATTCTTGCATCAGATCCAGCCGCCGCCTTTGCTCTGGCACGTACTTTGACATCATCACCATATGCTCGAAGCAAGGTACGTCCAACTTCTGCTCCGTAATGATTACGCAGGCCTTCTTCGGAAATTGCTGTATTCATGGCAATTTGGCGTCCTATAACCTCCTCTATCTCTTTTATATCCACAATTTCTGCAAACTCCAGAATATCTGCTACATTCAGCAAATCTCTTTTATCCTGGTTTTTCTCTGTTTTTTTCTGCTGAAAGCCCTTCTTTTCCAACAGTACCTCATCGTCTTTTTTGATCAGGACAATATTCGTATGTTTATTTTCTATAACTACAACTGCTCTATGTCCATTTTGCGTAAGTTCTGCACGGATATAAAGATTCTCTACTCCTTCTTCAAGATAACATGTGCAGAATTGTGCTTCCAAAAGTTTTGCTGTCTGAATGCGTTCAGCTTCTGTAATTCCCTCCAGTACTTCCAGTTTCCGTTCTGCCTGACCACCAACCATTCCAAGAACTGCAGCAGCTTCAATGCCCCTCATTCCTCCTGAATTTGGTACTGTAACACTTTTTACATTTTTTATTATATTTCCACTGCAATAAAGATTTAAATATCCATCATATTTTTTATTTCCATCATCATCTGTTTTTATCACTTTTTCCAGCACAGAAGCTGCTGTTGCAGTTGCATATGCAATTGCAATAGGTTCCGTACATCCCAGAGCAGGAACAAGTTCTTCTCTGAGAATCTCCAGATAACTCTCATACACTTTTTTTTCCATGAATGCGCGCTCTCTTCTCCTAACTGTCAAGCAAAGTTCTTTACCATCTGATTCAGATGATATGTTTTTCTTACGGCAGCATTTTTCCTGCTGCAAGATAAATTTCATACCATTCTTCACGGCTCAGAACAATATCGGATGCTTTACTTATATCCTGAATTCTTTTCAGATTTGTACTTCCTACAATTGTCTGGATTCCTGCGGGATGACGCATAATCCATGCAACTGCGATTGCATTCTGTATTACCCCATATTTCTCTGCCAGACGATCTAACACTTTATTCAGTTCCGGAAATTTCTCGTTTCCAATAAATATTCCCTCAAACATTCCATACTGGAACGGAGACCATGCCTGCAATGTCATTTTCTTCAGTCTTGCATACTCGATAATACCACCATCACGATCACATCCTGCATCATTATGGATGTTTACATTTAGTCCTGCATCAATCGTTGGACAGTGAGCCGCTGAAAACTGTATCTGATCAATACAGATTTTTCCACCACAGTATTGATTTAGTAATTCAATCTGCATCGGATTGTGATTGCTTACACCAAATGCTTTTACTTTTCCGCTTTTTTCCAGAATTTCAAATGCTTCTGCTACCTCTTCCGGCTCCATCAACGCATCCGGACGATGAAGAAGTAATATATCTACATAATCTGTTTTTAAACGTTTCAGACTTCCATCTACAGAATTCAGAATATATTCTTTTGAAAAATCATAACAGATACCCGGACGTATGGCACATTTTGTCTGAATCACCATCTTTTCACGCAACTGAGGTGTCAGCGCATTTCCAAATACTGTTTCGGCTTCTCCGCCTGCATAAATATCTGCATGATCAAAAAAATTAATTCCACACTCCAGTGCTCCTTCAGTCAGACTTCTTACCGCTTTTTCATCAGATAAACCTGTAATTCTCATGCATCCAATTCCAATTCTTGATACATTGTCTATTTTGTCACTAATCTGAAACATTTTCATTTTGTATCCTCCTGTATTATACTTAATTTTATTATACTTAATTTATGTATTTCTCTTTAGTTAACGTATTTCTTTTATTCTTTTGTCCAGTTTTTTAAGTGCAAAAAACATATATTTTCACTGCATTCTTCAGATTTTCAAACAATTCTGCTTCATCCGCACAATGACAGTTTCCATGTCCTTTTGGAAGTCCGAGCCTGTCTAGATTTCGCTCCTGTCCAGGGCCAAATGCCACTGCATTGGGAATTTTCCTCGCATAAGTTCCTCCTCCCATAACAAATGGTCTGCCTTCAAGACCTGTAACCTCCCTCCATGCTTCCATCAGAGTCTGTATGAAAGGCTGTTCCGGATTCATATAATATGGTCTGCTGTCTTCAATACCAATGATGTGAATTCCTGATTTAGCAGCTTCTGTTTGCAGCTTCGGAAGAAAATCTTCTGTTTTTTTAGTAACTGGATAACGGATGTCAATCACTATTCTTAAATGTCCTTCGTGCAGAAATGCCTGACCTATATTGCATGTCAGTCTACCAGAACATTCATCAGAACAACAAATTTCTGTTTTTCCCCATAACCGCCTTCTGAAACTCTCTCCACAAATTCTAATGCTCTTTTTGTCTGTTCAGGAAATTTTGCATTTTCAACTTTCCACAAAGTATACCTATTGCATTTTGAGTTCCATCCGGAAAAGCTGCATGTCCACTGATTCCCACTGCTGTTTCTTCGCTCTTTTGTCCTATTTTGTTCTCCGCAACCGCATGAGCAAAAGACGGCACGCTGTTAGGCGCAGTCCCTCCGTCAAATTCCCGAATCCCCTCTACTGCACTAACAGTTTCCATCAACACAATACAATGTCCTTTTTCTCCGCAACATACGGGAAATCCACAATCAGCAACAAAAGAATATTCCGGTGCTTTTTTGTATTTCAGATAATATTCTACATCTGTCATACCGCTTTCTTCCTGACATCCAAGAATCTGCCTTACTTTAATATTATTCAGAATTTCTTTTTCCCTACAATATTTCATTGCATATAAAACAGCAACTGCGGGACCTTTATTATCCTGTACTCCACGCCCAATTAAATAGCCATCCTTTTCTGTACACGTATAAGGCGGATATATCCATCCTTTTCCTTCCGGAACTACGTCCAGATGATTCCATATTCCAATCTCAACATTCCCTTTGCCTGTAGCAATAGTCAGACAGTGTCCGTCTATATCTTCTGTCTCCATCTGTTCTCTCAATCCAAATGCTCGCATCTGTTCCAGTGCTTCCCTGCATTTTTTTCCATATGGTGCCCCCGGAATTGCTTCCTGCTGATCAGCAATACTCGGGATTCTGATCAATGCTGCAATATCTTCTCGCATCTGATCTTCCTGTCTGGAGATCCATTGTTCTAATAATTCCATATCCGGCTGTGGCTTATTTTCTTCATTCCATTCAACTTTCCCTGGATTCATTTTCACTTCCTCCATTTTTCAGAAATATTCGGTATTTCTTTGGTGTCATTCCTGTTTCCTGTCGGAAAATACGTATAAATTGTGAGGTATCGTTATAACCCGACATCAATGCAACATCTGTTACGGACCATCTCGCATCTGCCAGAAATTCCTTAGCATGACAAATCCGAATCATTCGCAGAAATGCAGAAAAACTAATTCCTTTCTTCTCAGCAAATAAGTGGCTGATATAACTCTGATTCATGAAAAATACATTTTCCGCAAGATTCCGGATTGTAATGTCCATATTATAGTTATTGACTGCATATTCGCTCATCTTCTCCACAATGTCCATTCCCGTATTTGTCAACTCATCTGATTGTCTCTGCGGCTGCATATGACAAATATTTTCCGCAATTCTCCTGAGATAGCTTTCAATCTCCAAAACAGAATCAAACTTCAGAAAACTTTCTGACAGATTATCTAATTCTTTATCATGATTTTCCATTCGAATCGTCCTTCGGTATATAAGGATAATCTGCGAATACAGAAGTTCCATGCATTCTATTCGAATTGGGAGAACTTTCTCAATATCTTTAAAAAGTTTATCCAGCGTTGTCCCTGTTTTGCTTTCATCCCCTTCCTTTAGATGTTGTTCCAGTTCTCTTTCTATTTCTTTTTCAAGGTAATATTCTGAAAAATCTTCCTGTTTTATTTCCTTCGCAAAAATCAGAGATTCCCTTTTATAAATTCTGCTCTTTATCGCGGTAACCGCTTCTCTAAAAGCATCCAAAACAGAAGCATTTGCACCATACACATTACTGATTCCTATCTTAACCTGGGAATCCTCTTTCTCCAGCAGTTTTCTGATACGTCTCCAGAAAAACAGCATATCTCCCTCCGGTCTTACAAGCAATACCCACATATTCGGTTTCAATTCTACAAACCGAATCTTCGTCAGCATGATACTTCCGCAGCTTTCTTCCAATTCCGTAAGAAAGATTTCCTGTCTGGGCTTATCATGAAGAAACAGAAAAACACCTAGCTGATATTGCGGAAACACTCTTTCAAACATATTTTTCTCTATAAAACCGGAATATTTTGATTCCTGAATGCTGTTCAAAATATATTGTGTTGCCATATCTTTTCTGGATAGCAAAGCTTCTTTTCGTTCTATTTTATGCTGAGTGACAAACTTATTCAGACATTCTGTCAGAGCCGTATCATCAATTGGTTTCAGTAAATAATCTGAAGCTCCATTTACAATTGCACTGCGAGCATATTCAAAATCAGAGTAAGCACTCAGAATAATTACTTTTATTTCTAATTCATTATTGCGAATCTCCTGAAGAAGCTGTATCCCATCCATTTTAGGCATACGAATATCTGTCAAGACAAGTTCTGGTTTATATTTTTCGCAAAATTCCCAGCCTTCCTCTCCATTAGATGCCTCCGATATCTCAAAAAGTCCATCCTGATCATATTTTTTGATTTGTCTTATCATGGCTTTTCTTGCATAAAATTCATCTTCTACAACCAGCACCTTCACTTTTCATGATTCTCCTTTCGCCCGCAATATACTACTTCTACAGGATCAACCTTTTACAGATCCTGCTGTCAGTCCTTTGACTATGTATTTCTGTCCCATACAATAAATGATCAACATAGGCAACATAGCAAGTAAGTATGCCGTAAACGCCATTGTATAGTTAAAAGAATATTCTGTCTTAAAATTATACTGAAAAAGAGGAAGTGTCCAAATAGCCTGTGAACGGTTTAAAATTAGTAAAGGGAGCATAAAGTCATTCCAGATCCACAAAGTATCCATGATCAGCAACGTAGAAATCATAGGCTTTACCAGAGGAAGTACTATTTTTACATATGTCTGAAATACACTGCAACCGTCAATCTGTGCAGACTCCTCAATTTCGTAAGGAAGACCTCTGATATAATTTACAAACAGAAATACTCCCTGCGTCAGGCCAAATGCCGCATACAGAATAATCAGTCCCGCATGATTAAGCATATTTAACTTTGACATCATTTTGGTTACAGGCAACAATACTACCTGCGACGGAACAAATAACCCCATCATAATATAAAAATAAATTGTTTTGTAATACTTCCGGTTAAAGTTTCTTGCAATAGAATAAGAAACAGACGGAACAAAAATCAAAATCAAAATGATGGATATTACTGTTATTTTAAATGAATTTTTCAAAAAAATCCAGTAATTACTGTTAGTAAACAATTCAATATAATTTTCCAGATTCAGTTTTGAAGGAAGCGCAAAGAAATTTTTTCCGGCCTCCTCCAATGTTTTAAATGAGTTGATCAGCACCATCCAAAGAGGGCATAAAATCAGGAGTAATCCACCGATCAAAATAATATTTCTAAAAAAAAGCCATACTCTTTCGTCATTTCCTGCTTTTTATCTTCATCAGTCCGTCCCTCCTTTACTTGTCAGTTTCAACTGCGTAAGTGAGAATATCGCAACAATCACAAATAATATACATGCTTCTGCATTTGCCATGGAAAATCGCATATTTTTAAACGCATCATTATATATCAGAATTCCTATTACTTCTGTTGCCCGGACAGGTCCACCTCCGGTAAGTGCGTACGGAAAATCAAATGAGGTAAATCCCTGTTTAATTGTAAGTATAAGATTTACTGTTACTGTTGGAAGCAAATAAGGAAATGTAACATACCTGAAACGCTGAAAAGCTGTGGCACCATCAATTTTGGCAGATTCATACTGCTCTTCTGGAATCTGCTGCAAACCGGCTATAAAGATTACCGTTGGCATCGCAACCGCCTGCCATATCTGTACAAATACAACTGCAGGCAACGCCGTATCTCCAGACATCAGAACGCTGTTAGATAACCAGGAAATTCCCAGTGCTTTCCCGATTACCGGAATCACTCGATAATAAATCTGATCCCAGATCAGTGCAATTGTAACACCACCAATCATTGCCGGAACAAAATACACGGATTTTACTAATGTCTTAAACTTTTTCAGTGAATTCAGTGAAATTGACAAAATCAGTGATGTTACAATTACCCCAATCACCAGCAATACACTGTAAATCACCGTTGTTTTTATAGCATTCCAAAAGTTCGGATTTTTGAGCAATATCTTATAATTCTTCCACCCGATAAAATTCATTTTCTGAGCCATTCCATCCCAGTCTGTAAAACTGTATCGAATACCATTGATTACAGATACCACGTAAAAAAATGTATAAAGCACTACCGGTATCAGTGTAAACAGAAAAAACGTCACTCTGCCCGATAACTTTTTTCTTTTTGTATTATTCATATAGCACTCCTCTTAAAAGGCTTTGTTTATTATTATCAAATCCAGGTTCAAAAAAAGATTGCTGCCAATGAATCATTATTCTTACGCAGCAATCTTTTTTTGAACGTATACGGTTTTTCTACATTGAGCCGTTTAATATTTTACTGTGCGCTTGAAATTTCAATTGATACATCCATGTCTTTCATAACGGCATCTACATCTTTATTTGCCCAGAATCCCTGCACTACATTATAAAGATCAGTAGTTACATTGTTATCAATTGTAGACGCCATCCAGTCATGTGTTTTTCCGGCATTAATCATATCTACCATAGGTTTTATTCCATCATCATTGCTTGTAACACCTGTGATACAGGATGGTGCACCGTCATTATCGCAGAATATCTGTGCATTTTCAGGATCAGCAAGATAAGAAAGGAATCTATATGCTGCATCTTTTTCCTTATCACTTGCCTGTGCAGATACACAAATTGCAGCATCAATACCGGATAAGCACTTAGTATCATCATAAGAATCATTTGGAAGTGGGAATACACCAATTTCCAGATTCGGGTTAATAGACTGGATAGTTCCTCTCGCATAAGAACCTGTAATCGTCATTGCATATTCACCATTTACAAAATTTTCGTAACATGTTGTATCAGAAAGTGCCAGTGCATCTTCATTCGCATAGGAAAGAAGTGTGTTCATCTTTTCAAATACATTTTTAAATTCTTCGTCTCCTTCAATTTTTGCCTCTCCGGAAACAACTTTTCCGATAGTTTCCACACCATCCGGTGCCCATGCAACAGTTGCTGCCTGGAACAGATGTCCTACACGCGCCGGATCTTTTCCATGCATTCCAACAGGAGTAATTCCTGCCTCTTTTAACTTATCACATACTGCAGTAAACTCTTCCCATGTAGTCGGGATTTCTAATCCATTATCTTCAAAGGTCTTTTTGTTATAGTAAACTCCAATATAGTTTCGGCTGTAAGGAAGCGCATAATATCCACCATCTTCCTGTTTTGTCATTTCCAGTGCGGATTCATTGACGTTTTTTAGGAAATCCTGATCAGAAAGATCCTGTACATATCCATTGGCAACTTGGGGGACACGGAAGTCTACGCCATGGAAGGCCGCTTCCATTTCTATGAGGGCTACTCCATGAAGGAAGTCTGCTACCCGTTCTATGTGTTCAAGCTGTTGGACGTGGAAAAGGTGGTGTTGACCAACGCCTGCGGCGGCATCAACCGGGAGTTTGCGCCGGGCACCCTGATGCTCATTACCGACTTCATCAACATGATGGGCACGAACCCCCTCATTGGCCCCAACGATGAGCGCTTCGGCCCCCGCTTCCCGGACATGACCGAACCTTACAGTCTGGAACTGCGGAACCTTGCCAAGCAGACCGCCGATGAACTGGGCATTGCCTACAAGGAGGGCGTTTACATGAGCTTTATGGGCCCTTGCTATGAAACGGCGGCTGAAATTCGCGCCTTTGCGGGGATGGGAGCCGATGCCGTGGGCATGAGCACCGTGCCGGAAACCATGGTCTGCAACTACATGGGCATGAAGGTACTGGCCGTCAGCTGCATCACTACATGGCCACCGGCATCCAGACGGTCAAGCATAGCCACGCCCGCGTGCTGGAGATCGCAAATCAGGCAGGCGATACCCTGTGCCGATGGCTGGGTGCGGTGATTCAGAGAATGGAGTAAAAAAGATATACCATGAAGATCCTTTCGTTTGGTTCCCTCAACTACGATTATACCTATGAGGTCGAGCACTTTCTCGCGCCCAAAGAGACCCTTGCAGCCAAGTCCATGCAGCGGGGCTTTGGAGGGAAAGGCGCAAACCAGTCTATCGCCTTTGCACGAGCTGGATTGTCAGTATACCATGCGGGTCGTGTCGGCGCAGATGGACAACCATTTGTGGATTACCTGAAACAAATGGTATTCATACAGATTATCTGATAAAGGACGATGCTGCTGCCACCGGCCACGCCATCATTGAGGTATGCCGCGGCGAAAACTGTATCCTGATCTACGGCGGTGCCAATCAGGAGATCACCACAGAGCAGATCGACCACACGCTGAAAGCCTTTTCGCCAGGCGACTGGCTGGTGCTGCAAAATGAGATCTCCAATCTGCCGTACCTGATGCAGGCCGCACAGAAAAAGGGCTTTCCATTTTCTTCAATGCCGCACCCTACGATGTCGGCATCTTGACCTACCCGATGGAACTGGTGGATGTGCTCTGTGTCAACGAGGTGGAAGCCTGCGCCCTTGCCGGAACCGAGACCTTTGAAGCGGACGCTGTTTTGACCCTGCTGCACGAAAAATACCCGCAGACCCGTCTGCTTCTGACAGCCGGGAGTGCGGGCAGCTACTATCTGGATGCAGAGCGGCGGCTGTTTGTCCCCTGCGAAAAGGTGCAGGCCGTGGATACTACAGCTGCCGGGGACACTTACAGCGGCTATTTTCTGGCGGGCCTTTGCAGCGGCAGTTCAGTAGAGGACGCCATGCGGCTTGCTACCAAAGCAGCCGGAATTGCCGTGCAGCGCAAAGGTGCAGCGGCATCCATCCCGGAAATCAAAGAGTTGAAATGAATGATACAGAAGGCCATGTGGATATTCTGGTCTGCATGGCGGGCACCGGCGGCACGGGTTTTGGCACAGCAAGTTATCTGCGCAGCCGCAACCCGAATCTGCAAGTGGTTCTGGTGCAGCCCCATCCGGACTCCCGCCTGATCCCGGAGCACCCGGATGCGCAGATCATAGATGGCGTTTTGCCGGCGTATGATGTGCCGGAAAGCGCACTTTCCGACTATCTGCGGCCAGACTGGAGCGATGCGTGCATCAATGTCCGCACCGAGGAAGCCTACGAAACGGCCCATGAGGTGCTGCGGGCGGAAGGACTGTTTCTGGGCACATCGGCAGTAGCGGCTTTGCACGCAGCGGTGCAGGTGGGCCGCAGACCGGAGAATCAGGGAAAAAACATCGTGGTCATCGTCCCGGACAACGGCATGAAATATCTGTCTACGCCGATGTACCGGCAGAAATGATAAAAACACGATGATACGACTGAATTTTAAAAAGATTGCATAGGATTTTATAAAAGTGTTATTCTTTCATGAATTTTAGCGCTCTTCTATTGACACTGCTAATAAACGGTGCTATAACAGTGGCGTGCTCAGGAGGAAGGGCAAAAGGAGAGCCGCTAGGCTCCCCGGAAAGCCCTTCTGAATGGACGCTTCAGATTTTTTGCCCCGACCCGAACGCCGGGATTGGAGGAATGATTTATGCTTATGCCGACTGTTTTCCATGAAAACCTGTTCGATGATTTCTTCGATCCGTTCTGGAATGACGCTGCACTGGAACGTATGATGAACCGTGAGGCTCGTGATACCTTTGGTAAGCGCGGTGCAAACATGATGAAGACCGATGTCAAACAGACGGACAATGGCTACGAAGTAGCTGTTGACCTGCCGGGCTGCAAGAAGGAAGACGTTCAGATGGAGCTGAACGACGGCTACCTGACCATTCAGGCAGTGCGCAGCCACAGCAACGACGAAAAGGATAAGAAGGGCCGCTATCTGCGGCACGAATCCTTCTCCGGCACCTGCGCCCGCAGTTTCTACGTGGGCGATGTGAAGAAGGAAGACATCCACGCAAAGTTCGAGGATGGCGTCCTGCACGTTGAGCTGCCTGCTCCTCAGCAGACGAAGGCTTTGCCTGAGAACCCGAATCTGATTGCAATCGAGTAAAACGCCGGTCGTGTGCGCCAAGGCACAACGCGACATAAAGTGGCCCCGGAGAGCTGCAACAAGCCCTCCGGGGGCCATTTTTGTTTTTCGCTATCTTTTCCGCAGGGGAAAACCATGGTATACTGAGTTCAAAGTGATAAACTAGGAGGTACACTTATGAAGTGGGGAATTTTAGCGACCGGCACCATTGCCAAAAAGTTTGCGTCTACGGGTGGAACAGATGGGCGCAGGAGGGGGGAGCAGCTTGTTGCCGTGGGGTCACGGCATCTGGAAAGCGCACAGGCGTTTGCACAGAAGTACGGCACTCCCCCGCTGCTATGACTCCTACGAAGCCCTTGCCGCGGGTTTTTTGCGTGCGGAAACCATAGTATACGGAGAGCGACAAATCGAAATTTCGGGAGGTGTTTTTATGCCACAAATGAATAAGGGAGGAAAATTTATTTTCGGGAAATCACTCATTCGGACGGATGGAACATTGCGGATTCCACCGCAGGCAATGGAAGAATATCACATTGCAGATGAAGGAAAAGTATATCTTTTTACCGGAAGTAAGATTACCGGTGGCTTCTGCGTCACCCGGAAAGGCCTTTTGCGTCCGTCAAAACTTGGTCACATTTTGGACGATACTCCACCGTTGCTTGACTACTCAGCAGGTTCTGGCGAATTTATCAAATACAAGGGGCGTTCCTACTGCTGGGTAGAGATTTCACAGGAGGGGGCAAAATTCTTCTTACGAAGAAAAATGATGGATTTTTTGTAAGGTGAAACCCGGAATGGAGCTGCTCTCTATCCGCAGTAGCGACATCGCGTTCACGATGGGAGCTAAAGGACCGCTATTGGAAAAAGCAGAAAACTATGATGGTG
>ENA-OQIS01000200-OQIS01000200.1-human-gut-metagenome-genome-assembly--contig:-NODE-200-length-11473-cov-3.827516_pt1 | contig 11473 bp, 21 predicted proteins | sample MGYA00242589_ERZ504754 | MGnify/ENA primary metagenome ERZ504754 (study PRJEB26092, sample SAMD00036351) | human gut metagenome | host: Homo sapiens | study: EMG produced TPA metagenomics assembly of...
TGCAGCTCGGACAGCTTCTTTACCGTGATTTTCATCGTGCATCCTCCTTTCGGTCAGAAACGAGGTGCAGGACCACGGAGGCCAGCAGCACAAAGATGATGATGTACACCCGAAGCTCGCTCATCAGCGTCCAGATGCCCATGACACCCAGCGGGATCACGAGCTGCCACGAGGTAACAGTGAGCACGTCAATGAGAAAGCCGATGTTCTCACCGAACACCAGATACTCCGAATAGAGGTAGGTGGACAGCGAGGACAGCGCAATGATGGTGATCAGGATAGCCTTGAGCGTGTTCAGCAGTGGGCTGAAATTGACCCATGTGAGCAGCGCAGCCAGCACCATGTAGACACCGAACATCACGCCAGCCAGCACAAAGGACTTTTTCATGTTGCCGTGCTGGGTGCCATCTTCATTTTTGTCGTTGTAGGAGAGCAGCGAGTAGTAGTACGGATAAGTGAACGGGCCGGGCAGCAGCAAGAAGCCTTTGTAGAGGCCCGTCTGGATACCGGCAGCAGTCAGGCCGGGGTCGATGTTGACGAATGCACCGTGGGTGTATACCAGCGCGGCAATGACAACGACTGCCAGCAGACCGTAAACAACCACCCATGAAAAGCCATCAGACAGGACGTTCCGAATCATGCCCTCTTTCAGAAGCATAAACAGGAACACAAGGCAGGTGCCGTAGACAATCAATGTGCCTCCGGTGGTGCCGATCGGCGTGTCGCCGAAGATCTCATAGATGCCGGACATCTGCGTCCATGTCTGGAACACGGTCAAAAAGCCGATGAAGTAGAACATCACCTTGCTCTGCATGATGCGCCGGACGGTCGGGATGTACTCCGCAAACAGACCGAAGAAGATACAGGCCAGCGAGTTGAAAACCGCCCAGATGATAGCCGCAGCAGCGCCGTTGTTGATGGCCAGCGTGCGGAAGTTCATCGAGGGAGCCGACTCCTGCCCATGATGCAACGAGTGGAACAGGCGTAAGAAAATGGGTGGGGTTTGCCTTGAATTTTGCCTTGATTTTCTGATACATGGAAAATCTCCTTCTTTGTGACTGGGCACGGCGAAATGCCCAGCTGCAGCACCTCGGCTTTTCGGGGTGCTACGGTGATGCCGCACGCAAAGGAGCAACGTGCGGCCCGGAATCCTCCTTTCAGGCAATAAAATAGCGGCACCCACCGGGAATGGTGAGCACCGCTTGGCTTGATTTGAATTTTGCATCCTAATCATATCACTCGGAGCGTCCGTTGTCATCTGAATCCATCGGTAATCTTCGGCATCCATCCGAAACCATCCGACAACGTCCGACAGCGAGTGAAACCATCCCCTTGATTCTCAACGATTTCCACTTTGAATTCAACTTTTCAGGGGGTAAAAGTTAAATTCATTTCAATTTTGAGCTGATTTTGTGTGGATTTCTGATTTGAATTTCAGTTTTGGGGCAAAAATAAAAAGCCCCGCAAATGCAGGGCTTATCGGTCAGTTTTTGTTGAGGTAGTTGTATGCCATCCGGCTGACCCCATCTTCGGTATATCCTTTTCCCAGAACTCCGGCAACTTCGGCCCATGAGTAGCAGCGGATAAACCGCAGTCTGAAAACCAGATACATCCGAGCATCCACAATGCTCTTGCAGTAGGCCTCGACTTTGGGCTTTTCCTGCGCTGCCAGCTCTTCCAGCCAGCGGATGCGCTCGTCCATGTCGGCCAACTCTACAGCCAGATCTCCGACTTTATCCCGGACACCCGGCGTGTGGGGCATCCCGGTCAGTTGTGGGGAGGCGGGAGTGATTCTTTGTCGCAGTCGCTCCAAGGCTTCACGGTCTTTTTCGAGGGTCATCTGAATGTCATAGTACTTGGACAATTCCTGTAATGTCACAACCTACCTCCGTCATAATTCAGCTACCGTCTTGCGGCGGCGCCTCTATTATTTTATCACATTTTGCTGTCGGAAGGTAGACCGGAAGTCCACAAATTATGTGGTCTGCACCAATTTTGCACAGGCCGGGCACAGTATAGGTCTGGCCCTGGGCATCGGTGCGCTGGATGGCCGGGTTAAGGGGTATGTAGTTCTCGCAAGACAGACAGCTCATTCGTCCACCCTCTCGATTTTCGGGAACGGTTCGTGCCCCAGTGGAACGGGATCAAATGACCTGTTTGTTGTGCCCGGTGCCTCACGTTTATTTTCTGGGGGCATCTAACCACTGCTGATGCTCGATAGCGTGTACAAGGTCGATGCACGTTCCCCATGAATCGTGTTGCCGCTCCCGGTGTCCAAACGGTGGGTAGGCAAGTTTATAGGCAGCCTCAAACATCGTTTCGATGCAATGCTTCCGTTCGTTATAGACGCGGATGTCGTATGGTTTCTCATAGAGTTGCTTTTTGTCCTCTCCATCAAAGACCAAATCCTCTGTCAAGGGTTCAAACTGCCCCATGCGCAGCCTCATATACTCGTCCACAGCCACGCTGATGATACGCAACTGTTCTTCCGAGATTTCAACGCAGTACTTCATTTTTTCTCTCCCTCATCGCCATCATGATAGCTAACGCCGAATAATGCCGGAATCAAAAAGAACCAAAGCGCCCTCAGATTTCCGGTGACGTGGATTGCGGTTGACACCGCCAACCCCACTGAAATCCACTCCGCTGCATAGATAAGCGCAACCCATTTCATTCCGGCACCTCCTGTTTGCCGTTGCCAAAACTCCGGGCAAATACCGCCCGTTGGATAAAGTCCACATCCTCTGCAATAGACCGTACCGATGAATTATCAGAGCGGATTTCAAAGGAACGGAGAATGAAGTGCTTCAAAGTGTCCAGACTGTAACCTGCGATTGACTTCCCGAAGAATGCGGTAAGGATTTCAATAATGGTTTCCTCATGCCGAGCGAACTCGCATCCATAGACTTTGTGTTCAGGAATAAAGGACACCCAGTAGGTAAACCGAGACTTATCGTGACCGGCTTTCAGGTCAAGGCAGCGGGTTTCGGTTTGCAAGTAGCGGACTGCCCGGTCGGTTATCCGATTCAGCTCCTTTTCCCCAATGGTGCAGCCATCCGGGAAAAGTTCTTCCATGAACTGAAGAAAAAGCTGTTCGCCATTGGCACAATCGAACACGTCATGCCATGTGGCAACCCATTCGGCCATTGCTTCTCTTTTTTCAAAGAGAATTGTGCAGGCCAGTCTGACAAAGTTGGCCGGAGATTCAACCATGAAATGCAGTTGTTCCATTGTCATATTCAGCCTCCATACACGCTTTCTTGCAAGCCTCACACTTTTTGTACGGCTGTTCAAGCCAGCAGTCGAACAGTAAACACTTCGGTTTTCTGTACTCCGGTGGAGCCTTGCGTCCGTGGGTTTGAGTACGAAACGTATGGTACTTGCACACCTCTTTGCCCCAAAAATCTCCGCCGAATTCGCAACTTTCACGACCCGGCGAAACCTCATGCTTAACTGTGATGGTTTTCATTTTTTCACCTCCGGCGGCTCCAGCAGCGGTGCCCACAGCTTCACATGCCCGTAGTGGCCATCCTCTGCACGGTGGCCATCCTCAATGTGCCACGTCCCGTTTTCGACCCAGCCTTTCATGGTGTGGCCGCTCTCGCAGCACACCCATACGATGTCGCTTATCACGGCGCAGTGCTTTTCGCCGGCGCATTCCCAGCTTTCTTCATGGGCGATTGGCGGGTTCTTGGCATCATGCCATGACATCTGGCGCACAAAGTCAACGACCATCTGGCTGGCCTCGTGCAGGGCTTTGGCAGCAGCGTCTTTGCCTTTGAAGCCGTTGTAATATTCAATCTCGGCCAGAGCGTCCAAATCCGTTGTCGGGTCGATGAGGCGGCAGGCTTCCTCAAGGGTCATTCGATGTACCTCCGCTTGTCCTTGTCCCAGTGCAACGTGATGGGATTGCCGCACTTGCAGGGGATGGTGATTTCCAAATCCTCGATGTTGGTCTGGCCTTTGGCGTGCAGCCCGCAGCACCCACACTCAAACTCATAGTGGGCAAGCCCACGTTCAAGCGAGATCGTGGCCCCGCAGCGGCAGCCGATGGACATCTGCGAAACGTGGAGGTATGTACCGAACTCCTTACCGCAGCAGGGGCAGCGCAGCCGCAGCAGCCCCCGTGCGCCGACTTCCGGCGGGCGGTTATTCCTGTTCTTCCTCATGGGAGGCTCCTTTCTGTGTCTGGAAATGAATCACTTCACGGAAAAGCAATTCGTTTTTCTGCTCTGATTCGGCCATGAAGTTGATATACTCCCGGAACAGAGCACGGTCGTGCTGCTGGCGGCTGGTTTCGCCCAGCAGCGCCCCGATGGACACGCCAACGGCCAGCAGCGCAATGTTGATGAAAAACTGGTCAGGCATCGGTATCACCCAGCACTTTCTCGATGAGGTCAAAGACCATTTCCCGGTCTTCGGTGCTCAGAAAGTCGGCAGCCACAATTTCAAATTTGAGGCGGTCTGCATATTCTTTTAAGTCGTCCATGGGTTACTCCTTTCCCAGTGCGGCGAGGATCTCGTTGCCCTTGTCCAGCAGTTCATCCCGCCGCTTTTTCTGCTCAGCCTCCAGCTTTTCCATTTCAGCCTGATACTTTTTCAGCGTTCCCGGCCGGAAATGCTTAGTCTGGCCCAGCTTGATTTTTGCGGCGATGGCCTTATGCCTCTGGATGGTCTGGCGCAGCTCGGTGTCCGTGGTCAGAATCTGGTAGCGATGGTGGCAGCCAGGGCAGGTGAAATACTGCACCATGTAGTCGCCGCTCCATGTGGCGCGGATGCCGGCGGTCTGGATGCTGAACGGCGTACCGCAGCGGTCACACTTTACAAGGTCGGTCATTCGCCATACTCCTTTCTGCACAGCTGGACCGCATTGCAGTGGTCATCACAGGTCTTGCAGCACTTGTCGCATCCGGGATGCGTCGCCTTGCAACGTTCGCAGGGCACATCTGCCTTTTTAGGGGCATTGGTGGAAAAGATGGCATGGGTTCCGTTCTGCAACGCCTTTTCTTCGTCAGACATTTCATAGCCCAAAGCTACCAGCAGAGTGTAAATAGCGTCGAGACTGCCGTTTTCCTCCCAGCCGTACCCACCGCTCTGGCAGTCGGGTTGCCAGACCCAGCCCCAGTATCCGTTGCTGCCATCGTCAGCAGCCGAATAGGCCAAGGAGAGCAGTGCCTTTTCCGGCTGGTCGTTGAACACCGAAGTGCTTTCCAGATAATCAAGCAGGTCAACGCTGTCCGTTTCCAGGGGAGCAATGCCCAGCAGCTTGATTGTCAACTCGCCATCGTAATTTGAATCGAACGCATCCACAGCAAAGCGGACGATTTCACCCAGATGCTTTTTGCACTCTGCCGTGGAAAGCTGCGTCACAAAGTCCCGGCGCAGTTCAAACATATAGTTTGTGAGGGCGGCAAGTTGGTCCTTATAGAACCGTTCCTGCTGCCGCTTTTCCTCTCGCTTGGCCGTTTCCGCATTCTCTTTTTCCAAGTCACGCTCTTTGTAGAGGTCAATCTGGTTTTGGCTGACCTTGTAGCAGTACGCTACGCTATCGGCATCGTCCGGCACTTCAACGTCCTTGCTGGTGTTCCAATATCCGTATCCTGCAACGTGCGTGTGAGTGCTGTAATTTGCATCAGGATTTTCCACGGCAAATTGGCGAAGCTGCTCGATCCATTCAGCTTTTCTGTGCTGGTATTTCTGGTCGGACAAGGCGTTCTGCATCTCACGGTTAAAATTAGCCGTGCCGAGGGTTTCAAGCACCCGGTTCCGGGCATCCAAATCCTCGATTTTGTTAAGTTCAACAAAATCGGAAAGGGTTGCGCCGCGCTGCTCTGCCTTTTTGTAAGTTGTCGTGGTTCAGTTCCAGCAACTTGATGCGCCGCCGGATGGTGGACTGAGAGAAGCCGGACTTGTCGGAGATCTGCTCCACGGTCTGCCCGAAGTCCATCATCATCTGGAAGCCCTGAGCCTGTTCGTAGACGGTGAGGTCTGACCGCTGCATGTTCTCCACCATCATGGTCTGCATCTGCTCCCGCTCGTCCATCTCTACGATGGCGCAGGGCAACTCGTACAGCCCGGCCTGCTGCGCTGCTGCCGCCCGGCGGTGGCCGATGATGATGGTGTAGTCCTCACTGGACCACGCGGCCTTGGGTGTCCATGCCGCCTCTGCTGCCGAAGCGTCGCCGCCATCGGCAATGCACCGGGCAATGTACTCCTGCTTGCCGATGTAGTGTCCCGGAATGACGGTCAGATTCTGGTACACGCCGTTCTCCTTGATGCTGGCTGCAAGCTCGGACAAATCACCCAGTTCTTTGCGCGGGTTATCCGGGTGCGGATGCAGTTGCCGGATGGGGATGTAAGTAATGTCTGCCATGGTGTTTACTCCTTTCTGAATTCGGGTCAGAAAAACGTGAGCTGCCCGGTGCGGGTTTCGTTAAGAGGCTCGTTTTCCGGGGCTTTGGGCTCTTTTTTGATAGATTTTTGCAAATTTGCTGGCTTAATATCGGATTTTTCGATTTTTGCAGGTTCGTCTTTCGGTTCAAGCAATAGGCTCGTCTGCGCTATCTGGCGGCGCATATACCATACATCGGTTGAGAAAAGCGGCATATACCAAATACGGTTTTGTGGTCCTGCGGGCAGCAATCCACGGCTGTCGTAGGCCGTTGCCGGATTCACGAGTGTGTCACCGATGACTACATATCCAGCGCAGCCCATAAAGCTGCACTGGATGTAGCACATCAGCCCAACGATGAAGTCAATATCTTGGGCTATGACAAGGACTTTGTTGTGGTAGCAGATATTCCGTCTTTTGCAGACGTTCAAAAAGGCAAGCAGCGTGGCCCCAGCACCACAGGCCGGGTCAGATACCGAGATGAATCCCTCCATGTCCGGGTGCAGCTTCGGGTCGAACGTAATCTCGGCCATGCAGCGGCACACATCGTAGGGAGTGAAGAACTGCCCGGCGTGCGAGTTGCCCAACTCGCACATCATGTACAGCGAACCGAGGAAGTCTTGGTCAGGATTCTGCTCCATACCCATGATTACCTCGCCCAGCATTTCAGCCATGCCCTCCCGCTCCTTGGAGGAGTATTTGGAAATGATGGTCTGATACGTCTTGGTACGCTCCGGGGCATTTACCTTGTCGGTGCTGTTCGAGATCTCGATGGCCGTCAGAGTGACGAAGTCCTCCCAAATCTCCCAGCGGCTGTGCTTTCCAGTCAGGCTATTGAAGATTTTGAGGAAGTTTTTCTGGTGGTCATCACGGATGCTGCGTGTCACTGCTGCCTTTGCCATGGATTATTCCTCCTCGCTGTCTGCCTTGGCGAGGTAGTAACGGCCATCGTAGAAGTCAATCACGCCGGCCGTTTCCAGTTCATCCAGCAGGGCGATGGCCTTTTCTGCGGTCACACCCATCTGCTGTTCCAGCAGGGCCTGCGTGATGCCGTCGTTCTGCCGGGCAATCTCGGTGGCCTGCGTCAGTTCGTCCGAGGTGGGCTCGTTCTCCTCGTCATCCTCGATTTCTTCCAGCGGTTCGGCCTCCCCGGGGAGATTCGGGGAATCAGGCTCATTTCCCCGGGGCGCATCCTGCTGCCCACCGGATTCCGGGATGTCAGGCATCTTGTAGCCGAGGGCTGCCAGCTTGCCGCCCTCAACCAAATCCCGGAAGAAAAACTGGAGCCAGAGGTAGTGCATATTCTTGAAGATGTTCTTGATTTTGTTGAACAGGGTGTCGGAGATCGTGAATGTCTTGCTCATGCGGTAGGTCAGGTTTCCGTCCTTGACGGTGAACAAGATGGATGCGCCCGGCGAGATGTAGTTGTCCTCGGTCGCTTCTTCCAGCATCGACATCTGCTCACCAACGCCGCCCAGCGGACGGATAACCAGCTTGATGGGATATGCGTTCTTGATGAACACATAGCTCAGGTTGTTGGCCTCGCAGATGCCCTTGAGTTTTTCACGGTAGACTGCGAAACGTGCGGATTCAGACAGAGAATTATCCATGACGAAGCTCCTTTCAAGTAGCTTTTAAGTAGTCGAAAATTTATAGTCGTTCTCCCGGTTCTCGATGGCGGTCAGACCCAGTGCGTAGGCTGCCCACACATCAGCCTTGAAGCCATAGAAGAAATCCGGGGCTTTCTTTGTGCCCTTGCCGTTTTTCAGGTCGTGGGCTGCAAATCGGTCAATCAATGCCCGCCGGATGGCGGTGTCGTTGGCTCGGCTGTCGTGGCAAATGTGCTTTTTCTCCTCGATGCGGCACATCATCCGCACCGAGCACCGGGACGAAAGCACCTGATAGAACCGGCCGATCCAGACCGTGGTGTCGAAAACGTCCCGACCAACGGACATCCCGTAGGAGGCCACCATTTCGATGACCGCCCACCGCCATCCCTGCTTGGCAGCCGATTCCAGCTTTTTCAGCAGTTCTTCGTTGTCGATTTTTCCGAACTCCAGCGGTCGGAGCGTTTTCTGGTCAATCACGCAGTAGCCAGACTGCACATTGCCGGGGTCAATAGCGATGATGGGCATCACAGGTACGACCTCCCAAATTCCTGAATAAACCTGGCTTCCGGCCAGCCGTAGTGTTCCATAGCCTTTTTCTGCGCCCAGCGCTTCAGCCGGAGATCAGCATCACGGTTGTTGTGGATGGCGGTCGGGCCGTTCTGATGGCACCATGGGCAAAGCGTCACCCACAGGCCCAGACACTTGCTCTTTGCCCGGTAGGCACTCCCGAAGTACACCTCATGCCGTGCTGTACCATACCGCCCGCAGATCAGGCAGACAGGCTTATCATGCAGGATGCTGGGCGCATAACCGTTGGAATCCAGCTTTTCGCCGTACTCATTTTTTGCCATGTCAATGCGTCCTCCTACGTTCAAAAGATTGTTGGGAAACCTGCTGCATCACCAGTTGAATCTTATCCTGCATACTCTGGTCAGCCAGCACATTGACAGGCTGCGCAGTTGCACCGATGCGCCCAAGGGTCTGTGCCTGGACACGCTTGATAAAGTTCAGCCGCTGCTTGCGGAACTCCTTGTCCACTTCTGCGGCATCCTTGCTACCATCAATATCTGTAACTTCCAGATCCGGAGCTTGCATGGCATCGGCAGCGCAGCGGCGCAGCTTTTCCATTGCTACGTCCAAACCGTCCTCGTGCGCCCACTGGTTCAACTGCTCATAGTTGGCGTGGCTTTCTTTGCGCAGCCGTTCCAGCCGTTCTGGACCATAGTGCAGTATGTCAATAACTGCCTTTGCGTAAATCTGCCATGCGATTCTTGCAGCTTTGTTTCCAGCAATCTGATATTGCTGCTCTTTGCGGCCACGAGGTGCCCGTAGCATCGGGATGCGGTAGTCGGAAGTGACATACCCCGCCAACCAGCTTTCCCGAATGGCCTCGGCCCTGGCTTTAGAGGGCGGCCATTGGCATCTGGGGTCATAATGACTTCGGTGTTCTGATCTTCCAGTTCGTTAATCCTGTCTGTAATGCGGTCAAGGCGGGTCTTGCCAACACCGAACTCCTGATGCAGCGCAATGGTGGTACACAGGCACACGATTTGGCTGACAGCCTGTTGAGTGTCATCCATCTCGGTCTGAAACGACTTTTTCACGGCTCTGCACCTCCTGAAACGATCCAGACCCGGCGGAAACCCCAGCCAGACCAGCTTAGAGCCTCTGCATGGGTGTTCACCGCCACGTCCAGCTTGTTACCTACCACAGCACTCCCGGTGTCCTGAACGACCCGGAGACCTACACCCTCGATATAGACCACCGTGCCGTAAGGCAGGATGCTGGTGTCAGCTGCCACGGTCACGCCCGGCTGCACCTTTGCGCCGCTGGATGTAATTCCGTGTCCCTCGCCGCAGATGTGGGCGTATTCTTCGGCACAATAGGCCGTGCAGCTGAACGACCCGGCGTATGTAAGGGTCAAATCGGTCTGGGCGTTCAGCTCTGCGGTCAGGTTATCTACCTCGGTCTGAAGCTGGCTGGCGTTTTCCTCCGCGTCAATCGCCCGCGTCTGCCAGTTCTGAAAACGGCTGGCGTAAATATCCCGCTCGATTTCCAACTCATCCACCCGCCGGGAGTAGGCCGTGCTTGCGAGGATGTAGCCAACCATCGCACACGAAACGCACACGATCAGGCTGCGGAATGGTCTTTTCGGCCTCATGCCGTGCCACCTCCAATCTGAGCCTTTGCCCCACCGGGCAGTGCCGGGGACTGCAAACTCTCAACCGGAGCATCCTGCACAGCCCGGTCGAAGCCCGGCCGGACGAACTGGCGCAGATCCGCGCTGCTGCGGCTGCTGAAAATCTCCGACAGATCTGCCGGGGAGCCAGCCCATCGCTGCACCACCATCGGGAGGGCGGCGAAGATTTTCGCGTTTTCCTTTTTGAAATCTTCGCCTTTCAGCTTGCGCCCATCGAGGGCAATGAATCCACCGTGGGTCTGGTAGTACAGATTTGCCTCGATTTTCCGGGCAGCTGCCGCAGCCTGCGCCCAGAGGTCGTTCGCCGAGGGCTGCCGGGCTGACAGCAGTTTTTTGATTTCAGCGCACCAGTCCACAATCAGCTGGTTCTGGAATCTGCACTGAGTAAAGGCCGTATACAGTGCCTTTTCCACAATCTCGTCCGGGATGGTGCCGAACGCCCGGATGTAGATTTGCGTGTCAGCCCTGCGCTCCTCCAAGCTGCGGGCGCGGCCGTAGTGGTCATCGATGACCACCAGCAGCTCACGCAATTTCGTATCGGTCATGTTGTCGAGCCTCCTAAAAGTTCTCCGAAAATTTCATCGTAGTCATCGGCAGCAGAACGCTTTTGCTGCTGACCCGCCGGGGGCTTGCGCCGCTCGTCACGGGACTGCACGTCACCAAGGGTTCTCACACCCTCGTTTTTCCATACTTTCAGGATGCCGTTGACGTAGGACCATTTGCGAACCCCGGCCAGAGCGGCCTTTTTGATGGCCAGCAAGATGAGGTCGTCCGTGAAAATCTCCCGCCAGCCCAGCAGGTCTTCCCGCGCTGCTGGTGGGAACCTCCGAGATTGTCCTCGAAAGAGCGGATGATCTCAGCCAGCCCAGCATCGACGGTCGGACTACCGTTATCTCTTACTCTTTCTCTGTTCTCTATATCTTTATCTTTCTCTATCTCTTTCTCTGTAGGGACATTTTCACCACCATCAGTGGACACATTGTGTCCAGTTGTGTGTCCGGTGTCGTGTCCCGCCTGTAACTCCTTATTTGCAGCATTGCTACGAATTTTACGATTTTTTTGCTGCCCAGTCGGTTTCGCTGCCAATCATGTTCTGATAATCAGAGATTGACAGAGTTCCGTCCGGGTTTTCAAAAATCAATCCGATTTGTTTATAAACGGTCAGAGCCAGACGGACGGTTGACAAAGGAAACCATTTGCATTCCCTCTGAATCTTTTCGGCATCGTAGGGGATGAGCATTTCTCCGATTTTGGAAACCAAACAACCGTTTG
>ENA-OQIS01000201-OQIS01000201.1-human-gut-metagenome-genome-assembly--contig:-NODE-201-length-11382-cov-1.973967_pt1 | contig 11382 bp, 15 predicted proteins | sample MGYA00242589_ERZ504754 | MGnify/ENA primary metagenome ERZ504754 (study PRJEB26092, sample SAMD00036351) | human gut metagenome | host: Homo sapiens | study: EMG produced TPA metagenomics assembly of...
ATCCGTCTTAGGTGTTTGCCACGCCATTCAATTTTTCCTCCCCTCTCAGAATAAAGGTTTCACGCATCGCGCCCTGGTTGAAATTGATGTTCGCTTCTACTACTGTGGCTTCCTTGCCGTTATAAAGAATTAAATCCCCCGGGTCTACTTCAGGATACCCCAGCGTTTCCACCGTGTACTGTCTCCGCTTGGAAAGATAATCCGCTATCCAGTCCGCTGTGTCCTGCCTTACTAATTCGTCAGATACAATAGGATTATTAAATTCACATACCTCTCCCAGCTCACTGATCTCGGATTCATAAGGCGCATTGTAGGAGCTTGCAAAGGTATTAGCGTACCATTTAACATCAGCACTTTGAGTAGTTCCGGAGATTTTGATAAAAGAACAGTAAGCATAATGCTCCTCTTCTTCAATCACCACATTAGGATCCTCGCACTCGAATCGCTGGGCATAATAGATATCGCTGTTCTTTAATTCCGTTAAAACATTCGGAGAAACGGAGACTGTTTGAATCGGTTCATTTGGTGTACCGGCCCAGGTGAGAAAATGTAAGGTATTATAAATAACCTTGCTGCATTTTTCCAGAAGCTCCCCTTTCGGGTTTCCGATGATATCCTCCGATGTCAGTTCAAAACACATTGGATAATGAACTTTAACCCGTTTTATTCGTCCGCGCTGTTTTTTGGGATTCTTTACACAATAAATAGACAGTCGGACAATCCTGTCAAAATTTTCTTTAAAATACAGTTTTCCGTTTTCCCATGTGCCGGAAGTATATTTTTGCATGACCGTTGTTAACTGGGTGATGCCGCCCTGCGGGGTTGTGTCCCGGCGCGCTACAATATAAAATTGATTAATTCCGGAGCTTTCACCGATATCGATTTCCAGTTTCCCGAATGTAATGTTTCGGGTAAAATCAAGTTGGATTACCGGCGCTGTATCAGTTGGATTTTCCGGATAGTTTCCGCTGTGGTCCGGAAAAACATCTGATACATAACCAGAATTGACATAAGGCCCGCTCTGAGGCAAAAACCTCATGCTGCCGTCGAGCCTGAAGAAATCCTCCTCAAAGGCGGCGTAATCCGGTGCTTCCGCGGCATCAAAAACGCCTCCCTGCTTGACCTCTCCGGAAACATAGTAGGAATACGGAACCTGTGGGGCTCCAAAAGTGAACACTCCCATCGCGGAGGGTTCTATCTGTTCCCGATACCGGAAAATAACTCCTCCTTCCGGGCTTTGCTCTAAAGACGATCTGCCAAGATTCGCGATCAGCTGAAGGTTGGAGGCGTGAGAATCGTACTGGAGAGGGAGATTCGTAAAGGTGCTTTGTAACTCCCCAGTCATCCGGCCCAATAATCGGTAATTCCCGCATACGGAAAAAACACCGGCCGCTAAATCCCGAAGGGAGTGCTATTTTCGTATCCAACACGCCCTTTTTGTAGGTAGTGGTATTCAGCCGGTTGAAAAATATCCTTGCAGGTAAACGTGGCGTTTACACCGTCTGTCTGCCAGCTTTGCAGCCAATAGGTAGAGGGGGACAGCCATTCGATGTTTCCCGATCCGTCCACGTCATACCCATACTGGATTGTAACAAGCTGTTCTTTTTGCAGAAACGTAATTAAACTGAACGAAGAATCAATGTTGTACCTGCCGTCCTCATTAAACAGCGTGAAAGAAAGGGATTCCGCAGGCAGCTCCGTACTGATAGGGCTTGATGCCCGGTTATGGGTAATGGAGATAATATCCTCGTCGGAGAAGGAATAGGCGATTCCAAACAGCATACTGCTGACCCGTATTCTGTTGTACGGCCTCGCCTTAATAAATTCGATCCTGATTCGGTCCGCGTCTTCGATTCCGAGCTCTCCCTGATAGACCACATCAGTGTTTCCAGTGACAGACCAGGTGTTTTTAACAGCGCCGTTCTCGTAGGCCGTAATGGTAAAATCAATTGGAGCGGTTCCGGTCACTGTGTCAAACTGTAACGTAATGCCAACCATGCTGTGGGGAGTAGAAAAGGATACATCAATATATGGATTAGAAAGGAATATTCCCGCGCCGTTGGAAACCGCGCTGCTGATATATCCGGTGTCATAAGGATTGGCGTCATTTAGAAACCTCTGTTTCCCGGTGAGCTGCCAAAAGTTCTGCTCCCACGAGGCATAGCTTTCTGTTATATCGTTCACACCAGTTTGGATTCCCGAGGGATCGGAAAAGGATACCCCCGGGGAAACCGTGAACGCCGCGTCGCCAAACGCGTATTGGTCGAGAACGCCGAAACTTATCTTTGCGTGCATTTGATTCCGGATTCCCTGGGTGCGGTGGAGCTGGATCGCTTTTTGATATTCTGGAGAAACATATTTCATACGCCCACCGCCTTTAAACCTGAATCAAATTGGCGGTTACGTCCTTCCAAAAGGAGGGCCGCAGCGTCTGCGGGTTTACCATATACGGGATTCCGGAACGGTCGCCAACGTACATGGTTAAATAGGTATAGTTGTTAATCCGGGGATCAAATACCCGAAAACGGTTCACGAACGAGCCGCCCTGGGACCGGTCAAAAATTCGGAGAAAGTTTTTCATCTCCTCCGAAGACAGCATAGTGAATTTCATTTCAACTTTCAGCTTATCGTTCCCGATTGGTTGTCCGATAAAGTTACCGTTTTGGTTTCGTCCCCCATCTACCAAAGTGGATATTGATATCTTTCCGCTTCCAAAGTCGGGAGCGGGGATAGTGACGCCTCCGTCTGTTTCAATCCATGCCATATTCTTCCTCCTTATACGGGAATCGTGCTGGTAGTCATGCGGTAACCCTGGGCCCGCTCTACCTGCCGCTGGTTCCGGTATACCGCGCGCCCGTCAAGATTAATCGTCTCATTGATCTGGATCGGCCTGTCCGCTTGCTGCGCCTGGGCGGAAACCAAAGCGTTGTATACGGCCGCGGCGATGGCTTCTGTAATTTGTTCGTTATTGGCTACTGCCGTCCTGCCGCCGATAGAACCGATCATTTCCGGGTTGCCAGGCTCGTTTGCTACAAACAGCTGGCCGGGAGTTGGGAAGCCGCCGGAGGCATACCATTCTACATTGAGTTTCGGTATGGAGGCCGGCAAATTTAAAGCCTTCAGAATATTGCCGATCCAATCCGGTGCGGGCTGCGTAGACCAACTAAAGTGCGGTAATTTAAGCTGCAAATTAAGGTTGGAGAACGTATTTTTAATTGGATTGATTACATTGTTGGTAAACCAAGAAGAAACATTGGACCATATACTTTTAATTCCTTCCCATGCCGAAGAAAACGCGTTTTTGATAGGGTTCGTAACGTTGTTGCTGAACCAAGAACTTACATTGCTCCAAATATTTTTAATGTCGGACCACAGACCGGAAAAGAAACCGGATACGTTAGTCCAAAGACCTTTAAAGAAATTAGAGACAGGTGTTATTACGTTAGTGTTAAACCATTCTCCCGCCGATTTCCTAGGCCTGTTGAGTTTGCTGCCATGCCCAGCTTGCTGTTTCCGGTAACGTTTTGGTGAAGAACTCTCCGAATTTTGTAAAATGCTCTTTTTAAATAAGAAAAAACCTCGCCCCAGCCTGTTTTTTAGCTGTGACCAGGTTTCGCCGAAAAATTTCAAGGTCTGTTCCTTGGCATCGGCCGCCCATTGGCCAAGGTTCAATTTTTAAAATACTATCCTTTACTCCTTGGAACCAATCTGAAATCCCCCAATCCTGTCCGAACAATTGCCCAATCCCATCAATCAGTAAGAATAAGGTGTCAAACGGAAGAGACAGTACTCCTAGCGTAAAGTCTTTTATACCGTTGAATATAGCCCCTGTATCTCCACTGAACAACCCGGTGAAAAATTCAGCCAACCCTAAAAACATGGTAGAAAAATCTGCTAAATTCAACAAACCAAATTTTGTGGCGATCTCCCCAACGAAGGAAAGAGCTGATTGTAAAAATCCTCCAAAGCTGCCCCACTGACTATTTTTAAAAAAGTACACCGATCCGGCCAAACACGTTATCAGCGTATGCTAATTGTGGAGCTAATTTTTCTTTCATCTCTTTAGCCCATGTGCGAACACCATCTACTATTCCATTGGATTCCGCATTCCAAGCGCCGCCTAGTTGTTCCTGCTCCAGTCCCGCCGCCTGACGCCCCCGCCCCCGGTATTTGGCTGTTGATCGATAATATTCAATTCATCAAAGCCCGCCGAAGTGGTCGTTTTGGCTAAATCCTCCAGCGCTCCCGCCGTACCTATCGCGGCGTCCTGCGTCTGCTGCAACTGCTGTGCTGCCGCATAGGATTCCTCGTAGGTCGTTCCAAAGAGTGACGATATAAAGCTGGCGATCGCTTCCGTTGCCTGGGCTAATGCCGACATCAGCGCGTTTAAAATCGGCATGACAGATTGAATAATCGGCATAAATGCGGCCGTCAGGTTCATTTTCACCGCATTTAAGGAATTCATAAATTCGGTGTTGGAGGAAAGGGCGCCCCAAATCATTTCTTTGAATGACCTGAAGAACGAATATAATACCGACGTGATAAAGGCCGCTTTGATCGCCATTTTGATACTTTGTCCCAGCCTGTTAAACGTAGACTGAATACGGCCGGAAGTTTTTTCGGCAACCGATTGCTGTTGCAAAGCGGCTTTTGTGGCGGCGGCTTTTTGCTTTTCCGCCGCCTTCTGCGCCGCCTGAGTTATACGCTCATACATTGCGAGGCGTTTCGCTTCCGTCTGTGAATCCGCGACTTTAATAGCGGCTGCGAGAGAAATTTCCGCCTGCTTGCGCTTTAAAATCAATTTATCATACTGCGCCCCGAGTTTTTGATACGCCTTATCTGCCAGCGTCGCTTTTGCCGCCGCTTGGTCTAAGGCGTTCGCGTCTTTGTAAAAGCTGGATAATTCGTCGTATTTTCTCTTTGAGATGGCGTCCATCTTTTCGTCCAACGCGCCCATTGCGACGCGCAGCTGTTCAATTTTTGCTTTCGCGGATTCCACTGATCTGTTCAGCGGCTGGGTAGGCAATTTCATATTAGCCATAGCTCGGTTAATTGTTTTCCCCGCCGTGTCTCCAACCCGCTTAAAGCTGGAAGCAGCCTGTCTGTCCGCTTTTGAAGCCAGATGTCCGATTTGCGCTTGTACATTGTCCTTTAGATTTAAAGATAGATAAATGCTTCCTACTTCTGTGCTCACTTTTTCTCACCACCCGCTAACGACGCAAACATGCTTTCTAATGCAAGCATCTGCTTGTCATAATCATTGGAATCAAAATGCTGAAGCCGCTGCGAACGGAACCTTTTCCAGTCGGATTGGATTCTGCGCTGCTCCAAAGAAAATTTTTAATGCGTTCTTTGTCAGTCTCTGAGCGTATCATGACAATACGGCCCAGCGGCGTGTCGTCCATAAGGCCGCTTACCATTTTGATCCAATCGGAGTATCGTAGATCGCCTTGCTCCGAAGGCAGTACCCGGTACTGCTTCGCGATACTCTGTTCAATTAAAACCCGGTCGTACTCCAGGTCATACCACACTTCATTTTGAAAGCCTGTTCTCTGAGCTTTGAAATCGTTTCGCCACGTCTTCCGGCTCCTCTCCGCTCATTGCGGCGATCACAGTCTCAAAAAGGCGAAGATAAGCCGGATACCTTAAATTCATGTCCTCGATTTCCTGAGCATGTTCTTTTCCAAAAACCAAGGCGAAGGCTTCCCGGATCATCTTCATGCTTTCTTTTCTGCTGTCGGCGCCGTCTTCCGGAATAAGCTTCATAACCTTCTCTGCGGTCTTTTGCCTGTCGTCCAAAGGGTATACTTTATCCCCAATCCTGATCTCAGGGCACTCTGTAAGCAGCGCGTTATCAATAGTATATAATTTCATTTTTTATTCCTCCGTTTAAAAGAAATAGGCCCCCGGTTGCGGGAGCCTACACCTATACTCTATTTAGCCGGCGCTGGCAGGGGTATACGTCGGCTTTCCGTCAGACATCAAATCAAACTCCAGTGAATCTACATTCGTGGAATCTCCGCCTCCCGGGGTGGTTACATTGATTACACAGTCAAACTCTAGTTTCGCGCCGCTGGGGAAGGTCCATTCCGCTTTACTGTTGCAGTCCTCTCCGGTTTTCCACGCAAGACCCGCAACATAATCATTGCCGCTGTCACCGATATTTCTCTTCCCCGATAATGAAATGGTAAACATTTTTCCAGTCGTCAGCCTGCGGCCCCAGCCCTCGGTGTCCATCGGGGTCCATTCCTCCACGTTGCCGTCCATAGAAACCGAAAAGGTTTCCATTTCCTTTACCACCGCCATAGTAGGAGAATCTCCGCGTCCGCTGGTGCTTATTTTAAATTCGTTTTTAAATACCGGCAGCACTCCAGTAGTCGCCATAGTATCAAATCCTTTCATAGCAAATTTCCATGTTAATTACGTACTCAAAAATCCCATACTCGTCTTTCCCTGCGGAAACAGGACACGGACCAGGATCAACAGAAATAACGGAGACGCCTCCTGTCGAAAAGCCGCAGCTTCCATAAATCAAATGAAAAATGTTCTGTGCTTTCTTCTCCGCCAGGTAGGCGTTATTTGTCCAGTGGATCAGCACCGTAACATTTTTTATAAGCATACCTAACGTTTTCCGCCCCTCCAAGACAGATTCGGGAGTTCCCTTTTACCCTGCCGTCGTTATAGACGCCAACAAACTTTTCCTTGCTTCCGTCAATACTGCCCGCCGCGATACAATCGGAAAGCTCAGGGTCTAAAGCTTTCAGCCACGCCACTATATTTTCAAGCGTCACCCCTCTCTACCTCCTTTTTGTACAGCGTGTTAAATGTCGTCTGTGCGAAATCCTTCTTTTCTCCATCGATCCACGGCTCCAGCCACTTGCCTCCAGCATTGGGGTTGTTAACGGTTTGAAAGTTATATTCCGGGTGATAATACAGCCTGCGTGCCTGCACGGAACCGGTAATCAGCCTAGATTCGATTTCATGGCCACGGACGGACGTTTCTGCAAAAGTATCATTATTCTGCATATCTCCGTTGTCATAGGGCATTACCTGCGCGGTTCTGACTTCGGTTTGCAGAGCATCAACCGTCTGTTCCATCGCGCGGATGGCGGAATTATTTAACCTTTTGATTTCCTGCATATTCAGCTTCAAACTCATTACATCAACTCCAATTTTGTGAAGTTTACGGTTCCGTCGGGATTCCTGGCGCGGGAAGAAGAATAGATCCTTCTAATTACTGTTCCGCCGTTTATCACCGCTTCGCCGGAAATATCCAATCCCGGAGCGATATCGCCGTTAAACAAGGCGGTCGCCTGAAGCTGAACAAGCCTGCGCTCCTGGTCAAGCACCTGTTTGGATTTCTCGGAGTAATTGCAGTTTCCTTCAAATAGGACGGCTTTCTTCGGGCTTCCGTCCTCGTTGATTCCAACCTCAAACTGAATCCTAACCGGAATCGTACAGACGGAATCCGGCACAAGCTCAGGCCATTTCATCAGTACACCCCCCGATAGGTAAGCCCGGTTTGATTTAATATGCCGGCTGCATCTCGGGAAGTAGCAACCCCGTTGCTTTTTGTCAACACGCTTTTATCCCAGCTCATGGATACTCCGTTAATGGAGTAAGAGGAGAGGGGATTGCTCAGCAGGTCGGAATACTGGCTTCTAAAATCGGCCTGCCGGGCAACCGCCAATTTGACCTTTTCCTGTTGAAATGCGCTGAGCGTATCGAACCCGCGCGCGTAAATGCGGCCGTAGGTCATGATGTTAACGTCTTCCTCCGCTTCCTTAATTGCCTTTTCAATCGCGCCGTCAGCGGGAAAGTTTTCCAACCGGCTCATGGCCTTGTATTCCTCCACGCTCAACACCATTTGTCACTCCTCCTTACGGGTGCGTTTCTTCACCGGCATTTCTTCTTTTAGCTGGACAAAGGAAGAATTTTTAAGATAGCCCCTTGCAATTTCGTCAGAGGCTTCCAAGATCGCGCCGGTTTCTTTGTTGATAATCTTCACTTCGGCTTCCTCATCAGACAGTCACACTAGTCTGCCATTTAAAAATCAAATCCGGCGTCAGTGCCTTCACGCCGTAATCATAAAACAATGAAACCGCATAGTCGTTAGACAGCGGAATTTTTTCCGGATTGCTGTACTGATCTACAACCACAGGCTGCGCTACCGCGCCGCGAATCATCAAAATGCCGTTGGTAGTTGTGGTTTTAGTTTTGCTGGTTTCGACCGTTTCGGTTGTTACCGGCAGTCTGGTACAGCTGTACACCCGCACACCGTGATACATGCCGAACTCCTCGCCGGCGGTATTCACATTGGGATTGCTTTGGGTATCCAGGAAAGTACGCAGCTTGCCGTACTGGGCCGGGGACAGCACTAAATTCATCATATTTCTGTCAACACCGTCGGTATAGTCGTTTTTAACGACCTCTAAAGTTTGAATCATGCTTTCCACAATATCCTGAATTTCAGTGACCTCGCCGGCGGGCGTGAAAGCTGTTCCCGCAGTACTCGCCTCGGTGAAAAAAGCTCTATCTAGATCAGCCGCCATCGTCAGCACGTGATTGTCCGCACGGCGCTGCATAATTCCAGCCACCCCGAAGGTGTCAATATCAAACTTTGCGACTTCTTCCACAATTTCTTTGTGGGTGCTTAGATTCACAGTGGTGGGCGGAACGGTAATCTTATCGCCTTTTGCGGCGGTTCGCGCGGTGCCGTAGGTTTTCGCCTCGCTGTTTGCAAAACGCTTAAACTCTACGGAACCAGCGGCGGGATTGCCGGTATACTGCTGTGATTTTAACGCCGTGGAAAGAGTGGATTTTTGTACGTTCTCAATTACCAGGCCGTAAATTTCCGCCAGGGTTGCCGGGGTGCTTACTCCCGAAAGCAAACTAATCGCATTTGTTCTTGCCATAAATAAATCTTCCTTTCAACTTAAAAAATTACTTTCCCGGAGACCACGGAAGCTTTCTTGGAATTTCCTTCCGAGCCTTCCGCGTCTGCTCCGACTTTGATCCCCGTTTTTTGCTTCTCTGTGTTCTTCCAGGACGGGTGTCTCTTCAATACGTTCTTAAGCGCTTCTCGGATCGTATCTTCGTCCACCTCGTCACCGCTTTTCTCAACTTCCCGGACAGCCAGATATACAGCGTCCTCCACAGCGTCAGACCGCACACCGCTCTTGAAAGCTTCTATCTGTGCTTTTGCTTCCATTAATTCTTTCTGGTAAGCATCACTCGCGGGCGTTTCCTGCGGTGCGGCGTCTTGGGACTGCTGCGCCTGCTGCCTGCTCCATTTCCTGTGTTCACGCTTAATTCTCCCCTCAATGAGAGCATCAAGTTCTTCCTGCGTCTTCGGTAAATTAGCGGCAGAGGCCTGTTCTTCCTGCTTATCGTCCTTTTGCTCTTCTTCCTGGGTCTCAACTTTAGTTTCCTGTTCCATTTCTTTCATGCGTAATCCGCTCCTTTTATAGCCTGTCGGCCTTAAATTTCCTTGCAGAGTTTTACGCCGTACAGCATGTTTTGGGCGTAAAAAAAGCAGCCCGAAAGCTGCTTAATCAAACAATATTAAATTCATTCGCCTTTGTAGTTGCACCTGCCGTTATAGAAAGCGCCGCATTCCTCGCGGACACAGTCCATTTGTTTAAAATATTCGTTTGTCCATGTGGTACCAGTAGGCAATTGGTTTTCGTTTTCTTCGCTGTATTCCTGCGTCCATTGCTGTACGGTAATATGGACCTTAACATTATATGGACATATCACGGCTGCCTCCTGAATTTAGGTATAAAAATACCGCCCTGCTTTTTGGGCGGGTGGTTACGATTCCGGATTTTCGTCTAAAACAGCCTGGTACAGCCGGGCGGTTAATTGATCCTCTGGCGGGTTTCCATCTAGAAACTCGCACTCATCGTCATACTCCGGATTAATCGGGTGCTCCTGTAAAAACTTTTTCTATTTTTTCTACGCTCGTGTGGTGTGATATTGGATTCCACATCGTTCAATCCCTTTCAGTAAATATTCAATACAATTCATGTATTTCTGCGGCGTGTCCAAATAGTCAGGATACATAGCTTTTGCCTCTTCCCAAAGGCGGCTAAATTCCAGCAAAGAAAACGAATCTGTTTTCTCGGCTGCATAAATAAAGCCGTTATTTCCTACCGCTGTAATCATTTTCATGTTTTGATCTTTTGCAAATAAGATCAAATCCGTGTGCGTAAAAGTTTCACCGGTAGGGTGACTATGCATTACTATGTATGGGACAGTTTCTTTAGGAATTTTGATATTTCCAGCCCCCGGTTCTCCAACCGTACTATTCAAGCGGTTCATTTGCAGATCATATGTTGCTCCGGCTTCCGTTCCTAAAGTTCTGCCAGAAATAGAAATCAAAAGTTTTTTATGTTCATTTTTGAGCTTGTTTTGTAATTGAGGGGACAAAAGATCACAAGGAAAGGATTGGATAGACGAAAGGCTTTCAGAATTTATAGGCAACGGCGTTAAATTTACATCATTAAGTATAATCTTTTGACCGGATTTTTCAAGAGCCTGTACCGAAGGATAGACCTTTTCCCTCCAATAGTCTCGGCGTAAAACATTACCGTGCTGATTGACAAATTCTTTCAACTGTTTTTGCGCCGCTTGTCTCTTTTGAGAATACTTTTTCTTGTCCTCCGGATCTGCGGAACCTATCTCCAAACGCTTCCATTTTCGAATCTCCCTTTCCATTGCCCGCTGTTTTTGCTCCAGCCGGGAGTTTCGGCGTATTGTCTCCTTATCCATCGGTTTAGGCAATGTACTGATTCCTTCATACCACGTTGATAAGGTGTGGCGGCAGTTAGGGTGGAACAAGCCATTTTTTACCGCCACGGAAAGAAGCGGATACCAGTTCCCGTTTCTGCTTCTTCCCAGATCTCCGTTTCTTTCCCCCTCCCATTCGCCCCATACATCGTCAATGTATACCTTGCCCTGCCACGGCAAACAGGTCTCGGAACAGGCTCCGTATTGGGATACCAGAACGGTATCAATTCCTAGTTCAGCTCTCTTTTTAGCTTCTCCCTGTAAATAGGAACGCGTAGCGGCTGTTCTGAGCGCCATCTGAACATAATCCGCAATGTTTACTCGTTTGCCGTCCTTGTACTCAATGCAGCTGATACCTTTGCTCAGAAAATCCTCCGTTGCCATGTCAATTGCCTTGGGAAGAGTTACCGCGCCGGCCGCCATTGCCGCGTCGGCTTTATATACGGTCTGCCGGTATACATCGTCCATTAATCTGAGCGCCGCTGTTTCCGACTTTTTCTCCGCGTGCTGAATGTCGTGTATCAGGCTTTGAAGCCTTCGGTCATTCACGCCGAAAAAACTGCGTTCCGTAATATTACGGCTGGCTGGCGG
>ENA-OQIS01000202-OQIS01000202.1-human-gut-metagenome-genome-assembly--contig:-NODE-202-length-11378-cov-2.141321_pt1 | contig 11378 bp, 12 predicted proteins | sample MGYA00242589_ERZ504754 | MGnify/ENA primary metagenome ERZ504754 (study PRJEB26092, sample SAMD00036351) | human gut metagenome | host: Homo sapiens | study: EMG produced TPA metagenomics assembly of...
ATTGCGCACCTACAGCCGGGGCGAGACCCTCGTACTGGCCGGACAGCCGAACCGCCGGGTGGGCGTGGTGCTCTCCGGTGCCATCGAGGCCTATCATTCCGCCGCCAGCGGGGCGCGTCTGCCCATCAGCCAGATGGGGCCGGGCGGTGTGTTCGGCGACGTGCTGGGCGGCTCGAGCCTTTCCAGCCCGGTGACGGTGGTGGCCTCGGCCCCCTGCGAGGTGCTGCTGGTGCCTTACGAGAAGCTTCTGCTGCCCGGGGCCGACCCGGCCCGCCAGCGGGTGCTGCAGAACCTTGTGCGCACCATCAGCGACAAATACCTCCTGCTCTCCCGCCGGGTAGACCTGCTGCTGCTCAAGAGCCTGCGGGCCAAGGTGTGCGCCTACCTGCTCAGTGAGGCCGAGGTGCATCACAGCCTCACCTTCACCGTCCCCTACTCCCGCATCCGGCTGGCCGACTACCTCAACTGCGACCGCAGCGCCCTCTCCCGGGAGCTGAGCCTGATGCAGCGAGACGGCCTGCTCGAGACCTATAAGAGCAGCTTCAAGCTGCTGGAACCGGACGCGCTGCGGCGCATGGTGCTGTAACAGCCTCTCCCGGAGGGAGAGCCTTATATAGAAGGAGAACTTCATCATGTCCAAACCGATTTTATGGATCGTCATTCCCTGCTACAACGAAGAACAGGTGCTGCCCATCACGGCCCCCATGTTCCTGAAAAAGATAAACGGCCTCGCCGCAGCGGGCCTTATCAGCGAGAAGAGCCGGGTGCTCTTCGTCAACGACGGCTCCCGCGACGCCACCTGGTCCCTCATCCAGAAGTTCGCCTCTGAGGATGAGCACTTCATCGGCATCTCCCAGAGCCGGAACCGCGGCCACCAGAACGCCGTGCTGGCCGGGCTGATGGAGGCGCTCCACAGCGGCAGCTGCGACATCACCATCTCCATCGACTGCGACGGTCAGGACGACATCAACGCCATGGATGAGATGGTCAAAAAGTATCTGGACGGCGCCGAGGTCGTCTACGGCGTGCGCAGCCGCCGGGACACCGACACCTTCTTCAAGCGGTTCACCGCCGAGGGCTTCTACCATGTGATGAACGCACTGGGCGCGGACATCGTATTCAACCACGCCGACTACCGGCTCATCAGCACCCGGGTGCTGGAGAGCTTCGCCGACTACCGTGAGGTGAACATCTTCCTGCGGGGCATGGTGCCGCTGGTGGGCTACCCCAGCGACACCGTCTACTACGAGCGCCACGAGCGTCTGGCCGGCGAGAGCCACTATCCCCTCAGCAAGATGCTGGCCCTCGCCTTCGACGGCATCACCAGCCTGTCGAACAAGCCCATCCGCCTCATCACCGGCGCAGGCATCGCGGTCAGCCTCATCAGCTTCATCGGCGTCATCTGGGCCATCGTGCAGGCTGTGCTGGGCAGTGCCGTGGCGGGCTGGGCCTCCACCATCTGCATCGTCTGCTTCATGGGCGGCGTCCAGCTGGTGTGTCTGGGCGTCATCGGCGAATACGTCGGCAAGATCTATATGGAGACCAAGGCCCGCCCCGCTACATCATCAGCGAGCGCACATGGGCTCCCTACGAAAGGAAGTATCACGGATGAGCAAACAGAGCTGGAAAGGCAGCACCCTCCTGAACCCGGAGCCGCCGGTGCTGGTCTCCTGCGGCGGCTGGACAAGCCCAACCTCATCACCATCGGCTGGACCGGCACCATCTGCACCCAGCCCAGCATGGTATCCATCAGCGTCCGCCCCGAGCGGTACAGCCACCACCTCATCAAAGAGAGCGGCCAGTTTGCCATCAACCTGCCCACCGAGGCACTGGTGAAGTCGGTGGACTGGTGCGGCGTCAGGAGCGGCCGGGACTTCGATAAATTCGCGGCCTGCAAACTCCATTCTGCCCCCGGCTCGGTGCTGACAGACTGCCCCATCCTCGAAGAAAGCCCCGTCAACCTCGAGTGCAGGGTCACGCAGGTCATCCCGCTGGGCAGCCACGACCTTTTCCTCGCCGAAGTAGTGGCCTGCGACGTGGACGAGAGCCTGCTGGACGAGAACGGTAAGCTCTGCCTCGACAAGGCCAGGCTCATCGTCTACAGCCACGGCGAATATCTGGCTCTGGGCAAAAAGCTGGGGACCTTCGGCTACAGCGTGCGGAAGAAAAAGCCGACGCGGAAGCCCCGCAGATAATACTATGAAAAATGGGAAGCGCAAAAGCGCTTCCCATTTTTTTATTTCTCGTCGAGCAGATCACTCAGACATCTGACCGTCCGGCCATGATAGCCTGTGACCGTCTCGGCATGGAGCAGACTGCTCAGCACACTTTCCTCCACGCACTCGGCCACCGCCCGGAACAGCGGATTGATGGCGTCGTCGTGGACCATGCCCATCGGCAGGATGGCCTTTTCGGAGTAGTGCGGCACCCGGTTGGCGGTGGTGAAGGCAATGACGATCTCGCCGGAGCCGTTTCCGCAGAAAGAGCCGGTGCGGGACAGGCCCACCAGCGCCCGGTGGCAGAGCCGCCGCAGCTGGCGCTCACTCAAGGGGATGTCCGTCGCCAGCACCGTGATGATGGAGCCCTTGTCCTCGTGGGGCGGGATGTGGGCGTCCAGCAGGCTCTGGATGGGGGTGCCTGCCACTACGAGGTCATCGAAGACGGCGTGGTTGGAGAGCACCAGCGCACCGATGGTGTACTGTTTCCCGTCCAGCTCCACCACACGGGAGGCCGAGCCGATGCCGCCCTTCAGGCCGTGGCAGCGCATTCCCCGGCCCGCGCCCACAGCGCCCTCAGCGAAATCGGCGCGGCAGTCGGCCAGCGCGGCCCTCACGTTTTCTTCTGTGACGTGGAGGCCCCGGATGTCGTTGAGGCCGCTGTCATTGCACTCGCAGACCACCGGGTTGACGCTGCCGGTGGTCTCGCAGATGTCGGGGTTCTTATCCAGCATATACTTCACCAGCGCTGTCTCCACAGTACCTACGCTGAGGGTATTGGTGAAGAGGATGGGCGTTTCCAGCGTCCCCAGCTCGTCGATCTGGACAAGGCCGGTGGTCTTGCCGAAGCCGTTGATGACATGGCTGGCCGCCATCACTTTATCGTGGAAAATATCGCCCTGATGGGGCAGCAGCGCGGTCACGCCGGTCTGGATCTCGCCGTCCGCCAGTGTGCAGTGGCCCACCGTCACGCCCGGCACATCGCTTATCTTGTCCAGCGGCCCGCAGGGCAGCTTGCCCACCCGGATGCCTCGGCTCTTCCATTTTGCTTCGATTCCCATAAGTATTCTCCTTGCAAAAATGCCCCCTCCCCACCAGACGGAGAGGGCTGATCTTATTCTTCCTCGTGCTCCACCTTGCTGATAGCACCCAGGTCGTAGGGCGTATTCTGGTAGACGTAGTAGTTCAGCCAGTTCTCATACAGCAGGTGTGCGTGAGCACGCCAGCGGAAGAGAGGCGGCTGCTCGGGGTCGTCGTTGGGGTAATAGTTCTTCGGCACCGCGATGGGCAGGCCCTTGCCGACATCCCGCTTGTACTCGGCGTCCAGCGTGTACTTGTCGTACTCCGGGTGGCCGGTGACGAAGATCTGCCGTCCATTCTCGGTGCTCATCAGGAAGGGGCCGGCCTCGTCGCTCTCGGCGAGGATGCGCAGGGCCTTGCAGTTCAGCACGTCCTCCCGGCTGATGCCGGTGTGGCGGCTGTGAGGGGCGTAGAACACCTCATCGAAGCCGCGCACCAGCGGGTTCGAGGGACGGGTGACTTTATGCTCGAAGACGCCGAACATCTTCTGGTCGAGAAGCTGCTTGCGGATGCCATAGTGGTAATAAAGCCCCGCCTGTGCGCCCCAGCAGACATGAAGGGTGGAGTAGACGTTCGTCTCACTGAAGTCCATGATCTCGCACAGCTCCTGCCAGTAGTCCACCTGTTCAAAGTCTATTTTCTCCACAGGCGCACCGGTGATGATCATGCCGTCGTAGCGGTTGTTCTTCACCTCGTCGAAGGTCTTATAAAACGCCTCGAGGTGGGCTGCAGAGACATGGGTCGCCGCATGGCTGGCCGTCTGCAGCAGGGTCATGTGGACCTGAATGGGCGTATTGGCCAGCAGGCGGGCGATCTGGGTCTCGGTGGCGATCTTGGTCGGCATGAGGTTCAGGATGAGGATCTCCAGCGGACGGATGTGCTGGGAGAGCGCCCGTTCCCGGTGCATGACGAAGACGTTTTCCTCGTAGAGGGCATCGTAGGCGGGAAGAGTCTTGGGGATGATCAGCGGCATAGCATCGTTGCTCCTTTTGACGGTTTTAGCGGGAAGTTTTTATCTGCATCCGGAGACGCTTTTTTCACGGGAAGGGGCCGAAACCGGCAGATGGCGCTGACCGTGTTTCTTAGATCTTATCCAGCGCCTGTGCAATATCGGCGATGAGGTCTTCGCTGCTCTCGAGGCCGCAGCTCATCCGCACCAGCTCAGCAGGCACACCGGCAGCGGCCAGCTGCTCGTCGTTCATCTGGCGATGGGTGCTGGAAGCCGGGTTCAGGCAGCAGGTGCGGGCATCGGCAACATGGGTCTCAATGGCGGCAAGCTTCAGCTCCTTCATAAAGGTGCTGGCGGCTTCGCGGCCGCCGGCCAGGCCGAAGGAAACGACGCCGCAGCTGCCGTTCGGCAGATACTTCTCCGCCAGCGCATGGTAGGGGCTGGACTCGAGGCCGCAGTAGTTGACGTAAGCCACCTTGGGGTGAGCCTCAAGGAACTTTGCGACGGCCATGCCGTTGGCGCAGTGGCGCTGCATCCGGACGTGGAGGCTCTCAAGGCCGAGGTTCAGCATATAGGCGTTCATGGGGGACTGCATCGAGCCGAAGTCGCGCATGAGCTGTGCGGTGGCCTTGGTGATGAAAGCACCCTCTTTGCCGAAGCGCTCCGCGTAGGTGATGCCATGATAGCTCTCATCAGGGGTACACAGGCCGGGGAACTTCTCGGCGTGGGCCATCCAGTCGAACTTGCCGCTGTCCACGATAGCACCGCCAGCACAGCGCCATGGCCGTCCATGTACTTGGTGGTGGAATGGGTCACGATGTCGGCGCCCCACTCGAAGGGGCGGCAGTTGACCGGCGTGGGGAAGGTGTTGTCCACGATGAGCGGTACGCCGTGGGCGTGTGCGGCCCTGGCGAACTTTTCAATGTCCAGCACGGTGAGGGCAGGGTTGGCGATGGTCTCGCCAAACACGACCTTGGTGTTGGGCTGGAAGGCGGCATCCAGCTCTTCCTCGCTGCACAGCGGGTCCACGAAGGTGGCAGTAATGCCCATCTTCTTCATGGTGACGGAGATGAGATTGAAGGTGCCGCCGTAGATGGTGCTGGACGCCACGATGTGGTCGCCTGCCTCGCAGAGATTGAACAGCGCAAAGAAGTTGGCGGCCTGACCGCTGGACGTCAGCATGGCGGCGGTGCCGCCTTCCAGCTCGCAGATCTTTTTCGCCACCATGTCGCAGGTGGGGTTCTGTAGGCGGGAGTAGAAGTAGCCGTCGGCCTCGAGGTCGAACAGCCTGCCCATGTCCTCGCTGGTAGCGTACTTGAACGTAGTGGACTGGATGATGGGGATCTGGCGGGGTTCGCCGTTGCCGGGGGTGTAGCCGCCCTGCACGCAGATGGTATCACGGTTCATTGCAACATACTCCTTTACTGGGTTTGTCTGTATAGCACAATTCCCCGCAGGAGCATGAGCCTCCTGCGGGGAATCGATTCGTTAAATTTTATTCCCTGCAGGAAGCAGAAACTTACTTTCTCAGCCGCTTATCGCTCCTGGTCGCCCAGAAGGTGCCGACGGTCTGGAACACCTGCACCATGAGCACCAGCAGCACGACGCAGACGATCATGATGTTGGTCTGGTAGCGGTAGTAGCCGTAGGACAGAGCGATCTTGCCCAGACCGCCGCCGCCGATGACGCCGGACATGGCCGAGTAGCCGAGGATGGTCGTCAGGGCAGTGGTCATGCTGGAAATGAGGCCGGGCAGGCACTCGGGGATCATGACCTTGGTGATGATCTGGAAGGGAGTCGCGCCCATGCTCTGGGCAGCTTCCACGACGCCCTCGTCCAGCTCACGCAGACTGGTCTCCACCAGACGGGCCACGAAGGGGAAGGCCGCGACCACCAGCGGAACGATGGTGGCCTTGGTGCCGACGGTGGTGCCCACAATGGCACGGGTCAGCGGGAAGACGCAGATCATCAAAATCAGGAACGGCACGCTGCGCAGGATGTTGATGATGATGTTCAGGATGTGCATCAGCCAGCCCGGCAGGGGCAGGACGCCGTCCTTATCGCCAGCCACCAGCAGAACGCCCAGCGGCAGGCCCAGGACCAGAGAAAATGCCGTGGAGAGGACGGTCACATAGAACGTCTCCCAAATGGCGAAGCCATAATCTGCAAAGCTCATTCTCCGGTCACCTCCTCAACGGTCACACCATTCTGGCTGCGCATATAGGCCGCAGCCTGCTTTGCCTGTTCGGTATCGCGGGGAAGTTTGAGCAGCATGGAGCCGTAGCACTGGCCGCTCAGGTCGCGGGTGTCGGCGCTGAGCACAGACACGAGGATGCCCTTCTCCGCAGCGAGGCTCGCCACCAGCGGCTTTGCGGCGGACGAACCATTGAACGTAACACGAACCACGTGATCGTCGGGCGCAAAGCTCGAGAGGTCGCGGGCTGCGCTGCCGCCGTTGGGGGCGACAAGGCGCCTGGCCGCAGCCGTCTTGGGATTTGCAAAGATCTCGCGCACCTCACCCTGCTCCACGACCACGCCGCCGTCCAGAATGGCGACGGAGTCGCAGATCTCTTCCACGACGCTCATCTGGTGGGTGATGACCACCACGGTGATGCCCAGCTTCTTGTTGATGTCCTTGATGAGGGTCAGGATGGCGTGGGTCGTGTTGGGGTCCAGCGCACTGGTGGCCTCATCGCAGAGCAGGACTTTGGGGTTGGTGGCCAGCGCGCGGGCAATGGCGATGCGCTGCTTCTGGCCGCCGGAGAGCTGGGCCGGGTAGGCGTTGGCCTTATCGGGCAGGCCCACCATTTCCAGCAGCTCCCTGGCGCGCTTTTCGGCATCGGCCTTCTTCACGCCCGCAAGCTCCATCGGGAAGCAGATGTTCTTCAGGCAGCTGCGCTGCATCAGCAGATTGAACTGCTGGAAGATCATGGTGATGTCACGGCGGCGCTCACGCAGAGCTGCGGGAGACAGAGTCTCCATCGCGGTGCCGTCGATGACGACACTGCCCTCGTGGGGCGCTCCAGCAGATTGATGCAGCGCACCAGCGTGGATTTTCCCGCGCCCGACATACCGATGATGCCGTAGATGGAGCCATCGGGGATGGTCAGGTCGATGTCCTTCAGCGCATTCACCGCGCCGTCCTTCATCTGGAAGGTCTTGGAAAGGTGTTTGATCTCGATCACGATTTACTCCTTCGTTGGTAAAGCTCAGCCCACGATGGGTGCCAGGCTGTCCTGCTTGCCGCCGTAGATGCCCATGGGCTCGACGTGGATGCCGGCGACGGTCACCAGATGGGTACCCTTCTCCTTATTGAAGTTGTCCAGATACGGCTGATGCTGGAAGTAGTTGGTGTCGCACTGGCCGTCCTCGACGATGGTGTTGGGGATCACATAGTCGTCGTACTCCTGGATGTCCAGAGTGATGCCCTTAGCGGCCAGAATGTCCTTGCAGACCTCCAGAACCTCGCAGTGGGGAGCGGGCGTAGCAGCGCAGCTGACGGTCTCGCCGTTCAGTGCATCGTAGTCGATGGAAGCGTCATAGCCATCGGTCGGGTTCTCGACGACGGAGACGACAGCGCCCTTGTAGTTCTCATCCATGAAGTCCTTGACCTGCTGGCTCTGCAGAGCGGCGACGAGGGCCTTGATCGTTGGCTCGTTCTCGTTGCCCTCCTTGCAGACCAGAACATTGACGTAAGCAGAAGAGCCGTCCTCCATCGCCAGAGCGTCGGTCATGGGGTCCAGACCAGCGGAGATGGCGTAGTTGGAGTTAATGACAGCGTAGTCCTCGTCCTGCAGGACGTTGGGGACCTGAGCGGCCTCAACCTCATCGACGGTGACGTTCAGGGGGTTCTCCTCGATGTCGTTCTTGGTGGCGGTCAGGCCGGCGTCAGCCTTCAGCTTGAAGAAGCCATTCTTCTCCAGCAGGGTCAGAGCGCGGGCCTCGTTGGTGGTGTCGTTGGGGACAGCGACCTTCACCTTGTCCAGCTTTGCTGCAGCGGAAGCAGCCTCAGAAGAAGCGGCAGTGCTGGAAGCAGCAGAGCTTGCGGTGGAAGAAGAGCCGCCGCAGGCGGTCAGGGCAGCAGCAGCGGCTGCGACACCGGTAACTTTCAGAAAATCACGACGAGTAATCATAGTTTTTTCCCTCTCTATTATTGGATAAATAGAATGTACAGCGGCGGCGCGGCACAGTCCGCGCCCGCCTTGAACGGAAGCATCAAAAAAGCCTCCGTCCCTGCCAGCCATGCGCTGCACAAGGACGGAGGCCTGAAACTTCCGTGGTACCACCTTGGTTCACAGCATCCTCGCGGACACTGCCTCAAAACTGCGGCAGAATTTTTTCTGCTTACAGCCGGACGCTTTAACGGGCGCACCCGTCGCGGACTAGTGCTCTTGCTCTTCGTCCGCGCAGCTCCGAGACCATTTTCAGCTCCCTGTTTCCTGCCCTTTTCCACCTGCCGGGCTCTCTGGTAAGGCTCATGCGAAAGCTTACTCTTCTCTTCACAGCCATTTTAGTGATATTGCGTTTATTGTACTCGCCTCGACGGGATTTGTCAACCCCCTAAAACAAACTTTTTCAGTAGGGAATTGAAGCTCCTTTGCCCATGAGACAAAATATGCCCCCGCGCTGTGTGCGCGGGGGCATATTCAGAAGCTATCTATCAGCCCTGCTCCTCGCTGTGCCTTCTTGGCTTCGAGAGCCAGGATGGCGTCGCGGCGGCTCAGGTTGATGCGGCCCTGCTGGTCGATGTCCGTCACCTTGACGACGATGGCATCACCCACAGCGACAACATCCTCCACCCGCTCGACACGCTTGGTGTCCAGCTTGGAGATGTGGACGAGGCCCTCCTTGCCCGGAGCGATCTCGACGAAGGCACCGAAGTTCATCAGACGGGTGACCTTGCCCTTGTAGATGGCACCGATCTCGGGGTCTTCCACGATGGTCCTGATGGTGAAGATGGCGCGCTTTGCGTCCTCCTGGTCCACAGCGGAGACGAAGACGTGGCCGTCCTCCTGCACGTCGATCTTGCAGTTGCAGGTGGCGCAGATGTCCTGAATGACCTTGCCGCCCTTGCCGATGACGTCCTTGATCTTATCGGTGGGGATCATCATGCTGAACATCTTGGGGGCCCAGCGGCTCAGCTCATGGCGGGGCTCTGCGATGGACGGGCTTGATGATCTCATCGAGGATGTACAGACGGCCCTTGCGGCACTTCTCGAAGGCCTCGGCGATGATGTCGTAGGTCAGGCCGTCGATCTTAATATCCATCTGGATGGCGGTGATGCCCTTGCGGGTGCCGCCCACCTTGAAGTCCATGTCGCCGTGGAAGTCCTCGACGCCCTGAATGTCCAGCATGGTCATCCAGCGGTCGCCCTCGGTGATGAGGCCGCAGGAGATGCCGGCGACGGGAGCCTTGATGGGGACGCCTGCGTCCATCAGAGCCAGCGTGGAGCCGCAGATGGAAGCCTGAGAGGTGGAGCCGTTGGAAGAGAGGACCTCAGACACGCAGCGGATGGTGTAGGGGAACTCTTCCAGAGAGGGCAGCACAGGCAGGAGAGCGCGCTCAGCCAGTGCGCCGTGGCCGATCTCGCGGCGGCCGGGGCTGCGGGGTGCGCGGGCCTCGCCGACGGAGTACGGCGGGAAGTTGTAGTGATGGATGTAGCGCTTGGTCTGCTCGTCGGTCAGGTCATCCATGAGCTGGTTGTCCTTGGTGCCGCCGAGGGTGCAGGTGGTGAGTACCTGAGTCTGGCCGCGGGTGAACATACCGGAGCCATGCACACGGGGCAGGATGCCGACTTCTGCGGCCAGCGGGCGGATTTCGTTGATGCCGCGGCCATCCACGCGCTTGCCCTCGTCCAGCAGCCAGCGGCGGACGACGTACTTCTGCATCTTGTAGCTGACGAGGTCGAGGTCGGCCTCGGTCAGGTCAGGGTACTCCTCAGCGATCTTGTCCATGATGGGCAGCAGGGCGGCATCACGCACATTCTTGTCGTCGGTATCCATAGCGGCCTTGAAGTCGTCGAGATACTTCTCCTTGATGGCGTGGAACACGTCCATATCGAGGCCCACGACCTGAAAATCGATCTTCGGCTTGCCGCGCTCGGCCACGATGCCGTTGATAAAGGTGATGATCTTCTTGATCTCCACGTGAGCGGCCTTGATGGCGTTCAGCACGGTGTCCTCATCGACCTCATTGGCACCGGCCTCGATCATGACGATCTTGTCCATGGTGGCGGCGACGGTCAGGGCCAGGTCGCTCTTCCTGCGCTGCTCCTGAGTGGGGTTCAGGACGATCTCGCCGTCCACCAGACCCACCTGCACGCCGCCGATGGGGCCGTTCCAGGGGATCTCGGACACCGCGGTGACCAGAGAAGCGCCGATCATGCCGGCGATCTCAGGGCTGCAGTCGGGGTCCAGGCTCATGACGGTCATGGTGATGCAGACGTCGTTGCGCATCTCCTTCGGGAACAGGGGGCGCATGGGACGGTCCACGACACGGCTGGTCAGGATGGCGCGCTCGCCGGGGCGGCCCTCACGGCGCATGAAGCTGCCGGGGATGCGGCCTGCGGCGTAGAGCTTTTCCTCGTACTCCACGTTCAGGGGGAAGAAATCGACGCCCTCGCGGGCTTGGGGCTCATGACCACGTTGCACATCACGCAGGTCTCGCCGTAGCGGATGAGGGCGCTTGCGTTGGACAAGCCGCACATCTTGCCCATCTCCACCTTGAAGGGGCGGCCTGCCAGCGTAGTCTCGTAAACTTTGAAGTTGTCAAAGTTTTCTTTGCGGGAACCAAATTCGATTGCCATTTGGTTTGCCTCCTTATGTCCGTTTGATATTCCAAAAGGCTGCCCGCCGCGCATCATAGCAATAAATCCAGCGTCTGTGCCGCTTCACACAGGCGTTCGATTTACTGCTGCAACACGCAGCAGCGGCCTATTTGTTCCAGTGTCTGGGATACAAGGGAAAATCCAACATAAAAGAGCAGAGGGCAGGCACCCTTTGCGGTACCTGCCCTCTGTTTTCTTATTACTTACGCAGACCCACGAGTTGCGATCAGAGCACGGTAACGCTCGATGTCCTTCTTCTGGAGGTAGGCCAGCAGATTGCGGCGGCGGCCGAACCACTCTTCATCA
>ENA-OQIS01000204-OQIS01000204.1-human-gut-metagenome-genome-assembly--contig:-NODE-204-length-11251-cov-5.424577_pt1 | contig 11251 bp, 10 predicted proteins | sample MGYA00242589_ERZ504754 | MGnify/ENA primary metagenome ERZ504754 (study PRJEB26092, sample SAMD00036351) | human gut metagenome | host: Homo sapiens | study: EMG produced TPA metagenomics assembly of...
GTAATATCATTTGTATTTTTAACTGAAAGATGATATAATAATAAAGCTTGTGGAAGGAATATTTTCCATATGTTTCCGCACAGGCATAATACCTATGAAATATTGGAAAAGAGGATTAAAGGAAATGAGCGATAAAACAATCTTAGAGCAGTGGCGTGCCATCGCCTATGACCAGCAGGCAGACCGTAATAAACTTCAGAGATTTTGGGCAAATTATTTTAATATTGAAAAAGGAATTTATGAGCAGCTTCTTAGCAACCCGGATGAGGTAGTAACCGGTACAGTTAAGGAACTGGCTGAGAAATACGGACAGGAAGTTCTGACAATGGTTGGTTTCCTGGATGGAATCAATGACAGTCTGAAGATTCCGAATCCGATTGAGACAATGGATGAGAACACAAAGGTTTCTCTGTGCTTTGATAAAGAACTTCTTTATAAGAATATGGTAGATGCAAGAGCTGACTGGCTGTATGAACTGCCACAGTGGGATGAAATCTTTACACCGGAGAAGAGAAAAGAACTTTATCTCGAGCAGAAGAAATCAGGAACAGTTGTCAAAGCAAAGAAAATCGGACGTAATGATCCTTGTCCTTGCGGAAGCGGCAAGAAATATAAATATTGCTGCGGTAAGAATGCGTAAGCATCCAAATCTGGAATATATTATCGTGCTTGGTGCCCATGTAGAAGGTACCCGGCTTACAAAAGCCCTTCTGGAACGTACCAGGAGGGCTTTACAGTATATGGAAGAAAATCCTGAGACTAAGGCTGTTCTGTCCGGAGGAAAAGGGGACGGAGAATCTATCACAGAAGCTCAGGCAATGTGCAATTATCTTGTGGAACATGGAATTGACAGAGAACGACTGATCCTGGAAGAGAAATCTACCAGCACAACAGAGAATCTGAAGTTCAGTCTGGGAATGATCGGACTGAATCATTCGGTTGGCATTGTCACCAATAATTTTCATGTTTTCCGGGGAACGGCCATAGGAAAGAAATGTGGATGCAGAGAAATTTATCCCATTCCTTCCAGATACCGTTCATGGAGACTTCTGATATATATTCCAAGAGAAATCCTGGCAATCATCAAAGATAAGCTGATGGGAAATATGTGACTGTTATGCGAATCACTATTTGACAGAGAAATATTTTTCCTTAATAACAGAAACCGGCATTTCCTGTCCGGTCCAGATCTGGAAAGCTTTAGCCCCCTGATGAAGAAGCATATACATGCCATTAAAGGTCTGGCATCCGGCTGCTTTGGCCTCTCTGAGCAGTCGGGTTTCCTGTGGCTCATAGACAACATCTGCCACTACAAGCTCAGGATGGAACAGAGATGTATCTTTGATGATGGTATCGTCGATATCCGGAACCATGCCTACAGAGGTTGCATTGATCAGCAGATAACTCTGTGCAATGGAATCTCGCAATGCAGTATGATCATCATTGTCGAAGAGGCAGACCTGACAACCTGTTTTAGCAGAGAGATTCTCAGCGAATTTCTGTGTGCGATTCCAGTATCTGCTGGTGCGGCGGGCAAAAATATGTACAGAAGCCGCACCGTCCAGGGCAGACTGTGCACAGATGGCCATCGAAGCTCCTCCTACTCCCATGACAGTTATATTTTTACCGGTAATATCATGTCCCGCATCACGTACAGATTGCATAAAACCGTACCCGTCTGTATTGTATCCGATTAACTTTCCGTTATCGTTCAGTACAGTATTGACAGCACCGATCAGTTGAGCTTCAGGGGAAAGCTCATCCAATAATTCTACAATTTTATTCTTATTCGGCATGGTAAGGTTGAAACCGCGAATGCCGCAAGTCTTTAATCCTGCAACTGCTGCAGGAAGAGTTTCTTCATTTACATCAAAACATAAATATACATAGTCAAGCCCGAGAAGGCGAAATGATTCATTATGCATCAAAGGGGAAATGCTGTGTGCCACCGGGCTTCCTAAAAGCGCGGTAAGACCTGTGTGTCCGGTAATATTATTCATGTTAAAATCCTCCAGTCTGTTTTGTAGCAGAGACATAAAATACTGTCTGAATTGTGACAGTATAGAAGATGCCCTTCTAAAACATAGAAATTATCTATCATTTTATTCTAACTTCAATTATATGTCAATACATGTTCATTTTGGTTTGTATGATAGTTACTGTCGATTTAGTGCGACAAATAATAAGACATAATTCCTCCGTTTTGACAAAATCCGCATACTTTATCACGTATAATGAATCTCACTTACCGAAGTGAAGGAGAAGTCAGAGGCAGTATCAGACGGAGGGAAGGAAATGCATTACGAAATATACATAGATGTAGTTTTTTTCACAAATCTCCTGATAGATTACATATTAATCAGATTTACAGGAATATTATTCCGATGTGGAAGAAGCAGAAAAAGAGCTCTTCTGGGAGCTGCTGCAGGTGCGGTATTTTCCTGCTGGATCATTTATCTGCGATCTTTTCTGAAGTCTGGGATTTTTCTTCCGGCACTTGTCCTGCTGCATGGTGGCTGTGCTGCAGGAATGCTTGTGATCGGATGTAATCTGAAAAGGGGAAGTCTGCTGCTTAAAGCAATACTTACACTGTATTTTGCCGCATTTCTGTGTGGAGGGTTCTGGGAAGTGATCGTCAGTGATAAGTTGACAGTCAAAATGTTTCTGATCCTTGCAGCAGCAACGTGGTCCGGCATTACAGCGTTGTCATATCTGATGGATTCCCTGAGAATACGGACAAAGAATATCTATCCGATAACCATATACTATAAAGGATGTGGATATCCTTTTCAAGGATTTTATGATTCCGGAAATCTGCTTATGGATTCTGTAAACGGAAAACCTGTATCTGTAGGGACAGAAAAAGTTTTATCTGAAATATGTTCAGAAGAAACCGTAAGCTGTTTAAAACACCTGAAAGAAAATCCCGGGGAGTCTGGTAAACCGGGAACTGCCGGGCTTCATCCACATTTTACCTTTTTTCACAGTATAGGAAAAGAACAGGGAATGATGCTGGCTGTTACTTTTGAGAGACTCTGCATTCAGACTCCAGCAGAGGTTGTCTGCATAGACAATCCGGTATTTGCATTTTCATTTGAAACATCCGCTTTTGGTAAGGAATACGAGGTACTTTTGAATTCCAGATTACTTTAACGGGAGGGGTTGTGACTATGAGCTGTTATCCATTACAGGTAGTGTCAAGAATGGTGATGAACCGTTCAGGAGAAGTTTTTTATATTGGTGGAAATGATGTGCTGCCGGCACCACTGGAGCCGAAGCGTGAGGCGTTTATACTGCAGAAGCTTGGAACAGGGCAGGAAGAAGAAGCGAAGTCTGTTCTGATCGAACATAATTTAAGGCTTGTGGTGTATATTGCAAAGAAGTTTGATAACACAGGAGTCGGGGTGGAGGATCTGATCTCAATCGGAACGATTGGGCTGATCAAGGCGATCAATACCTTTAATCCTGTAAAAAACATCAAGCTTGCCACTTATGCATCCAGATGTATAGAGAATGAGATCCTGATGTATCTTCGCCGCAACAGTAAGACAAAGATGGAAGTGTCCATAGACGAACCGCTGAACGTAGACTGGGATGGAAATGAACTCCTGCTTTCTGATATTCTGGGAACTGATGAGGATGTGATTTCAAGACGTCTGGAAGATGAAGTGGAGATTTCGTTGTTATCAAAGGCAATTAGAAAGCTTTCACCGCGTGAGCAGACGATCATCCGCCTTAGATTTGGTCTGGGAAAGGAGAATGCTGCAGAGAAAACACAGAAAGAGGTTGCAGACCTTCTGGGAATTTCTCAATCATATATTTCCAGGCTGGAAAAAAGAATCATGAAGAGACTGAAAAAGGAAATTGTGAAATATGAATAGACGTAATTGGGGAATGTAGTATAATGATATAAAGGATAGTAACTATTCAGCAATCCGCCTGTAACTGTGAAAGCACTGAACGGTTATAATATAAGCAAACGGTGGGAACTGTTTTGCAGTGGGTGATTCACAGATATCAAGTCGGGGAAAGAAAAAAGGACAGAAGAGAAAAGTGAAGGTAAATAAAATACAGACAGAAGAAAACAAAGATAAAACTCTGAGGCATGATACAGAAAGCTGCATACTGGCAGATTGCAGTTTATGTCCGAGAAATTGCCATGTAGACAGAACAGCCGGAAAAACCGGATACTGTGGAATGGATCAGAAGGTTAAGATTGCAAGGGCAGCTTTGCATATGTGGGAAGAACCATGTATTTCGGGAACCAGAGGTTCCGGGGCAGTCTTTTTTACAGGATGCAATCTGAGATGCTGTTTCTGCCAGAACCGGGAAATTGCCATTGGTGACAGTGGCCTTGAGATCACTGAGGAAAGACTGGCAGAAATATTCCTGGAACTGCAGGAAAAGGATGCTGCAAATATCAATCTGGTAACCGGAACACATTATATTCCACAGATCATCGCAGCTTTGGACTGTGCAAAGAAGCATGGGCTTAATATTCCGGTTGTCTATAACTGTGGTGGATATGAGAACACAGAGACATTGAAACTTCTGGACGGATATGTGGACATTTATCTTCCGGATTACAAATATGCGGAGAGCGAATTGGCAGTGAAATTTTCACATGCGAATGATTATCCTGAAAGAGCTATGGAAGCAGTTAATGAGATGGTACGCCAGACAGGAATGCCACAGTTTGATGCAGAGGGATATATGAAACGTGGGACTATTGTGAGACATCTTATATTGCCGGGGCATACAAGAAATTCAAAAAAGGTTCTGAAACTTTTACATAAGACTTTTGGAAAGCAGATTTATATCAGTATCATGAATCAGTATACGCCGGTTTTTGAGCAGAAAGAATATACAGAACTGAATCGTTGTGTAACCAGAAGAGAATATGAAAAAGTTCTGGACTATGCATTTGAGCTTGGGATTGAAAATGGATTTTTTCAAGATGGTGAAACTGCCAGAGAGAGTTTTATTCCTGCGTTTGATTATGAAGGTGTGAGAAAAATGCCATAAAATAAAAAACTCCCATAAATGGAAGGAGGCCGGTACTTTCGTACCGGCGCGTATGAAAAAGAAAAATATTTATAAGAAAGATTCATCATCTTTCTAAAATTCATTATATCCAATAAATATGAATAAAATATGAATACGGTGTAAAAAAATAAAATTTGTTTTACCAAAATATTTTTAGAATTTCTTCCATGTATCCCTTACAAACAATATCAGTAACGGGAAAATCTCAAGACGTCCTGCCAGCATATCAAAAGTAAGGATAAGCTTTGAAAACCATGAGAACATACCGAAGTTTCCGGTAGGTCCTACCAGCTCAAGACCTGGTCCGATATTATTAAAGGTTGCCGCAACCGCCGTAAAATTCGTGATCAGATCGAAATCGTCAAAGGCAATCAGGAATATGGAGGATGCAAAAATCAGCACATATACAATGAAGAAAATATTTGTGGAACGAACAACTTCATGTGGGATGGCCTTGCCGTCCATTTTTATTTTCTTTATTGCATTTGGATGCAGAAAAATATGAAGCTCCTTGCGGACTGTTTTGCAGAGAATCAGGATTCTGGATACTTTAATGCCGCCACCTGTACTTCCGGCACATGCACCGATAAACATCAGAAGTAGCAGAATGGTTCGTGAGATTTCCGGCCAGGTATTAAAATCTGTTGTTGCATATCCGGTTGTTGTGATAATGGAACCAACCTGGAAAGCTGCCTGCTGAAAAGCTTTGGCTGCACTTCCGAAAATATGGTAAATATTGCAGGTGATGATAAGAATTGCAATACCGATGATTCCGAAATAATACCGCACTTCTTCCATTTTAAAAGCCTGAGCAAATTTTTTTGTGATAATGAAAAAGTAAGCATTAAAGTTAACGCCAAATAAAATCATAAATACAGTAATGACCACCTGCAGATATGTACTGTAACTGGCCATGCTGTCATTTTTAATACCAAATCCTCCGGTACCTGCAGTACCGAAAGCCGTACATATGGAGTCAAACAGCGGCATACCACCGACCAGAAGAAGCAGGATCTGGATCACTGTCATTACGAAATAAATAGAATACAGAATTTTGGCAGTTGACTGTACTTTTGGCGCAAGCTTGCTTACAGATGGTCCGGGACTCTCCGCTTTCATAAGATTCATATGATAACCGCCGGTAAGTGGCAGAAGGGAGAGGATGAAAACCAGAACACCCATTCCGCCGATCCAGTGCGTGAAGCTTCTCCACATCAGCATACAATGAGGAAGTGCCTCCACATCGCTGAGAATACTGGCTCCTGTTGTAGTAAAACCCGAAACTGTTTCAAATAATGCATCTACAGGATTTGGAATGCTTCGGCTGATCACAAAGGGGATTGCTCCTATGATACTCAGAACGATCCAGCTTAATGCTACAGTCACGAAACCTTCTTTTGTGTAGAAAGCCTTTCTTGTCGGCTTTTTCCTGGTGAGAGGAAGCCCGATGACCAGGCATAAAGCAATCGTGATCAGAAAAGCTACACCGGAAGTTTCCTGATAGATCAGTGCCGTAATTGCGGGCAGAGCCATAAATACAGCTTCAATTTCCAGAATCATTCCGATGATATAGATAATAATGGAATAGTTCATAATTCGGCTCCTTTATTTTTCCTAGAATATCTGTGATATCGCGAAGGCCCTTCTGAGAAGTTACTATGATAACGGTATCTCCGACCTGAATGGTATCCTGGCCTCTGGGAATCCTGACCTGACCATTTCGGTTCAGGTAACCTACAAGAAGGTTTTTCTTCAGGTTCAGTTCAGATAATGGAATGCCTGTTACCGGTGAATTTTCGCGGATGGCAAATTCCAGAGCTTCTGCCTGATTATCCAGGATATGATAAAGGGTTTCAATATTGCTGCCGATGCTGTTCTGCATGGCACGTACATACTGCAGGATATAGTCGGCTGTGATATATTTCGGATAAATGACGCTTCCGATGTCAAGGTTATCAATGACATCATCAAAGGCAAGGCGGTTTACCTTGGCAACCAGTTTGGCATTGGAAACTGTTTTGGCAAAGAGTGAAAGGAAAACATTTTCCTCATCCATGTTTGTGAGTGATACAAAAGCCTCTGTGCGTGAGAGTCCCTCTTCCATAAGGAGAGAACGGTTGGTTCCGTCTCCGTTAATGATAGTTGCCTCCGGAAGCAGATCACTTAAGGTTTCACAGCGGGACTCATTCTGTTCGATGATCTTAACGGAGATGTTCATATCAAGCAGGGCTTTTGTAAGGTAATAGGAAATGGTTCCTCCGCCGACAATAATGGCGTTTTTTACCTGATTGGTTTTCAGGCCGATCTTTTTGAAAAAGGCTGCTGCATTCACCGGGGAAGCAAGAATGGAAACCATATCTCCGTCGTGGATCACCTGATTACCGCCGGGAATAGATACATGATCCCGACTTTCTACTGCGCAGAACAAGACGTCGCATTTCAGGGCTTCCGTAATGCGTGAGATTGTCATGCCATCCAGATTAAATTCAGGAAGCACTTTAAATTTCAGCATTTCCACACGACCACGTGCGAAAGTATCGATCTTGATAGCTGAAGGGAAGCGTAAGAGACGGGAAATTTCCTGTGCAGCTGCAAGCTCCGGGTTAATGATCATAGTAACACCCAGACGCTTCTTGATGAAGCTGATCTCTTTGGCATAGATAGGATTGCGGACACGGGCAATCGTCTGGCAATGGCCGGTTTTCTGTGCGATCAGGCAGCAGAGGAGATTCATTTCATCAGAACCGGTTACGGCAATCAGGATATCTGCATTCTCAATACCTGCTTCCACCAGCGTGTTGATACTTGCACCGTTTCCCACGATACCCATGGCATCAATGTCATTCTGAAGGGAAGTGATCACATTAGAAGAAACGTCTATAAGAGTAATGTCGGATTCTTCTTCCTGAAGCTGTTCTGCCAGGGTACGTCCAACTTTACCGCACCCAACAATAATTATCTGCATAATTCCTCCAATAAGGGGGCTGTCACATAATATCTATGTGAGACAGCCCCTTTTATATCATATTTTTGTTTATAATTGCTCAATATTTTTGGCAATTACTTTTGTGGCTATTAAGCTAAGAATACTATAGCACCACCAGATATATTTGTAAAGCAAATATGAAATTTCTGTGATTTTTAAGATGGAGCGTATTACTGTTCATTCCGTTCTCAGTAACACGCTTCGCGATGCTAATCGCATAAATTCGCGCAGTATGTCGCAGGTTTTGGCTGCGTACGTTATTTATTGCTGTTGCATGATGCAGTGCAGGGATTATCAAATCCTGGGGTAAAAGCATAGAAGTTTTTGGCATCAAGTTCTTCCTGAATGGACTGAAGAGCTTCCCCAAATCTCTGGAAATGAACAACTTCTCTGGCACGCAGGAATTTGATGGGATCCGCAATCTCAGGTATATTGCGGACTACTCTGAGAATATTGTCATAAGTAGAACGGGCTTTTTGCTCTGCAGCAAGATCCTCGAACAGATCAGTGATCGGATCACCTTTACTCTGAAATTCACATGCATTAAATGGTACGCCACCTGCTGCCTGTGGCCAGACTCCCACTGTGTGATCGATATAATATGGTCCAAATCCGGATTTCTCAATTTCCTCCATGGAAAGGTCCCGGGTAAGCTGATGTACAATAGTGGATACCATTTCCAGATGACTGAGTTCTTCTGTTCCTATGTCGTTGAGCAAAGCAGAAGTCGTTCGGTTCGGCATGGTAAAACGCTGGGAAAGATAACGCAGGGAAGCGCCGATCTCACCGTCCGGGCCACCGGAGTGCAGTACCCTATAATAGCCCCGCAAACCCAGTGTTTATGCGGGTTTGCCGGATTTTTAACTCAGAAAAAATATTGCAAAAATGTTAAAAAGGCTAGAAAAAGCACTTTTTTATGGATGGATGAAATTCAGGAAATAATGATGTCAAAAGACATTTTTCCGGATTCCTTATCATATATGATCTGTTCCACAACACTTCTGATCAGATTTCCCTTTGCTTCATAACCTATGTCTGGATTCTTCAGGACATCCGCAACAGAACGGATCTCTTTCAGGATTTCTTCTGTGTCAGGCTGCTCTGCCTGTTCTTCCTGTAATAGCTGTGAAAGGGCAGCAGTCAATTCTAACCGATCTGATACCAGACGGTCCTTATTATTCTTATATTCTTCCAGAGTATCTACGCCTGCCTCATAAGCCTCTTTGATTCTGCTTTCTCTCATGGTGAGCTTACTGATCTCTCTTTGTAACTGTTCGATCTGCAGTGAATGATCAGTCTTTTTCTTTTTGCATACATATGTAAATTCTGCTCCATCTAAGATCTGATCAAAATAACTTATCACAGCTTCTTCGGCCTTTTTGACTGATAGGGCAACAGAAGTCTTATGAAATCCCTTTGCGTACTTCCAGCACTGGAAATAAGGACACTTATTATTACCGGTGTAAGAAAGTGTGGCTCCGCAGACAGAACACTTTAAAAGACCGGATAGCCAGTGCTTACAGGCAGAGACATTCCGTGCCTTGACCGGACGTTTCCGGGAAGTGATCAGCTTCTGACGTTTTTCGTACCGTTCTCTGGAAAGGCGTACCTCATGGCTTCCTTCAAATTCCACTCCGTTCCAGACAACAGTTCCGCAATAGAAAGGATTTCCAAGAATCCGGTCAACGCTGCGCCGCTCGAAGAGTTTTCCACGTTTTGTCCGGTACCCGAGATCATTGCAACGCCTGGCAATAGCTGTCTCATCTAAGTTCTGATTATCATACAGGTCCATGATATAAGAGACAATGGCATATTCAGCCTCATTAATAACATAAGGCTTTCCATGTCCAACTGCAGTATAGCCAAGACAGGGAGACGTCTGATAGCCTTTTTGCAGGGCTTTTTCTTTCATGCCACGCAAGACCTCACCCGACAATCGAATGGAATAGTATTCATCCATCCATTCGATGATGCGCTCGATCAGGCTGCCAAAAGGTCCCTCGATCAATGGTTCAGACACACTGATCACATCCACATTGTCTTTCTTGAGCATGCTCTTGTAAACAATGGACTCTTCCTGATTGCGGGCAAAACGACTGAATTTCCACACCAGGATCACATCAATGGGGTGAGAGGGCTGCTTCGCCAGGGCGATCATCTTCTGAAACTCCGGGCGCTTCTGTGCATGCCGGCCAGAAACACTCTCAGTAAAGATAAAGTCTCCGGATACAATCATATCATTCTTCTGAGCATAATCCAGCAGAAGGCGTTTCTGTGCATCAGGAGATAACTCTGTTTGGTCCTCTGTCGAGACACGGATATAGAGAGCTGCTACTTTACTACTCATAAATATCACCTCGGTTTTATAAAATATGTAATTTTAAGCATAAAAATAACAGCCACACAAACGTTTGGCTTGTGTAACTGCTCCGAAGATGATACAATATCTTTGCCAAAAGAAAGGGATCTCTTCGGAGATTCTTGAGCCGTCCCTGTTACCAGCGGGGGCGGTTTTTATTATAATAATTCAGAGATCGCAATTGATAAATCGGGATATATACATACTGGAATTTCATCGTCGAAAGAATACAATCCGGTACCCGATTCATTTTCAAAATCGTAGACATTTACGATACCTTTCAGGGGGTTTATAATCCAATATTCTCTGACTCCGGCCATCCGGTATTTAAATAATTTTATTCCGTAATCTTTACTCTGGGTAGCAGGAGAAACAACCTCAATTACCCAGTCAGGTGCACCATGACAACCTTTTTCATCTACTTTGTCCGGTGAGCAGACAACTGTTAAGTCTGGTTCGACATAGTTCTTGTTATCTTCATTCAGGAACACTGCAAATGGAGAGACATATGGTTTACAGGATCCGCTTTTACTTTTAATGTAATTGCGGATAGTAGCATACAGTTCACCGACGATTACCTGATGCCTGGTATTAGGTGGTGCCATCATATAGATCTGTCCATCAATCAGCTCTGCACGTTCGCCATCAGGAAGAGCGTAGATGTCATCTATTGTATAAATCCGTTCTTTGGGTAATGGCATAATGAAAACTCCTTTCGTTAAATCCATTGATGTAATCACAATATTACACAAACGTTCGACTTGTGTAACTGCTCCGAAGATGATATAATATCTTTGTTAATAGGGGTAGTCTCTTTCGGAGATCCTGATCACCGTCCTTGTGCTGGTAACACAGGGGCG
>ENA-OQIS01000206-OQIS01000206.1-human-gut-metagenome-genome-assembly--contig:-NODE-206-length-11116-cov-1.962144_pt1 | contig 11116 bp, 10 predicted proteins | sample MGYA00242589_ERZ504754 | MGnify/ENA primary metagenome ERZ504754 (study PRJEB26092, sample SAMD00036351) | human gut metagenome | host: Homo sapiens | study: EMG produced TPA metagenomics assembly of...
GATATGAAAAAACGCCTCATTTACATGACAGGGAAAGGTGGAGGTACGTCTATGGATTTTATGGAAGTGCTGAAAAAGCGGTATTCCTGCAAGAAATTTGATGGAAGAAAAATCAGCAAAGAGCAGCTGGATGCTATTCTGGAGGCGGGGCGGCTGGCCCCAACGGCTAAAAATCTGCAGGAGCAGAAAATCTATGTGGTGCAGTCAGACGAGGGGCTGGAGAAAATCGACCGGATTACTCCCTGCCGGTACGGCGCCGGCACGGTACTGCTCGTGGCGTTCGATAGGGAAAACGTCTTTGTATATCCGGGAGGAAAACGCGATTCCGGCGTAGAAGATGCGACCATCGTAGCCACTCATATGCTGCTTGCCGCCAAAGCGGCCGGCGTGGAGAGTTGCTGGATCAACTTCTTCGACCCGGAAGCGGCGGCAAAGGAATTGCATTTGCCCGAAAACGAGGAGGTTCTGATGCTGTTGGACTTGGGGTATGCGGCGGAGGGCGCCAGCCCTCTGGCGAATCACAGCCAGCGCAAGGAGCTTTCCGAAACCGTGAAATATATTTAAAGGAGAAATGGTCATGAGCAACGTATTAGTCGCCTATTTTTCTGCCAGCGGCACAACTGCCCGGGCCGCCCAAAGCCTGGCCAAAGCCGCCGGCGCCGATCTGTATGAAATCAAACCCGCCGTACTCTATACAGCGGCGGATCTGGACTGGAACAACAAACAATCCCGCAGCTCGGTGGAGATGAACGACAAAAACTCCCGTCCGGCCCTTGCGGACCGCGACGCCCCTGTTGCAGGGCATGACGTTATCCTGCTGGGATTCCCCGTCTGGTGGTACACGGCCCCCACCATCATCAACACCTTTTTGGAAGCCTATGATTTTACCGGCAAGGATATCGTGCTTTTCGCCACCTCCGGAGGCAGCGGGCTGGGACAGACGGCTGCCGACTTATCCCACAGCTGTCCCGGAGCCCATATCCGCAACGGGAAGCTTTTAAACGGGAACCCTTCGGAAGCCTCCCTCCGGCAGTGGGTGGCATCCCTGTGATGCGGGAGGCTGTACAATGAAGATCGTCGTATTAGAAGGCAGCCCCAACAGGCACGCTTCCTCCAACCTGCTGGCGGAGGAATTCATCCGGGGCGCCAAAGAAGCCGGTCATACGGCGGAGATTATCGACGCCGCCCATGCCGACCTGCATCCCTGTACCGGCTGCGTCCGTTGCGGATACGAAGGTCCATGCGTACAAAAGGACGATATGGAAAAGTTCCGCGGGCAGATCCTGGACGCGGATATGATGGTATTCGTCACGCCGCTGTACTATTACGGTATGTCCGCCCAGCTGAAGATGTTGGTGGACCGGTTCTGCGCCATCAACAGCAGCATCACCCGCAAGCACATGAAATCCGCTCTGCTCGCCGCCGCATGGAATGCGGACAGCTGGACGTTCGAGGCGCTGGAGGCCCATTACCGGACGCTGGTGCGGTATCTTCAGATGGACGACCAGGGTATGGTTTTGGGGAAGGGCTGCGGCACGCCGTCCATGACGGTCCATTCCCGCTATCCCCAGCTAGCCTATGAACTGGGGCGCAGCCTGACCTAATGGTTTGGGAGATACGCGAAAACAGGAGGAAAAGCAATGCAATACAGAATACACCCGAAGACCGGCGATAAAATCAGCGTGATCGGCATTGGCACCGGCCCAATCTTTGAAGCGCCGGAAAAGGAAGCGGTCACCGCTCTTACCTACGCCTATGAACAGGGGATCAACTATGCGGATTTTGCCACAGCCGGGGCAAAGACATTTTCCTACGCAGGAAAAGCGTTTGGTTCGATACGCGGCGAGATGCTCTATCAGATCCATTTCGGGGCCAACTACGAAACCGGTGAATACGGCTGGACCACCGATCTCGACACGGTTAAGCGCCAAGTGGACTGGCAGCTGAAGGAGCTGAAAACCGACTATATCGATTTCGGCATGATCCATTGCCTGGACACGGCCGGCGACTGGGAGCAGTACCGGCAAAACGGCGTATTGGGCTATCTGCTGGAGATGAAAAAGGCTGGTGTGGTGCGGCATATCGGCCTGAGCACCCACACGCCGGAACTGGCAAATATCGTTTTGGACACTGGGTTGGTGGAACAGCTGATGTTTTCCATCAACCCCGCCTACGATTACCAGCAGGGCGAATTTGCCAACGGCAGCGCCGGCGAGCGGATGGCTCTATACCGCCGCTGCGAAGCGGAAGGGATGGGTATTTCGGTCATGAAGCCCTATTCCGGCGGCCAGCTGCTGGATGCCGGTACCTCCCCCTTTGGGCACGCTCTAACCGCCTGCCAGTGCATCCAGTATGCGCTGGATAAGCCAGGCGTACTGACCGTTTTGCCCGGCATCCGCGGCCTCCAGGATGTGAAGGACGCACTGGGCGTTCTGACCGCATCGGAGGAGGAACGGGATTATTCCGCAATCGGCGCCTTTACGCCAAAGGACGCTTTTGGAACCTGCGTATACTGCAACCACTGCCGGCCCTGCCCGGCGGGTCTGAATATCGGGCTTATCAACAAATATTACGATTTGGCCAAAATCGGGGACAGCATGGCGGCGGATCACTATGAGAAGCTCCCGAAACACGCCTCCGACTGCATCGGCTGCGGGCATTGCGACAGAAGATGCCCCTTCCAAGTGGCGCAGTCCGGCCGGATGCGGGAGATCGCCGGCTATTTCGGGAAATGAAGATGCAGGCAAGGCGTGGATGCAGGGTGCATTCGCGCTTTTGGCCATTTCGCTGATTGATAGAGAAACCATGACATTACCAAATTTCTTTGCGCATTGTCCGTCTGTGGCCGTAACATTTTCCGGCAGCAGAACTGGACGTAGATGCGAAAGAAGGAAGCGGCGGCTGTCCTGCACGTGCGCATGTCCCACAGTAGGAACATGCGCACGGGTACCACTACCATCGACGTGCGAGAGAATACATTCCGCCGCTATGTACTTGACCGCCGGACGGAAACCCTGGATACGACTTACAGGACAGTCCGATGGAAGGTGTCGGCCGGTTACGGCGTAAAGCGGGAAAAATATGAATACGAGGATCTCCGGCGCGTTGCGGAAGAAAGAAAAATCAGTCTGGCCGAAGCGGAAGCCCTATTGGGCAACGCCTGAACTCCCGGCAGCCGGCGAAAGAATACCGCCGGAGAACAGCGGATGCGTCCGCTGCACTCCGTGCAGAACAGGGGAGACATACATGATCAATGCCATCAAAGTTCGGGGAGCGAAAGTCCACAATCTGAAGAATATCGACGTGAACATCCCCCTCCATAAAATCGTGGGGATCGCCGGGGTGTCCGGCTCTGGAAAATCGTCGCTTGCACTGGGCGTCTTGTACGCGGAGGGCTCCCGGCGGTATTTGGAGGCGCTTTCCACCTATACGAGACGGCGGATGACGCAAGCCGCAAAGGCACAGGTAGAGGAAGTGCTGTATGTTCCGGCATCTCTGGCACTGCACCAGCGGCCGGGTGTCCCGGGCATCCGCAGTACCTTCGGCACAGGAACTGAGCTTTTGAACAGTCTCCGGCTGATGTTTTCCCGCCTTGCAAATCACCGGTGCCCGAAAGGACATTACCAAAGCCCTACCCTTGCGGTTGCAGCCGGGCAGGAACTGGTTTGTTCAGAATGCGGCGTTCATTTTTACGCTCCGTCGGCGGAAGAGCTTGCTTTTAACAGCCAGGGAGCCTGCCGAACCTGCGGCGGCACAGGGATTGTGCGCACCGTTGACCGGACGACCTTGGTGCCGGATGAATCCCTCACCATTGAACAGGGGGCGGTCGCTCCGTGGAATTCCCTGATGTGGTCGCTGATGGTTGACGTCTGCCGGGAGATGGGGGTTCGCACTGACGTACCGTTTCGTGAGTTAACGGAACAGGAACGGAAGATCGTTTTTGACGGTCCGGCCGAGAAAAAGCATATCCTGTATAAGGCGAAAAATTCCAATCAGGCGGGAGAGCTGGATTTTACCTATTACAATGCGGTTTATACTGTGGAAAACGCATTATCCAAGGTCAAAGATGAAAAAGGGATGAAACGGGTAGAGAAATTTTTAAAGGAAGACATCTGTCCGGATTGTGGAGGCACCCGCCTATCGGTGGCTGCAAGGGAACCGAAGCTGCGCGGGATTTCCCTGGACGAGGCCTGTAGGCTTTCTCTCTCGGAATTGGTGAAATGGGTGGCGGGTGTGCCGGAATCCCTGCCAGAAGAAATGCGTCCCATGGCAAACAGTATTAGTGAGTCTTTCCAGACAGTTGCCAAACGGCTGATGGATCTGGGCCTCGGCTATCTCAGCCTGGATCGGGCGGCCTCTACGCTCTCCACCGGAGAGCGGCAGCGAATGCAGCTCGCCCGGGCGGTGCGCAACCGTACAACCGGCGTTCTATATGTGCTGGACGAGCCTTCTATTGGCCTGCACCCTTCCAATATTGTCGGGTTGACCGGAGTGATGCACGACCTGATTGCCGACGGCAACTCGGTCGTGCTGGTGGATCATGATACTCAAATTCTTTCCGAAGCGGACTGGATTGTTGAGATGGGACCGCAGGCGGGGGCGGACGGCGGATATGTGATTGCCCAGGGGACTGTTCCGGAAATCATACAAAGTGCCGCCTCCCAGATAGGCCCCTTTTTTTATCGGGGAAAAGCCGCGTCTCCAGCGGAAAAAAGCAAAATAAGGATTCTGTTTTTGTAAAACGGAATGATTCGTCTTTCTACGTCGGAAATTCATACGGTAAAGCCCCTGGAAGTGGAAATCCCCAACGGGAAGGCTGACTGTTGTGACCGGCGTTTCCGGTTCGGGGAAAACAACCCTGGTCTTAGAGAGCCTTGTCCCCGGGCTGGAAGCATCCATCGCCGGAAGACCGATGCCGGAGCATGTAAAGCTGGTGAAAGCAGACGGAATTGGGCAGGTTAAACTGATTGACGCCACGCCAATTGGCATCAATGTTCGTTCTACTGTCGCAACCTATGCAAATATCCACGATGAGCTGCGCAAAATATATGCGAGAACAAAAGAAGCAAAACAGCACGGTTTCAGGGCCGGCGATTTTTCCTACAACACCGGGAAACTGCGCTGTCCTGTCTGTGACGGTACGGGAAGCATCAGCCTTGACGTGCAGTTTCTGCCGGATGTGGATATCCCCTGCCCGGAATGCCGGGGAGCACGGTATGGAAAAGAAGCGGGGCTGGTTCACTATCAGAATAAAGCGGGAGAGCAATATACCCTGCCGGATTTGATGGCAATGGATGTCCACACTGCCCGAAAAGTCTGCCGGGATATGCGGCTGGTCCATCAACGCCTGCGGGTGTTGGAGGATTTGGGCCTGGGATATCTTACACTCGGTGAGGAAACACCGAGTCTGTCCGGCGGGGAGGCACAGCGTCTGAAGCTTGCAAGCGAAATGGGGAAAAGCCAGACGGATTCTGTCTTTGTGTTTGACGAGCCGACGATCGGGCTTCATCCTCTGGATGTGCAGACCTTGCTCAGCGTTTTTCAAACCCTTATTCTGAACGGGGCAACTGTGATTGTGATCGAGCATGATTTGGATGTTATCCGCTGTGCCGACTATATCGTTGATATGGGACCAGGCGGCGGAGAAGAGGGCGGCAGGATTGTGGCCGCCGGTACGCCGGAAGAAATCAAAAATGCGCCGCAAAGCGTCACTGGGAAATATCTGTAGGGAGAGGCAGCGATCCCTACACACTTTCACGGCCTCTTTATATTGATTTGAAATATCAATTGTGCAATAATAAAGAAGTAATTTTCATTTTTATCTTCGGCGTTGCTACACACAGGAAATGTTGGATACCACGTTTTCCAAAGGAATCCATGCGCAGCAAAGAGATTCCGGCGGAAGCGGCTCGTATCTTTGTGGATGGATTTGGAGCAGACTGCCGATGGATAAAACAGCGGAGAGCCCTGTCCGTTTCTATACAGGTGCGTGCCTAAATGTTGGCGCCGCCTGCAGCTATTTTTCTTGACTTACAATTCCCAACAGGTTTAGTGTATTGCTTAACGCTGGAAAATTACCCGTCTCCTGTGTTGTGTTTTTCCTATGCGGATTTAGGTGAAGAAACTAGCGTTTTTAAAATTAGGGAGTTTTTTCTTCAAAACAAGACGCGCAGCGCCTTGTCTTGTGAGTGCCGGAATAGCCGGCGCTAAAGGCAAGGCGCTTTTTTATTTGGAGGTGCAGAATTGTAAGAAGGGTTTCCGTATTTATGGGTGAGAAAGCAAAATACAGTTTGCTTTCTCCCAGCACCTTGAAAATTGAATAGCCGCCGCCGGAAGTTATACAGGTTTTGCGGATAGTGTGCGATAATATCCTTGTGGAGCACGCCCGTAAATGAAATACGCATAGCGGAGCCTGAAAATACGCGGTCGCAAATGAGCGCAGGAAATGGTCCGGCGGTTAGGCGTTTTATTATATTTTGAAAAAAAGGAGGACCTTTATAAACGAAGTCCCGATTTGGGAAAAAAGCAATCTTACATTAGAGGAAGCAGCGGCATATTCGGGGATTGGAATCAATAAATTAAGACAGCTTACGAATGATGAGGACTGTGAATTTGTACTTTGGCTTGGAACGAAACGGCTCATTAAGAGACGTAAATTCGATGAATATATTGAAAAGCTTTATGCCTTTTTATTAGAGCTTTAATGAATAGCTTGGAGTCTAATAAATTTATTTCTTTGTTGATAGAAATAAGAAAAAATGATATACTTATACATAATCTTATAACAGTTTTGAATTGATTGTTTATACAGAGAAAGCATTAAGGATAGTTTTCTCCAGACAAAGCATTATAGCCTTTAGATAAAAGATAGGACGATTCTATAGGCGATAAGTTTTATGGAATAGTTTTGTTTTTCGTTGACATTGAAAAGTACAATGTAATATACTTAACAAAGCAGTGTTTTTTTAAGATTTTTGCTCAAGTTGTCAAGATTCGATAAACCAGGAAGCAATATTGGCAATAAGCTTTGTTTGCATAGTAACTGTATTAACAAGCAAATTTAAAAATTATTTTTTGTGGTACTGCATGATGCATGAAGCCGAAGGAGTGATGTCATTCATGTCTCGCGAACACCTGCTTCTCCATACTGGAGAAGACACGATCCACGAACCCAAATAGAAGAAAAAGAATCTATCTCCTAAGGACAAGCGGAAGTAACTTTTGGTTTTACCATAAGTGGCATATTGTAATTGTGCTGGTAGTTTTGGTTTTTGCCGCCCTTCTTTCCAAGGATTTCTTCAACCGGGTAAATCCTGATTATGAGATTGGATTGCTGACAAAAACCTCTTTTCCGGAGGATGCGGTCAACCAGCTGCAGGAGGCTTTGGCTGAAAAAGCCGTCGACAGGAATAACGACGGCCAGGTTATCGTTCGGGTAAACCAATATGTGATTGTTCCCGGCAGTGGTGAGGAATTAACCTCAGACGGCCAGGCGGCTTCCGCGCCGGCGGAGGGAAGTGCTTCTGCGTCCAGCAGTATGGAGGGTCAGGAAGCTTCCAGCCAGTATGTGGACGCTAATATGCAGATGGCTTCGATGGTAAAATTTTCCGTAGATACTCAGGATGACCAAAGCATCATTTTTTTGGTCGCGGAGGATAGTATCGATTATTTCCAGAATAGCTACCATCTTTTTGCCAAATCTGATTATTCCAGCCCGGATATGGAATCCAGCGATACCGACGACATTGGCATACCGTGGGAGGAGCTTCCTTATTTGGACGGCTTGAAGCTGACCGTGCAGAGCTGGGATGACAATTACAACGATATCGAAGTGGATGTTACGGATTCCTTCCGGGAGCTTCGGGTATGTATCCGGGACTTTGAACAGCTGAGCCATAAGGATGACCAGGCGACAATAGATTATTATAACGACAGCAAGGAATTGCTGGAAAGCTTAAAAACCAAATAACAGGAAAGAGTGAGGCACCAATGAAAAGCGATTGCGTAAGAAAGGGAACCGAGGGCGCTCCCAAAAGAGCGCTGTTTCATGCGCTGGGAATGACAGAGGAGGAATTGAACCGGCCTCTAGTGGGAATTGTCAATTCCTATAATGAAATCGTGCCCGGCCATATGAATCTGGATAAAATTACTGAAGCGGTGAAAATCGGCGTGGCTATGGGCGGCGGCACTCCCGTGGTGTTTCCGGCTATCGCCGTGTGCGACGGTATCGCCATGGGGCATCAGGGGATGAAATATTCCTTGGTCACCCGGGACCTGATTGCTGATTCCACAGAGGCTATGGCTATCGCTCACGCTTTCGACGCTTTGGTGATGATCCCCAACTGTGATAAAAATGTGCCCGGCCTGCTGATGGCGGCAGCCCGGCTGAATATCCCGACAATTTTTGTCAGCGGCGGCCCGATGCTGGCCGGCCGAGTAGACGGCCGGAAAACCAGCTTTTCCAGCATTTCAGAAGCGGTAGGCGAATTTACCGCCGGCCGCATTGACGAGGCTAAGCTCAGCGAGTTTGAGCAAAAAACCTGCCCAACCTGCGGGTCATGCTCCGGTATGTATACAGCGAACTCCATGAACTGCCTTACCGAGGTGCTGGGTATGGGGCTGCGGGGCAACGGCACTATTCCCGCGGTATATTCCCAGCGCATCCAGCTGGCCAAGGAGGCCGGTATGCAGGTGATGGAACTTTTCCGCAGAAATATCCGTCCTCGGGATATTATGACCGAGGAAGCGTTTCGTAATGCTCTGACTATGGATATGGCTCTGGGATGCAGCACCAACTCCATGCTGCATCTGCCGGCTATCGCCAATGAGTGCGGAATCCGCTTAAATGTAGAGATTGCCAATGAAATTAGTGAGAAAACACCCAACCTGTGCCACCTGGCGCCGGCTGGTCCCACCTATATGGAGGATTTAAACGAGGCCGGCGGTGTTTATGCTGTGATGAACGAGATCAACAAGCTTGGCTTACTGCATACGGAGCTGATGACCTGTACCGGGAAAACCGTAGCGGAGAATATTCAGGGATGCGTCAATCTCAATCCCGAGGTGATCCGTCCGGTGGAGAACCCTTACAGTAAGACTGGCGGCATCGCTGTGCTGAAAGGAAATTTGGCGCCGGATTCCTGTGTGGTCAAGCGTTCGGCGGTAGCACCGGAGATGCTGCGGCACGAGGGCCCCGCTCGGGTATTCGACTGCGAGGAGGACGCAATGGAGGCGATTACCAGCGGCAAAATCCAGGAAGGCGATGTAGTGGTGATCCGTTATGAGGGCCCCAAGGGCGGTCCTGGAATGCGGGAAATGCTGAATCCCACCTCCGCGATCATGGGGATGGGCCTTGGCAGTACCGTGGCCCTGATTACCGACGGGCGTTTCAGCGGCGCCACCAGAGGAGCGGCCATCGGCCATGTTTCTCCCGAGGCGGCGGTGGGAGGACCGATCGCGCTGGTAAGGGAAGGGGATATTATCTCCATCGATATTGTAAACCACGCTATCAACGTAAAAGTCAGCGACGGGGAGATGGCCAAACGTAAGGCTTCCTGGAAGCCTAGAGAGCCTAAAATTACCACAGGCTATTTGGCCAGATACGCCGCTATGGTTACCAGCGGCAACCGCGGCGCCGTGCTGGAAGCGGTAAAATCGTAAAAACCACCCTATCGCTGATAGAACCTTTAAAAGGAACCTTAATGTATAAAAGCAGAAAGGCTGCGGTTGACAGTGCCTTTCTGTCCAGCTTTCGCCGTTTTGAATAACTCGATGAAATCAATGTAAAAATAAATAAAAGCCGGCAGGTTTGGAGGAGCTTCTTTTTCGCGCATAAGCTTCTGCTATCCTGTCGGTTTTTCTGTTTTACGGTATCCCGCCTCTTTCATTTTGCAGTATACGGTGCTGCGGCCCAAATGGGTCTGCTTGGTGATCTCTGTCACTGAGATTTTTCCTTGGGCCCATTGCTCTGCCAAATCCCAAAATTCCTCAGGAAGCTCATAGGGCCGTCGCCCGAATCGCACCCCTTTTGCCTTAGCGGCGGCGATACCCTCGGCCTGCCGCTGACGGATATTTTCCCGCTCAATTTGAGCGGTATAAGACATGATTTGAAGCACCAGATCCGCGATAAAGGTGCCCAATAAGTCCTTTCCATAGGTGGTGTCCAGCAATGGCATATCAAGTACTTTGATATCAGCTTTATGGTCTTTGGTAATGATACGCCATTGGTCGATAATGTCTTCGTAATTACGGCCTAACCGGTCAATAGATTTAATGATCAAAAGGTCTCCAGAGGAAAGGCGGCGCAGCATACGCTTATAAGCGGGGCGGTTGAAATCCTTGCCGCTTTGCTTTTCTATGTACAGGTTCCTGGGAGGAATATTGTACTCTTTCAGAGCGATCAGCTGGCGGTCTTCATTTTGCTCTTTTGTGGATACACGGATATAACCAAAGATGCTCATAACTCCTCCTATAAGTGAAGATAAAATGATTAGAAAGATGGAATAGATGAATAGGTTAGGTTCGACGTTGGTAGAGGAAGCCCAGTTAATTTACGAAAAAGAAATTAAGACGGAAATAGAAATCCCCCGCAGGAAGAATCCGGCGCAGCCGTTTCTTTTGCGGGGGAAGACAAGAGCGGTTTTTTGGGGCCAAAGGTTCGTCCTGAAAGAGGCTGGCTCCTGGCAGCTTCCATGGTGATCCACGGTAATTTCCACATCTTGTCCCGGATTCATTACAGTGCCGTCTAAAGAAATAGAGCCAAATAAGGTTTGGCCGATTACTTCCGGCTCAAATTCAAAAGACGCCCTTTCCTTGGTTCAGTAACCTTCCAAATTAGAATTGCACTCACATGAAGATTTTTCAATGGCCGCTTGACAATTACCCGAGTTTTCCAATTGCCATCCCATCCTGGGATTAATAGCCATCGAAACAGCACAGAATGGAAGGGGCAAGTGTAAGGCTTAACGCAATAGCGGCAGGTTTTCTCATTAGTAAGTCACCTCGCAGGCAACAATAAGTAAAATGTTTAATTTAGTTCCCTATTATAGCAAAAAGTAGGAAGCCTTGTCCATTAAATGTGAAAGGAGTTGAAGGAATTTCACAAAGACGGATGCAT
>ENA-OQIS01000208-OQIS01000208.1-human-gut-metagenome-genome-assembly--contig:-NODE-208-length-11016-cov-2.362751_pt1 | contig 11016 bp, 12 predicted proteins | sample MGYA00242589_ERZ504754 | MGnify/ENA primary metagenome ERZ504754 (study PRJEB26092, sample SAMD00036351) | human gut metagenome | host: Homo sapiens | study: EMG produced TPA metagenomics assembly of...
CCAAGAAGGCTCCCTTCTATCGTGTTGTTGTTGCTGACAGCCGCTTCCCCCGCGATGGCCGTTTCATCGAGGAGATCGGCACTTATGACCCCAACCAGGAGCCCTCTGTCGTGAACATCGACGGCGAGAAGGCTAAGGCCTGGATCGCCAACGGCGCTCAGCCCACCGACACCGTTCGCGTGCTGCTGAAGAAGTCCAACATTCTGTAAGGTGGAGGGCTGACTCATGCAGGAGCTGTTGCTGGCAGTTGCCCGCGGCCTCGTGGAGGATAAGGACGCCGTCAAGGTCACGGTGGACGCCCCCCGTGAGGACGGCACCATCGTCTACCACCTGAGCGTGGCAGAGGGAGATATGGGCCGTGTCATCGGCAAGCAGGGCCGGATCGCAAAAGCCATTCGTGTGGTGATGCGCGCGGCTGCTGTGCGGGTCGATGAAAAGGTCCTTGTTGAGATCGACTAAGCACCCTACAGGCCCTTTGCTGTAATGGCAAAGGGCCTTTTGTTATTAGGAATAACCTCTCAGTCTCGCATTCGCTCGACAGCTCCCCTACCGAGGGGAGCCTCTGGCGAAGAGATAAAGCTTTACGGAATGCCAAAGCCTCCCCTCGATAGGGGAGGTGGCACGGCGTAAGCCGTGACGGAGAGGTTAGACAGGAGTTTACAATGCAGCAATATCTGGAAGCAGGCAAGGTCGTCACCACCCACGGTGTGCGCGGCGAAATGAAGCTGGAGCTGTGGTGCGACGGCGTGGATTTCCTCAAAAAGACGGGCCGTCTCTACACCTCGGCAAAGGGCGGCAGGTGCTATAACATCATCTCCATCCGCCCGCAGGGGCAGATGGCGCTGCTCCAGCTGGAGGGCGTGAACGATATGGACGCCGCCCGCGCCCTGCGGGGTCAGGTGTTCTACTTCGACCGCAGCGACGCCACCCTGCCCGAGGGCCGGTGGTATGTGGCCGACCTCATCGGCTGCGAGGTGCGGGACGCCGACACCGGCAAGGTGTACGGCGTCGTCACCAGCGTGGACCACCCCGGCGCACAGGACATCTATACGGTCAAGTCCCCCAGCGGCAGGGAATATATGTTCCCCGGCGTGGACGCCTTTCTCAAAGAGCGCAACCCGCCGGAAGGCTATATCCTCGTCACCCCCATCCCGGGCCTGCTGGACGACGATTTCGACAGTGAGCGGGAGGAGAAGTGAGCGATGGGAATGCGTGTGGACATCGTGACCCTTTTCCCTGAGATGTGCCAGCAGGTGCTGGACGCCAGCATCATCGGCCGCGCAGCCAGGCGCGGCTGCATCGAGACCCACTGCCATCAGATCCGGGATTACACCCTCAACAAGCAGAAGCAGACCGACGACTACCCCTATGGCGGCGGCTGCGGCATGGTGCTCTACGCCCAGCCCATCGCCGACTGCCTGCGCGCCGTCCAGAAAGAGGTAGCGGAACAGGGACGCCCGGCCCCGCATATCGTGTTCTTGACGGCGGGCGGTCAGCGTTACACCGAAGAGCACGCCCGCAGGCTGGCCCAGTACGATAACCTGACGCTGGTCTGCGGCCACTATGAGGGCATCGACGAGCGCGTCATTGAAGCGTTTGCGGACGAAGAGATCTCGATCGGCGACTATATCCTCACCGGCGGCGAGCTGGCCAGCCTCGTGGTGGCCGACAGCGTCCTCCGCCTCAAGCCCGGCGTTCTGGCGGAGCAGAAGGGCTACGAGGAGGAGAGCTACTGGGACGGCCTGCTGGAATACCCCCAGTACACCCGCCCCGAGGTCTGGGAGGGCCGTGCCGTACCCGACGTTCTGCTGGGCGGCGACCACCAGAAGATCGACGCATGGCGGGGCGAAAAGAGCCGGGAGCGCACCCGTCTGCGCCGCCCGGAGCTGTATGAGCAGTGGTGCGCCAGCCACCCCATCACCGAGCTGCCCAAGTGGAAGCGGGGCGAGAATGTCCGCCTCGTCAAGACGGAAGAACAGTTCGAGGCAGCGGCGAAGATCTTTTCTGAGGGCCGCCGCGCCGTCTGCGCCGGAAACTGGACGGAAGAGTATTGTGCAGGCCTGACAGAAGAGGAGCTTCTCGCTCAGCTCAAGGCGGAGAAAAAAGGCGGCTGGGCCTGCTACCTGCACACGACGAAAGATGTGCCGGACGGCATGGTGAGCGTAGACCACAGGACCGGCCGCATTGAGCATCTCTTTGTGTCTGGGCATGCCCGCGGTAAGGGCATCGGCCGGAAAATGCTGGACTTCGCCCGGAAAAAGCTGGAAGAGTATGAGCATCCCCGCCTGAGCGTGCTGGACACCAACGCCCGCGCCATTGCTCTCTATCGTCGGATGGGATGGAAATTCATAGGCGAAAAAGACATGGAATTTGACCCTGCGGAATATCCTTCTGTTGTAAAGAAATGCGCGCTGCTGTGGATGCAGTACGAGGGTTGAGCGGAGTCTGCGGCAAAGGTCATACTCTGCCGGATAAGCACAAAGAAAGTCGGAGTGCTGACCCTCTGTCGAAAAAATGTTGAAAACTTTTGTATTACCCCGCCAACACTGGGGGAATAATTTTGTTGTATTTGTATAAAAGGTGGAAAATGCCCCCCTCATCCTTGGGAAAACCGCCAAAAATTCGTCTGGGGACTGTACAACGGTTTCGGTTTGCGCTAAAATAATCACAACGCAACAGGCGCGAAACATAATTGCATTTCCCGAACGATAATAGATAGGAGCGTTTTACTATGTACGTCAAAGAAGTTACCGTTGAAAATCAGGTTGGTCTGCACGCCCGTCCGGCAACCTTCTTTATTCAGAAGGCCAATGAGTTCAAGTCTTCCATCTGGGTCGAGAAGGAAGAGCGCCGCGTGAACGCTAAGAGCCTGCTGGGCGTCCTGTCTCTGGGCATCGTGGGCGGCACCACCATCCGCATCATCGCGGATGGCGCAGACGAGCAGGCTGCTGTCGATGGCCTCATCAAGCTGGTGGAGTCCGGCTTCGCAGAGTAATTCAGTTCCATTTCGTGTATGAGCGGCGGGGGTCATCCTTGCCGCTTTTTTTGGTATGATGCATCAGAACAAAGGAGGCAGCCTCATGAAAGATCCGACGAAAGAAGCACTGTTCAAGTTTGGCGAGTTCTGTGATTCCGGCAAGCCGTGGTACTGCTTTTTTGGCGTCTATCTGGTGACGCTCATCGTCAATATCACCCTTCTGCTCACCTCGGAGCGGAAGCCCAGGTGGTGGAGCGTGGCCCTCGACGTGTGCGGTCTGGCGCTGGCGGCGTCGAATATTGCCAAGACCGAGAGGATGCAGAAAGGCCGGTATAACATCGGATGACCAAGGCAGAACTTTACAAAAAGGCCTGTATGCTGCCGCTTCTGCCGGGCGTCTATATCATCCGGGACAAAAGCGGCACCATCATCTATATCGGCAAAGCCAAGCGTCTGCGCATCCGGGTGAGCCAGTATTTCCGGGAGGGTGTGTCTCACGACAACAAGGTCAGCCAGATGATCGCCCACGCCTACGCGTTCGACGTCATCGTCTGCCAGAGCGAGTTCGAGGCGCTGGTGTTGGAAGCAAGCCAGATCAAAGCCCACACCCCGAAGTACAACATCCTGCTCAAAGACGACAAGGGCTACAGCTATATCAAGGTGACAAAGGACGAGTGGCCGCGGCTGTCGTTCACGCTGCAAAAAGAGGATGACGGCGCGGAGTATATCGGCCCTTATACCTCGAGCTTTGCGGCCCGTCAGATGGCCGAGACGGCGATGGATGCTTTTCTGCTGCCCCGGTGCAGCCGGCGGTTCCCGCAGGAAATTGGCCGGGGCCGCCCCTGTCTGAACGCCCACATCGGCAAGTGCATGGCGGTGTGCAGCGGCAAGATAAGCCGTGAAAACTACGAGCAGGCCGTCAAAAGCGCTGTCCACCTCATCCGCTACGGCAAAAAGGATATTCTGAAAACCCTCAACGAGCGGATGCTGGAAGCCTCTGACCGGCTGGAATTTGAGACAGCGGCCCTCATCCGCGACCAGATCGCCGCCATTACCAAGGTGACGGCAGGGCAGAAGGTCGTGGTTGACCCCGACGTGGAGATGGACGTGGTAGCGCTGGCGGGTACGCCCGGCAGCGTCTGCGCGGCGGTCCTCCGCTTCCGGGAGGGCGGCTGACCGACAAGCGGGAGTTTCTGTTCCACGATACCGCCGACATCGCGGCGGTGCGGGAGGAATTTCTGCCCCGGTATACCTCGACGATGAGCAGATACCGAAGGTCATCGCCGTGGACGAGCTGCCGCCGGATGTGGACGCCTTGCAGCAGGCACTCAACGAGAAGCGGGGCAGCGAGGTGCAGCTCTATGTCCCTCAGCGGGGCGATAAGGCTCACCTCGTCGAGATGGCCCACACCAACGCCGTCGAGCGGCTGGCCCGCGAGAGCGGCCGCTATGCCCGGGAGGAAAAGCTTCTGGATGAGCTGGCACAGGTGCTGGGCCTGCCCAAGCCCCCCCCGCACCATCGAGAGCTATGATATTTCCAACTGGGGCGACGGCACCAGCGTCTGCGGCATGGTGACGTTCCGGGACGGCAAGCCCTACAAGGCGGGCTACCGGAAGTTCAAGATGAAGACCGTCGCCGGCACCGATGACTACGCCTCGCTGGCGGAGACCGTCTCCCGCCGCGCGGCTGAATACGAAAAGTATTCCGAAATGGCCGCAAACGGCGAGCCGAGCAGCAACTACTTCGGCCAGAAGCCTGACCTGCTCCTGATGGACGGCGGCAGGGGACAGGTGAGCGCCGCGAAGGCTGCACTGGCCGGGACGGCACTGGCCGATGTACCCCTCTACGGCATGGTGAAGGACGACCACCACCGCACCCGCGCCATCGTGGACAGCGAGGGCCGGGAGATCGCCATCAACATGAACCGCGGGACGTTCACCTTCGTCACCGCCATTCAGGACGAGACGCACCGCTTCGCCAACGCCTACCGCAAGCAGCAGATGAAGCAGAAGAGCTATTCGTCCACCCTCACCGAGGTGCCGGGCGTCGGGCCCAAGACGGCCAAGGCCCTGATGACCCAGTTCAAGAGCGTGGGTGCCGTCAAAGAGGCCACCCCTGACCAGCTGGAGAACACCCCCGGCGTCGGGCGACAGATGGCTCAGACCATTTACGAATATTTCCACCCGCAGGGGTGAAGCAAGTGGAAAAGTCCGGCGCAGACCAGTCTGCGGCCGGGCTTTTTGGAAGGAGTTTTTATGTACCAGTTCCAATACGACATCAAGCCGGGCCGTTACCGGCACTTCAAGGGCAACGAATATCAGGTCATCGGGATGGCCCGCCACAGCGAGACCGAAGAGGAGATGGTGGTCTACCGTCCCCTGTACGGCGAGGGCGGGCTCTGGGTGCGCCCGGCGGCTATGTGGGCCGAAGAGGTGGAGCGGGACGGCAAGCGTCAGCCGCGCTTTGCCTGCATTGGCGAAATATAAGGGCTTGCGCCCGGAGGCCAAACGCGATACAATGGGTTTTGCAGAACAAACGCGCCTGCGAAACCGTATAAATGAGCACTATACATACAAGATGTAGAATTTTGGAGGATAACAGCTATGGCTTGTACTACCATCCTTGTCGGCAAAAAAGCCTCGTATGACGGCTCTACCATGATCGCCCGGAACGACGATTCCGGCTCCGGCCACTTCACCGCGAAAAAGTTCGTTGTCGTTCAGCCGGAGGAGCACCCGGCAGTCTATAAGTCGGTCATCTCTCATGTAGAAGTTCCCCCTGCCGGGCAATGCCCTGCGGATGACCGCCATGCCCAACGCCGTGGAGGGCAAGGGCATCTGGGCTGCTTCGGGCGTCAACGCCGCCAACGTCGGCATGACCGCCACCGAGACGATCACCTCCAACCCCCGCGTTCTGGGCGCAGACCCGCTGGTGGTCTACCAGCCCGCCGGGGACGGCCAGCCGGAAGTCCCCGGCGGCATCGGCGAAGAGGATATTGTTTACCTCGTCCTGCCCTACATCCACTCTGCCCGCGAGGGCGTGCTCCGTCTGGGCAAGCTGCTGGAAGAGTACGGCACCTATGAGATGAACGGCATCGCTTTCCAGGATGTGGACGAGATCTGGTGGCTGGAGACCATCGGCGGCCACCACTGGATGGCCCGCCGTGTGCCGGACGACTCCTATGTGGTCATGCCGAACCAGCTGGGCATCGACGCCTTCGACCTCGACGACGCTTTCGGCGCACAGGAGAATCATCTCTGCTCTGCCGACCTGAGGGAGTTCATCCGGGACAATCACCTCGACCTCTCGCTGGATGGCCGTCTGAACCCGCGTGACGCCTTCGGCAGCCACGACGACGCCGACCACGTTTACAACACCCCCCGCGCATGGTTCATGCTCCGCCATCTCAACCCCCAACACCTGGGTCTGGGACGGCCCTGCCGCTGACTACGGCCCCCGCTCGGACGACTTGCCCTGGTGCATGGTGCCGGAGCGGAAGCTGACCCCGGAGGATGTGAAGTATGTGCTGTCCTCCCACTATCAGGGGACTCCCTTCGACCCCTACGCCAGCTACGGCGACAAGAGCATGAAGGGAGCTTACCGCTCCATCGGCATCAACCGCAACGACTTCATGGCCCTCATCCAGATGCGGCCTGACGTGCCGGAAGACATCCGCGCCGTGGAGTGGATCGCCTACGCCTCCAATGCCTTCAATACCATGGTGCCGTTCTACGCCAACGTCGAGCGCACCCCGGCCTATCTGGCCTGCACCACCGGTGAAGTCTCCACCGACAGCTTCTACTGGGTGAGCCGGATGATCGCCGCCATGGCCGACGCCTCCTACGCCAAGAGCCTCATCCATGTGGAGCGGTACGAGGAGGGCGTCCTCTCCGCCAGCCGCGCTCTGCTGAACCAGTACGATAAGAACATCGCTTCGGCCGAGGAGAGCCGGCGCGCTGCCCTGCGGGAGGAGGCCAATACCGCCATCGCTGCCGAGCTGAAGAAGCGGGCTTCCGATACGCTGGATAAGGTCCTCTTCGAGCTGAGCAGCGGCATGAAGAACGCCTACGCCCGTTCGGACGCCTAAATCGCATCCGACCGGAAGGGAAAATCATTTCCGGCAAAACCAAAACCGTACAAAAACGGTCAAATCAACCCACAAAACCGTCATCCGCCCCGAAGCTGACCGCTCCGGAGCGGTATTTTTTGCGCTCTTTTGCGGGTTGTATTCCACTTCTTGTGCAGAATGCATGATTTTGACGGAAATATTTTGGCAGATAAACGGACGGAAAGTGATTGATTCTGATGGAACATTTGCTATAATACAGACAGAAACAGCCAAAACAATTCAAACACAAGCAAAAACGTGCAACAGGAGGGATGAAGATGTTGGCAGAGGAGCGGCTTTCCCGCATCATGAAGCTGCTGAGTCAGCAGCGCACCGCGACGGTGCAGGAGCTCTGCGAGGCGCTGGACGCCAGCGAGTCCACCATCCGACGCGATTTGAACGAGCTGGACAGGATGGGCAAGGTGAACAAGGTACACGGCGGCGCGACCCTGCCGGACAGCCAGTTCCTCGCCGACGAGCCGACGATGGCCGCGAAGGAAGCGCTGGCCGTCGCCCAGAAAAAGTGCATCGCAAAGGCGGCGGCGGCCCTTATCACCACAGAGGATTTCGTCTTTCTGGACGCCGGCAGCACCACGCTGGCGCTGGCCCGGGAGCTGAGCGGCCCGGCGCTGGACGCCCGGTACGTCACCAACGGCGTCGCTCACGTCCGTCTGCTGGCTCAGAAGGGCTGCAAGGTCTTTCTGGTGGGCGGTCTGCTGCGGCCCGAGACGGAGGCCATCATCGGCGCTGCGGCTCTCCACAGCCTGCAGCAGTACAACTTCACGAAAGCGTTCCTGGGGGCAAACGGCATAGCGCTGGACGCAGGATTCACGACCCCCGACCCTGAGGAAGCGGCTGTCAAGGCCGCGGTCGTGCGCCGGGCGAGAGAAGCCTGGTTCCTCGTGGATGACTCGAAGTTCGCCCGCATCTACCCGGCGGTCATCGCCGAGCTGTCCGGCGGCGCGATCCTGACGAATCATTGTCCGAATCCGAAATACAGACAATTCACTCTGGTAAAGGAGGCAGCGGAATGATCTATACCGTGACATTCAACCCGGCCATCGACTACGTCGTGCGGCTGGACACGCCGCTGGAAGTGGGCGAGGTGAACCGCGCCAAAGGCGAGGACTGCGTGCTGGGCGGCAAGGGCATCAACGTGTCCGGTGTGCTGGCCGAGCTGGGCTGCCGGAACACGGCGCTGGGCTTTGTGGCTGGTGAGACGGGTGCGTGGCTCGAGCGGGGTCTGGCCGCGCAGGGCATCACCACCGACTTTATCCACCTCGAGCAGGGCATGACCCGCATCAACGTCAAGATAAAGGCGGGGCAGGAGACGGAGCTGAACGGCGCAGGCCCGGACATCCCCGAGAGCGCCATGGAGCAGCTGGAAGCACAGCTCGATAAGCTGGCCGAGGGCGACATCCTCATTCTGGCGGGGAGCATCCCGTCCAGCCTGCCCCAGACCACCTACGAGCGTCTGCTGGCCCGTCTGGAAGGCCACGGCGTGCATACGGTGGTGGACGCCACCCGCGACCTGCTGGTGAATGTGCTGCAGTATCACCCCTTCCTCATCAAGCCCAATCATCATGAGCTGGGTGAGATCGTGGGCCGCACCCTCACCACCGACGCCGACATCACTGCCGCCGCCCGCACCCTGCAGGAAAAGGGCGCCCGGAACGTACTGGTGAGCATGGCCGGTGACGGTGCGCTCCTGCTGGACGAGAAGGGCGAGGTCCACCGCATCGGTACGCCCAAAGGCAAGGTGGTCAACAGCGTGGGCGCAGGCGACAGCATGGTGGCCGGTTTCGTGGCAGGCTACCTGCGCAGCGGCAGCTATCTGGAAGCCCTGCGTCTGGGTACCGCCTGCGGCAGTGCCACTGCGTTCAGCCTCGGGCTGGCAAAGAAGGAAAAGATCGACGCCCTGTTGGCGACGATTTGAGCGATAGAAGGAAACAAGGAGAGGAGACACACTATGCGAATCACGGAATTGTTCACGGCACAGTCCATCGCGCTGGACGAAGCCCAGCAGGACCGCGGCCAGATCATCGACCGTCTGGTGGAGCTGCAGGCGACCCACGGCAGCATCAGGGACAAGGAAGCCTACAAAAAGGGCCTGTATGAGCGCGAGGACGAGGGCTCGACCTATGTGGATAACGGCATCACCGTCCCCCACGCCAAGTGCGACTGCGTGACCCGGCCCAGTCTGGCAGCCCTCCGCCTCAAGACCCCGGTGCAGTACAATGCCGAGGACGACGGCAAGACCGATCTGCTGTTTGCCATCGCAGCCCCCAAGAACGGCAGCCTCCACGTGGATATGCTGGCCCGTATGATGCAGATGCTCATGAACGAGGACTTCGTGGAGAAGCTGCGCACCGCCAAGACCCCGGAAGAGTTCCTCGCCGCCATCGACGCGCAGGAAGAAGCCCAGTTCGGCGACGAGAGCTTCACCGACCAGGAGATCGAGCAGGCGGGCTGCCGTGTGCTGGCCGTCACCGCCTGTGTCAACGGCATCGCCCACACCTACATGGCCGCTGAAGCCCTGAACAAGGCCGGTGCCAAGATGGGCGTGACCATCAAAGTCGAGACCAACGGCTCCGACGGCGCAAAGAACATCCTGACGAAAGACGAGATCGCCAACTGCGACGGCATCATCGTGGCGGCGGAGAAGAAGATCGAGACGGCCCGCTTCGACGGCAAGCCGGTCCTCTTCACCCGAGTGGACGACGGCATCCACAAGCCCGAAGAGCTCATCCACAAGATAACCTCCGGCGAGGTGCCGGAGTTCCACGCTAAGGGCGGCGCACAAGCCGCGGAGGACGCTTCTGCCTCCGACAGCTTTGGCCGCAGCCTCTACAAGAACCTGATGAACGGCGTCTCCCACATGCTGCCCTTCGTGGTGGGCGGCGGCATCATGATAGCGCTGGCCTTCCTGCTGGACGATTACAGCATCGACCCCTCCAACTTTGGCATGAACACCCCGCTGGCCGCCTTCTTCAAGACGGTGGGCTCTGCGGCCTTCAGCTATATGCTCCCCATCCTGGCGGGCTTCATCGCCATGTCCATCGCGGACCGTCCGGGTCTGGCCGTCGGCTTTGCAGGCGGCGTGCTGGCCATGAACGGCACCAACTTCGCCGGTATCGCCGCCGGTGAGACCACCGGCATCTCCGGCGGCTTCCTGGCCGCTCTGCTGGCCGGTTTCGTGGCCGGTTATGTGGTGGAGTTCCTCAAGAAGATCACCGAAAAGCTCCCCGCCAGCCTGAACGGCATCCGTCCCATGCTCATCTACCCGCTGGGCGGCATCCTCATCGTGGGCGCGGTCATGTGCAGTATCAACCCCATCATGGGCATGATCAACACCGCCATGACCAACTGGCTGAACGCCATGGGCGGCACCTCCAAGGTCCTGCTGGGCGCGATCGTGGCCGGTATGATGAGCATCGACATGGGCGGCCCCTTCAACAAGGCGGCTTACGTCTTCGGCACCGCAGCCCTCGCCTCCGGCAACTATGAGGTCATGGCCGCTGTCATGGTGGGCGGCATGGTGCCTCCCATCGCCATTGCCCTCTCCACCACCTTCTGCCCCAGAAAGTGGACTCCCGACGAGCGCCGCAATGGCATCGTCAACTACATCATGGGCCTCTGCTTCGTCACCGAGGGCGCGATCCCTTACGCAGCGGCTGACCCGCTGCGCGTCCTGCCCAGCTGCGTCATCGGCGCAGCCCTCTCCGGTGCGCTGTCCATGACCTTTGGCTGCGCTCTCCGCGCCCCCCACCGGCGGCATCTTCGTCTTCCCGGTCGTTGACCATGCCGTGATGTACTGTGTGGCTCTGGCGGTCGGCAGCGTCGGTGGGTGCGGTCATCCTGAGCCTGCTCAAGAAGACCCGCACCGAAGAATGATCAGGCTATCCTCCTCCTTTTCAAGTATAAACAGACC
>ENA-OQIS01000210-OQIS01000210.1-human-gut-metagenome-genome-assembly--contig:-NODE-210-length-10945-cov-5.676465_pt1 | contig 10945 bp, 8 predicted proteins | sample MGYA00242589_ERZ504754 | MGnify/ENA primary metagenome ERZ504754 (study PRJEB26092, sample SAMD00036351) | human gut metagenome | host: Homo sapiens | study: EMG produced TPA metagenomics assembly of...
ATTCTGAGTGGTGTACTTTCCGAGGTATTGACGTCCGGTAGAATGACGGCGGGTAATTTTTGTGATCGCTTACGCCATTGGAAATTTAATGCTGACCATTGGCCGTTACGGAATCCGTCAATTTCAGGCGTCGGACGTCGTCGAGAAATACAGCTACCGCGAGTATTATTATTCCAGGGTTTTGACGACAGGACTGATGCTGGCGATCTCTTTGGCTTACATCGGTTTTGAATACGGCACCGGCCAATACGACGGCAATAAAAGCATCGTAGTTTTGTTGATCTGTCTGGTAAAATGGATCGACGCCTTTGAGGATGTATTTCACGGAATGTTACAGCAGCATGACCGGTTGGATATCGGCGGAAAAAATTCTCACGGTGAGGCTGTTCCTATATACCGTTCTCTATATGGTCCTTTACGCTGTGACAAAGGATTTGATTCTGACCTCCCTGATCAGCCTACTCGTTTCTTTTGCCCTGTTTGTTCTTCTCAACGGGATGGCTCTGAAATCCTTTCCGGTAGAAAAGGGAGAGCTTTCTTTTCGAAAAATCGGAGCTATGCTGTGGGAGTGCTTTCCCCTGTTCGGCTCAACCTTCCTGATTATGTATATTGGAAACGCGCCCAAATACGCCATCGATTCCGTGCTTTCCAACCAGGATCAAGCCAGCTTCAATTATGTTTTTATGCCTGTTTTTGTCATCAGCCTGCTGAGCAACTTTATTTATCAGCCGGTTTTGAATAAGCTGGCGGTGATCTGGAATCAAAGGGAGACATCCCGGTTTTGGAAACTGATCGCTAAATATATCGCCGCGATTTTAGGTTTAACGGCGGCGGTCGCTTTAGGCGGCTATTTCCTGGGAATCCCGGTGCTGAATTTGATTTACGGCGTACACCTGGAAGGCTACCTGCTTCATTTGGAAATCCTTTTGGTCGGCGGCGGCTTGCTGGCTTTAATCAATTTTTTTACCATGATTATCACGATCGTACGGTTTCAAAAATACCTGATCGGCGGTTATATTATTGTATCCTTAGCCTTTCTTCTGTTCGGAAGCAAATGCGTACAAGCTTACGGCGTTTTGGGAATTTCCTGCTTTTATACTTTATCTATGCTATTTTTTAGCGTTGCTTTTCTTTCTCCTGTTGGTAGCGATTGCCCGGCGTTCTTCCAAAAATCAGTAGCCCTGCTTTTGATAAAGGAAAAAGCCGCCGCTGTCTCATGACGAACCTGCAAGAAGATTTGCCTGGCGGCAAACCGGGTATTGGTAAATGGGGATTAACAGGCCCGGTTTAAAATAAGCTGGGCTCTCAGCGGAAAAGACGATATCGGGGGAGCGAATGTCCTGCTTTCAGTGCAGCCGGCGCAAGGAAAGCGCCGGCACCAGTACACTGCGGAGGGACTGTATGCGGCATCAGCGGCGTGTTTGCGGCGGAAAGGGCTTTTGAGCGAAAAGCCCTTCGCTGCTGGGATAAGCGGCGGGAGTTTTTACTTCACGCGGTCACTAAAATGGTTCTTTTTTGAAAACAATATCCATAGATTAGCAGAAGAGCCTGCTTTTTAAATTAAGGTTGAAGGGGAGGAACAACGATGTTCCCACAAAAATTAAAAGACTTGCTGGAAGGCGTAGGCTACAAATGCCTTCAAGGGGACGACCAGGTGCTGGTGAACGATGTGGTTTATGATTCCCGAAGGGTAAGGCCGGGCTGTGTGTTCGTGTGTCTGATAGGATCTGCGGTGGACAGCCACCAGTACGCCGCTCAAGCGGTGGAAGCGGGAGCGGCGGCTGTGGTAGCCAGCAGGCGGCTGGAGCTGGCAAAAGGAACGCTGGTGCTGGTGGAGGACACCCGCAAGGCGATGGCCTATATGTCGGCGGCGCTGTTCGGCCATCCCGCCGCTAAGCTGAAAACAGTGGGCATTACAGGAACCAAGGGGAAAACGACCACTGCGTGTATGATAAAAACCATTTTGGAAAAGGGCGGAATCAAGACTGGAGTGATCGGTACTCTTGGTGTAATCATCGGGGATACCACCTATCCGACCAATAATACCACGCCGGAATCTTATGACGTACAGAAATATTTGAACCAGATGGTGGAGGAAGGGTGCCAGTGCGCCGTGATGGAGGCCTCCTCTCTGGGGTTAAAATGGCACCGGACCGACGGGCTTGTGTTTGATTACGAGGTTTTCACCAATTTTTCTCCAGACCATATTGGAGAAAACGAGCACAGCTGCCTGGAGGAATACGCCGCCTGTAAGGGCCTGCTGTTTCAAAGCTGTAAGTGCAGACTGAAGTGTTCCCTCATCCAGAGAATATCCCAGTTCCCCTACAGTTGTCTGATATACCTGACTGCCATCCTCCCGGAAAACAACCTTTTTATCCTGAAATGCTTTCCGGATGGTCTGTCCGGCCTTCTCCACATTCTGACCGGATACATCCAGACCATATATGGTAATTTTTCTCCCCAGTGTGTCCGTATCCACTTTATGTATATAAGCCAACAATCCTCCTCCCAGAAATAAAAATACTGAAATACATATCCCCAGGATAACTTTTATCTTTTTCTTTCTGTTTTTTTCTTTATTATCCATTTCCCGCCCCTGTTCTTTTGTACTCTTTTTGAGCCTAATAAGTTTCAGGCAGGCTATAAAAAATGTTTTACAGTCTGCCTGAAAAATTATACCAGAAAAATATATGATTTTGTAATTTTTATTTATACCAAAATATTTGCATTACCTGGAATCCTCCCGGATTGCTTTTACCAGTTGATCCCCTCCCTGTTCATACCATTTGCTTACGAATTCATCAAAATAGGATATGGGGCGCTTCCCCATAATAATCTGGATAAAAGTATTCTTCTCCAGAGTACCAAGAGTCTGAGGAATTTCCAGATTTGAAGTTTGCAGATAGATTTTCTCAGGAGTCCTGTAATCCGATTTCACCAGAAGACCTACTGCAGAAATGCGGGACTTGTAAGCTGCCCAGTCCTCCACTGTCACATTCTGCCCCTCCATATAATTTCTGCAGGCCTGATAGTAGGATTTCTCAATAGCACTGAGTTTCTCTTCTTCCATATCTCCTGCAATTACCTTCTGAATATGCTCTGTCACACGATAAGTGGCTTCATTGTAATCCACATTGATCACCAACGGCCTTGCTGTAGGATCCACATTCAGGGCAAAATAGCTGTTCATTTCATCTGCATCCTTTGCTTCATACCTGGTATAATCAAAAAGTACACTCAAAATCTTCATTACAATTTCAGGATGCTCATAACCTTTTCGCACCACTACATATTTGTTGTCTCTGAATGTAGAATAGGTTTCTGCCGTTTTCTGTATTTCTGCCGGAAAATAATATGGCTCCCAGTCAGAGTCCGGATCTTCTTCATACTCATCCATAAGAGGATTATTAGGCGTCCACCACAATCCGAAAAACGCCCCGCACTTTCCGCTGACTACCAGATCCCTTAGATTATTCTGGGCCCGCAGTGCAAAATTCTCATCCAGAATTCCCCTTTCATAAAGCTGGTTCAAATATTCCAGTGCATTCTTCGTCTCTTCTGTAAGAGAACCATATACCACTTCTCCATTCTCACCCTTTTGCCATCTCTGGGGATTGGCTCCGAATTTCTGAAAAATAGGGTCAACAGAATAACTACTACTCGTAGTTCCCACCAGTGAAGTATCACATACCAGTCCGATAGAATCTTCTCCAGGTGCTGCACCCATTCTGTTTTTCTGAAAAGCTTCAATAACATCAAAAGCTTCTTCCAGAGTCTGCGGTTCTTCTAATCCCAGCTTATCCATCCAGTCCTTACGAAGCCAGAGCAGGCAGGGACCATGATCAATAACAGTCTCAGGCATTGCCATCAGCTTCCCGTCATATTTCACAGAATCCAGAAGCTCGGTTCCATAACTGGAATACATAGCTTTGATTCTGTCTGTAGTACAGGATTCATACACCTCTGTCAAATCTTCTATCAGATCGTTTTCCACCATTTCATCCAGCATTTTCTTGTCCGAGATCACCATGACATCAGGGAGCATCCGATCTTTCACAATCACATTGACAAATTCATCATATCTGTCTTCACTTTCCATGTATGTGTTCTCATTCTGGATATTCAGCATCTTTTTCAGATAACGGGTATATTCATTATTTTCATAAGTCTGTCCCTGGGGCAGATTAGAATTATTGGCACCATTCATCTGGGCAAGAGTATAGGTCACAGTTTCAGGATACTTTCCATAGGGAGTTGTCCGGGCTTCTTCCCAGTCCCCGGATTCAGTTTTTTTCTTTTCCTCAACCCCATCCGCTTTTTCTGCTTTCTGCTGTGTCTCCTTTGTTGCTTTATTACATCCGCTTTGAAGCAAAGTTATTCCCAGAATCAGAATTACAAAAAGCTTTTTTCCTGCCTTTGTCACACTCTGTATCATCATGATGTTTCTCCCTTTGGAATCCGCATTTCTACTACTGTTCCCTTACCTACACTGCTGGTGATACGAATTTTATATTCCTCTCCGTAAAGCAGACAGATTCGATCGTTCACATTTTTCAGCCCATACCCTTCTGCCTGGTAAGTAACCAACGATTCTGCCACTGACTGTTCCATTCCCATTCCATTATCTTCTACCCGGAGAAGTACTGCATCCCCGGCATCCAGAAAGGACAGCTGCAGGATTTTATCTCCTTCTTCTTTTACATCCAGTCCATGCTCTAATGCATTTTCTACCACTGGCTGCAGGATCAGTTTAGGGACTTTTTCTGCTTTTACCTGCGGATCAATCTTCCACTCTACTGTAAAATCATTGTCATGCATCACCAACTGAATAGACAGATAAGCTTCAATATTACGGATACAATTCTCCACAGTTACCATATCCTCTCCCTTGCTCAGAGCTGTACGATAAAAAGTAGATAAATCCAGAGTCACCTTACTGATTTCTTTCTGACCGCTCTTAATAGCCATCCAGTTAATAATGGAAAGAGAATTATACAGAAAATGGGGATTGATCTGTGCAGTAAGCGCTTTCAGCTCAAATTCCTTAAGAGCTATTTTGTTTTCGTAAACTTCACTGATCAGACGGTCAATCTCCCCCATCATCCTGCGGAAGCTTCTGATCAGAACCCCCACCTCATCCTCTGCATCGCTGGTAACCGTAACCTCTCTGCTTCCATGATTTACCTGATCCATATTTTCCGTAAGCATTTCGATCTTGCGGGTAAATAATCTGGAGAAAGCCATACCCAGAATAAAAATGATCAGTACACAACCTGCGATCAGCGGAATCTCAGCAAACAACATCTGATAAACTGATTTTTCTACAGATTTTTTAGTTTTATACAGATAAAACTTCCAGCCCGTATTCTGACTGGTACTATTTACTGCTACATATTCTTTGCTGATCTGCTCTAAAATTTTATCCGATTCCCCTAAATCTGCCAGGTCATTATCCTGAATGTTCTCATCGCGGTACACAATATTCTGGCTCTGATCCAGCACCATAGTTCCAGATTCTTCTGAGATAATATTTTTCAACGGTTTGAATATTTTATTGTAATCCAGAGTAATACACAGAACCGCCGTGCGGTTTCTTCCGTCGTAAATATTTCTCACTGCCGCAATCTCCGGTTTTTCCGTATTTACCAGCCACTGTACCTGCACTTCATCATTCAGCTGGCTGCTCCACCATTCCTGTCCTATCTCATCCATAGGTACAAGAGTATATTCATGTCTCACTTTAATACTGTCTGCAAAAATCTGTATCTGATTGATAGCATCATGATAGGATTTAGGCACTGTGAGAAGAGGATCCACAATCTGGGTATATTTGGCATATGCCACATAATTATCCATGTTTTTCTCATTGATCATTTCTTCAATATCCGGAGAATAGGTAAGATAATTGATCAGTCCTGTATATACTTCGATCTGGCTGTCAATACTTTCTCTGGTCTGTTCCAGGATGGATGAGGTATCCTCCACTTCATTATGGCGCACCAGCCTGCTCATACTGTTATGGCTGTACAGAGCAAGCATCGTCATAGGCACCAGACTGGATGTCACCAGCAGGATTGTAAGCTTATGACGGTATTTCATATCTCTAAATTTCTTTCGGATTCTCTTCATCGTCACCTGTTCCTTTCCTGTAGGACTCAGGGCTGCTTCCGTAATATTCCCGGAAGCTTCGACAAAAATAGGATACATTGGAGAATCCTACTTTTTCACTTACCTGTGCCACCTTCATATTTGTGCTGCACAGAAGCTCCTTTGCCTTCTCCATACGGAATACCCGGATAAAACGGTTCAGGTTCATTCCTGTTTCCTTTTTGAAAATAAAACTCAGATATCCTGAGGACAAATATACCTTTTCTGCCAGCATCTCCAGGCTCAGATCCTCTCCGTAGTGCTGATAGATGTAATTTTTCACTGCAGCCACCTCATTTCTGGATTCACTCATAGAACGTTCCAGAAAATTTTCATACTCCCGGATATTCTCCTCAGTAACCTGAAGAATCTGTGAAATATCACTGCAGTTGTACAGTCTGTCAATCTCCTTATCCAGGCGGCGTTCCTCTGAAAACTGTGTTTCCTCAAACAATGCCTGGATCACATTGGAAAATACAAATTTAATATACATAGCCGAAAACTGGGTACTGCTTTTGTATTTGTCCGTAAGGCACTGAAAATGGACTTTCAGCTGCTGAATGTCCTTTCTGCTGATGTCCTCAGAAATTCTCTGCATCAGCTGGGAATCCTGGACAGCCTTGTCCACATGACTGTACTCTTCCTCCTCATTGGAGAATACATGATTCTCCGGATGATAAAATCGCTCCTCCATCTGCTGTTCCAGCTCTGTCATGATCTCAGGCAATGCTTCACAGCCCTCAAACTTCCTGCTTACTGCCAGATGAAAGCTTCCCGGATACTGGCGCTTCATCACAGTATACAGCTGATTAGCTACCAACAGATAATCGCAATATACATCGTTAAACAAAAACAGAGACTGTCTGGCATTCAGATTCAGATAGAAAAATATTCTCCGCAGTTCCTTGCGCATATCCTCTGCCAGATTCTCATCTGCAGTATCAAAAAAATTCTGGGAGGATTCCACCAGAATGGCACAGTGCCACTGATTCCAGGTATCCAGGTTGATCATTTCTCCGGCTTTTTCCAGAATTTCTTTTTTTCCTGTGTAAATATAATTCTGGAGAAAATACTGCTGGAGAAAATCCTGTTCCTTCTGATCTCTGATCTTGCGGTTTTTATTTTTGTCAATTTCACTGCGTACCTTTTCCAGTGTTTCACTGAAAATATCAGGATCCACCGGTTTTAAAACATACTCCTTCACTCCATAACGGATTGCCTCCTGGGCAAAGGAAAAATCGTTATAGCCACTAAAGATCACGATCTGCAGCTCCTCTTTTTTCTCTTTTGCCTTCTTTGCCAGTTCCAGGCCATCCATATGAGGCATTTTAATATCTGTCAGTAGTATATCTATCTCCTCATTTCTCAAGATTTCCAATGCCTGGCGCCCGTTGGAAGCCTCAGAAATCTCAAATTCTCCCTCTTCCCTGGAAAGCAGAAATTTAATTCCCTCTCTCTCTATTTTTTCATCATCAACCACTAATACACGATACATAGCTTCTAACCTCCTACCCCCTTATATATACAAATAAAGATAGTTCCTGCAATTATGGAACTATCTTTATTTTCAGTCACTTATTATCCATATCAGCCTGCGTCTGATACTATTTTATCATCCTTTTACTGCACCTGCAACAACACCTTCAATAATATATTTCTGGCATACCAGGTAAACAATAACGATCGGGATAATATCGATCATAATACTTGCCATCATCGGTCCCATCTGTACATGACCGAAGCTTCCGCGGAAGTACTGTACTGCCATAGGAATTGTACGATATTTCTTAATATCCAGTACCAGGGTCGGCAGAAGATAGTCATTCCATACCCACATCAGCTGAAGGATTGCAGTGGAGATAATGGTAGGCTTCAGAATCGGGATCAGGATCTTGAAAAATACCTGTAACGGATTACATCCATCGATCAGGGCAGCCTCTTCAATTTCCAGCGGGATTCCCTTTACAAAACCGGTGAACATAAATACTGCCAGTCCTGCACCAAATCCCAGATAAATAATACAGATATTATAAGGAGTGTTCAGTTTCAGTGTATCTGCTGTCTTTGCCAGAGTGAACATAACCATCTGGAAAGGAACTACCATACTAAATATGAACAGATAGTATAAAATCTTGGAAAGCACTCCATTTACACGGACAATGTACCATGCACACATAGAGCAGCACAGCAGGATCAATACTACTGACATAACTGAGATTACAAGGCTGTACCAGAAAGATTTCAGGAAATCCATCTGTGTTACGCTGGCTACATAGTTTGTAAATCCATTCCATATTTCACCCAGAGGAAGTTCAAATACTCCTGTAGTTGTAATGGCTGATTCCTTTTTTAAAGAGTTTAAAAGGATCAGTATAATAGGATAAATCCAGAAAAGGGACAGTATGGTTAATATAATTGTAGGAATAATACTTTTCTTTTTATTGTTTTCCATTACTGCTGCACCTCCTTAGATGATGTTGCTTTAAGCTGAATCAGAGCAATGGCTACAACCAGAATAAAGAATACAACTGCTTTTGCCTGACCGATTCCCTTCCACTGTGGTCCGCTTCGTGCATAGAATGTATCATAAATATTCAAGGCAAGGAGCTGAGACTGCTTGGCAGGATCTCCACCTGTAAGAGAAAGGTTCTGGTCGAACATTTTAAATCCATTTGTCAGTGTAAGGAAAGTACAGATTGTAACAGACGGCATGATCATCGGTAATTTAATCTTGAACAGAATCTGTCTGGATGTAGCTCCGTCAATCTGTGCCGCTTCGATAAGGTCAGGTGAAACATTATTCAGACCTGCCACATAAATGATCATCATATATCCGATCTGCTGCCAGCACAGAAGGATCAGCATACCGATAAATCCGTTCTTTGCAGACAAAGCCAGCAGCGGTTGTCCCCATTTGGATAACAGACCATTTAATAAGGTCTGCCAGATGTATCCAAGAACAATACCACCAATCAGGTTTGGCATAAAGAATACAGTTCTGAATGCATTGGTGCCCTTGAATCCCTTTGTCAGTGCCAGTGCAATGGCAAATGCCAGAACATTGATCAGAATACTGGATATAAAGGCAAATATCACAGTCAGCCAGAACGCATGACTGAAAGTATTGTCAAGTAATATTTTCTGATAGTTTGAAAATCCTACAAAAGTAACATCCTGCACTGTGGTAAATTTACAAAATGAAAGGTAAATTCCCCAGATAAACGGCCATAAAAATCCGATTATAAATGCAGCCAGTGTAGGCAGGACGAAAATCGGCCACCACTTTTTGATTGTTTTTCCTACCATGGTAAATCTCTCCTCTTCTTCCCATTCTCTGCTTAGAATCTATAAAAGGGAGACAGGAATCTCTGCCTCCCTTATTTTTTTATTCATTATTCGGAAAGTGCCTTCTCTGTTGCCCAGTTGTCAACAAACGCACTCTTAACATCATCCCAGGAGCCAGATCCTGCTGCATATGCTGTAAGAGCAGATCCAAGAGTATTTTTCCACTCTTCAGATGGCATTGTTGTAAAGTTCCATGATACAGGTGTCAGACCAGCTTCTGTATATTCTGCATCCTGTTTTACAAATACATTGCTTGGTGCCTCTGCTGTTTTGAAAGGAATTGTGAATCCCATGTCTTCAGCCATGGATTTTGTTCCTGCTTCAGAGGTTACACACCAGTTCATGAAATCAAGTGTTGCTTTTACATCAGCTTCAGATGCATTCTTATTTACACACCAGTAATTCTCTGTACCGGTTGCAAGACCTTCGTTTGCATCATCTACACCAAAGTAGATTGGGATCATAGCCAGCTCGTCATCTTTGAATGTTTTGGAAAGTTCACTATATTCCCAGGAACCATTCTGATAGAATACTGCTTCACCATTTACAAATTCATTTCTGGAGTCATCTGCTGTTTTTGCAGAAAGCTCAGAACCGTCACAGGTAGAATCTGTAATGTAAAGATCAAATACGTTCTTGTAGTTATCAAGGTATGTACCTTTAATCGCATCTGTATCATCGATTCCGTCTTCTTTATACTCATAGTAGATTGGAAGGTTTGCAAGATGTGTTTTAAATCTCCAGTCAGAGGATCCGTCCATACCTGCAGAAGTAAATGCTCCCTTAATTCCCAGATCATCTTTTTTGCTCTGGATATCATCAGCAACTTTCTTTAAATCATCAAAGGATTTAATATCGTCCAGAGTATATCCTGCTTTTTCAAGTAAGGTCTTATTTACGATCAGACCATAGGATTCGATTACATATGCGATTCCGTCCACTGCATCTCCATCCTTTAAGCTGTAGGAATCAGATGTCAGCTGTGAGTAAATATCGGAATCTTTCAGATCATAGCAGTAATCTTTCCAGTTTTTCAAACCAACCGGTCCGTTTACCTGGAATAAAGTAGGTGCATCACTCTTTGCCATTTCTGACTGAAGTGTTGTCTCATACTGTCCGGAAGCTGCTGTAACAACAGTTACCTCTGTACCAGTTTCCTCTGTGTATTCTTTTGCCAGGTTCTGCCAGTCTTCATCCTGCTCTGGTTTGAAGTTTAAGTAATAAACCTTTCCGGCGTCATCAGCCATTGCCGGTACTGCCGGGATCATAGTTGCTGCCATAAGTACTGCCATTCCCATTGCTGTTACTTTCTTCATCTTCATAATCGTTTTCTCTCCTTTTCCTATGATGTTTTCTGTTTCTTAACTTGAGTATATTGTAAATTTTTCAGCAGGATTTCGCCATGATAAAAAATCAAGAAACATGATAAATTTTTCAGATATTGATTTTTTTT
>ENA-OQIS01000213-OQIS01000213.1-human-gut-metagenome-genome-assembly--contig:-NODE-213-length-10743-cov-2.374341_pt1 | contig 10743 bp, 7 predicted proteins | sample MGYA00242589_ERZ504754 | MGnify/ENA primary metagenome ERZ504754 (study PRJEB26092, sample SAMD00036351) | human gut metagenome | host: Homo sapiens | study: EMG produced TPA metagenomics assembly of...
AATATAATTTGGGTGTTATGTCACATAACCGTCGGGTGTGATTGTTCAACTTGTACAGACGGCATTCCAGCAAAATAAACAATTCAAGTCAATGTAATTTGTGCAATAAGTAAAATTTCAATAAAAAAGATATCATATTGCACAAAAATAATTTTGATTTTTAACAACATAGATAAAAAGTACAAAGGGAGTTGAAATTCAGGCGTTTTTTTGTATATGATTATATAGCGGATATGATGTACTTTGTGCGTTATATCCTCAAAGAAAGTATGTAATCCGAAAGGACACTACGAAAATATTCAGAAAGAGGGATTTTTCCAATGAAAAAGATTCTCGCCATTTTATTGGCAGGTATGATGACTGCTACTGCACTTGTTGGCTGTGGCGGCGGAGACGCATCATCGAAAACAGACAACGGTTCAAAAGCAGACAACGGTTCTTCGGACGGTGCTGCTAAGATTGAAGGCTCAATCGTTGACGACAGCTACTTCGGCGATGAAGGTACAGACAGCAAGCCTGTAACTCTTAAGGTATGGGCTCCTGATGCTGCTGTAAGCCTTGTTAAAGAGCAGGTTGAGGCTTTCAAAAAGGCTTATCCTAACAGAAAGTTCAAGGAAATCTCAGTTGTAGCACAGGGCGAAAAAGATGCCGCTACAAATATGCTTAACGATGCTACAACAGCTGCAGATGTATTCAGCTTCCCGAGTGACCAGCTCAACAAGCTCGTTGACGCAGGCGTTATTTCTCAGGTTGCATTTAAGGATGCCGTAACAGAGGCTAATGATGAGGGAACTGTAAAAAGCAGGTACACTTAATGGTACCCTCTACGCTTATCCTGAAACAAACGATAACGGTTACTATCTCGTTTATGATAAGTCAGTAGTTTCCGTACGAGCAGGCTCAGACACTTGAGGGCATTCTTGATGCTTGTAAGAAGGCAGGCAAGAAGTTCATTATGAATGCCGGTGACGGTTACTATGCTTGTACTTTCGCTTTCACTGCAGGTGTTAAAATTGACGGTCTTGAAAAAGACGGTATTACACAGAAGTTTGTTAAATATGACGAAGATGAAGCTGTTAAAACACTTCAGGCTTTTGCAAAGCTCATCAAGGATTACAGAGGTACATTCCAATCGCTTGACGTTGCTAACATCGCTTCAGGTTTTGCAGGCGGTAAGTGTGGCGCAGGTATCGACGGTTCATGGGATACAGCTTCTAACCAGAAGGCTCTCGGTGACAACTTCGGTGCTGCAAAGCTTCCTACAATCAATGTCAACGGCACAGACAAGCAGCTTATCTCAATTTTCGGTTATAAGTACATCGGTGTAAACGGTTCTTCTAAGTTCCCGGCAACAGCTCAGATTCTTGCTCACTATCTTGCAGGTGAAGAGTGCCAGCTCCAGAGAACTGAGAAGCTCGGTTGGGGACCTTCAAACAAGAAGGTTCAGGAAAGCAAAGCTGTAACAGATTCTCCTGTTCTCAAGGCTATCGGTGAGCAGGCTAAGAATGCTTGTATACAGGTTAATATTGCTAATACATTCTGGGATCCTATGGCTAACCTTGGCAACAAGATCATCGCTGACACATGCGATCCTTCAGATGCAGCTGCTATGAAGAAGCTTCTTAACGAAACAATTTCTAACGTTAGGGATGAGGGCTAATCGTTAAGTAAGTTAAATTAAGTAAGTTAAATTGATTTAATTTAATCGATTAATTAGCTGCGGGACACTCCGAAAACGGAGTGTACCCGTAAAAAAAGAAAAAATGCGGACTGTCCGCTTGCGTTATCAATTTGTGTATTCGCCTGACTAATAATGTTTTATTACGAACGGCAACTGTTATAAGATAGCGTAAAAGACATTATTAGTTTGGTGTATTAGAGAGATTTGCAAATTATTAAGGAGAGCGCCTAATGACATATGTTGAATACAAACAGCTCAATCCTTTCCAGAGATTTGCCTACAACACAAAGAAGTTTTCTGTAACATTCCTCATGCCGTTGCCCATTTTTACAGCACTCGGCAAGGCAATAGTTAAGTTCTTCGTAGGCATCGGCAAGGGCTTTGCCAACTACGGCAAGACCTTCGTAAAAGGCGACTGGGCTACAAAACTTTCCTACCTTATTTTCGGTGTAGGTGATCTTAGCAAAGGTAAATATTACAAGGGTATTCTTTTCTTCGCTGTTGAAGTTCTCTATATCCTTTATATGGCATTTTTCGGTTGGGGGATATCTCAAAATGTTCCCGACACTCGGTATTCAGGCTCAGAGAACTGAATATATCAACGGTATCATACCAAAGCAGGTACCCGGCGATAACTCAATGCTTATTCTGCTTTACTCGGTATTGACACTCGTAATCACAGTAGTGGTTTTCGCTATTTACATAGTAAACATCAAAGATGCGTACAGACATCAGATTATGAAGGCTAACGGTCAGAAACCGACTTCATTCAAATATGATATGAAGCAGTTCCTTGACGGTAAGTATCATATCACACTTATGTCATTCCCTGTACTTATGATCGGTATCTTCAATGTTCTGCCGCTCATATTTATGATTTTGATTGCATTTACCAACTATGATAAACAGCATATGCCTCCGGGAACACTGTTCACATGGATTGGTTTTGACAACTTCGGCTCACTCTTCAACCTCGTTGAAGGTGCTAAGAAGGGCTATACATTTATTAAGCTCACAGAATGGACTCTTATCTGGGCTGTTGCAGCTACATTCTCAAACTATATCCTTGGTTTGATCTTCGCTCTTATGATCAACAAGAAGGGTATCAAGTTTAAATCACTCTGGAGAACACTTTTCGTTATTACAATTGCTGTTCCTCAGTTCGTATCACTTCTTCTCATGAACCAGATGCTCCAGTCAAACGGTGCTATAAACATCCTGCTTTCAAACATTACAAACAGTCATGTTGAAATTCAGTGGCTGAATCAGGACGCGACGCTGGCTCGTTGGGTAGTTATCATCATTAACTGTTGGGTAGGTATTCCGTACACCATCCTCTCTATGTCGGGTATTCTTATGAATATTCCTGAGGATCTCTACGAATCTGCAAGAATTGACGGTGCAGGTCCTGTCAAGACATTTACGGCTATCACACTTCCGTATATGCTCTTTGTTACAACTCCTCAGCTCATTACCCAGTTTGTCGGCAACATCAATAACTTTAATGTTATTTACCTGTTATCAAACGGTAATCCGACGACCGAAAAATTTTATCAGGCCGGTCAAACCGATATCCTTGTTACATGGCTCTTTAAGCTGACCATGAACTCTCAGGACTACGGACTTGCCGCCGCGATAGGTATTTTGGTATTTGTTATTTGCGCAACGCTCTCACTCATTGTGTATAATAACTCAAAATCAATGAAGGATGAGGAGGCGTTCTCATGATAAAAAGTTACAAATTAAGAAGACACATTGCGAACGCTTTTGTTTACCTGTTCCTTATTGTAATGGGTTTCGTTTGGATTTCTCCGTTCATCTATCTTTTAATGCATTCATTCCGTGGTGGTGCTGAAATTTACGGAAGTACAATTATCCCGCAGGAATGGACATTACAGAACTACATTGATTTGTTCACAGGCTCAGGCGGTACTGCAAGCCTTAACTTCCCGAGATGGTTCCTTAACACATTCGTAGTTGCTTGTTTTAGCTGCGTAATTTCTACAATTTCGGTTCTTATGGTTAGTTACGCATTCAGCCGACTCAGTATTTAAGGCTACGTAAAAAGTTTATGAATGTTGGTATGATTCTCGGTATGTTCCCCCGGCTTCATGACAATGATTGCTATTTACTACCTTCTCAAGGCAATGGGTCTTACTCAGACTCTCGTTGCTCTTGTAATCTGCTACAGCTGCGGTGCCGGTCTTGGTTTCCAGATTTCAAAGGGCTTCTTCGATACAATTCCAAGAGCACTTGACGAGGCGGCAACCATTGACGGTGCTACCAAGAACCAGATTTTCTGGAAGATTATTCTTCCTATGTCAAAGCCGATTGTTGTTTACACGGTTCTTACTTCATTCATCGGACCGTGGACAGACTTCATTCTTGCTAAGATTATCATGGGTGATGCTCGTGACAACTATACTGTTGCTATCGGTCTTCAGCTAATGATTGATCAGGACTTTAAGAACACATACTACAAGCAGTTCCTTGCAGGTTCTGTTGTTGTTGCTGTTCCGATTACACTTCTCTTCCTCAAGATGCAGAAGTATTATGTTGAAGGTGTAACAGCCGGCGGCGTAAAGGGTTAATCCAATATACAAAAGCTCTCACGGGCGGCAGTCACAGGCTGCCGCCCATTTTAAATTTACGGAGGATACTATGAAAAAAATTCTTTCCATTCTTCTTGCCGGTGCAATGCTTGCTGGCTGTGTGCTTACAGGCTGCTCTGATTCTTCATCATCAAAATCAGATTCATCCGACGGAAATACTGCAAAAGTTGCCGACCCGATTGAAGGCGTTAAGGCAACTGCATCAACCGATAAATACAGAAACTACTACGAAATTTTCGTAAACTCTTTCTGCGATTCAAACGGTGACGAAACAGGCGACCTTCAGGGAATCATCTCACAGCTTGACTACCTTAATGACGGCGATCCTAATTCAGGCGACGACCTCGGTGTTGACGCAATCTGGCTTACCCCGATTATGCCGTCAAAGTCATATCATAAGTATGATGTTGAAGATTATTACAATATTGATCCCGATTTCGGTACGCTCGACGATTTCGACAAGCTTATTGAAGAATGTCACAAGCGTGGCATAAATGTAATTCTTGACCTTGTTTTGAATCACGCATCTTACAAAAAATCCGCTTTTTACAAAGGCTGTTGAAGAGGTTGCCGATAATAAGCTTGACGGCAATGCCGAATATTTTGAAATTCACAAGGCCTCATATTTTGACAGCGATACTCAGACTATCAGTCTTGGAAACGGTTATGCCTGTGAGGCGAACTTTTCTCAGGAGATGCCCGAATGGAATCTCAATTCTAAAAAGACGAGAGAAGAATTTACAAAAATTGCGAAATTCTGGCTTGACCGAGGAGTTGACGGTTTCAGACTTGATGCTTGCAAATACTTTACAAATAAGGAAACTGACGGAACAGAATTTCTCAAGTGGTTCTATGACACCTGCAAGGGCATTAAGAAAGATGTCTATATGGTTGGCGAGAACTGGACCGATGATTCCGATATTCAGGAGCTTTACAAATCCGGCATCGACAGCCAGTTTGCATTCAAGTTTTCAACCTCAACAGGCACAATTATCAGCAACATCATTTCGCAGGGCGGTATGGCTACTGTCAAAAAAATTATGAACTACGATAACAAAATGACAGAGTCAAATCCCAATGCTATCAATGCAATGTTCCTTTCAAACCACGATCAGGTTCGTAGCGGAAACGCACTTGAATCTCAGGGACTTTCTTCTCAGAAACTTGCAGCCGCAGTTTATATGCTTGCGCCGGGTAATCCGTTCATCTATTACGGAGAGGAAATCGGCGTCAAGGCTCCGAATACCACAAACGATGCGGCATACAGAACACAGATGGTTTTTGACAGCGACAACCTTCCCGATATTTATGTAAACGGTATCGGAGATGAGCCAGATGTGCCTACCGGCGGCGGTGTAAAACAGCAGCTTGCCGACAAGGATTCTCTCCTCAACTACTATCGCAGAATTATTACAATCAAAAATCAGAACCCCGAAATTGCAAGGGGAAGAATTGTAGGCACACAGGGCTTTGATGATAAGGCAGTCGGCGCTTACTATGTTGAGTATGAGGATTCAAAGCTCCTCATTATTCACAACTTCAGCAAGAATGACGCCAAGGAGCTTACAATTACAGACGATATGATTAAGAATGCAACTCTCCGTGCAGACCTTATCCCCGAGAGCAGTTCAAAGCATACCGAACTTAAAGACGGTAAAATCTCTGTACCGCCACAGTCAACGGTAATCATTAAGTCTGCTGAATGATTTTTTTGTTCGTGAAGACAGTTTATTTTGTAGCGGTATCACAGAAGCTTTGCAATATTTGTATAAGGATATATATAAAATACAAAAGGCACATAACCGAAAAGAATGACGGTTATGTGCCTTCTTGTTTTTGTAAGGCTGTTATTTCACAGTTCTGCAAGTAATATCACAAAATGTTTGACAGATGTAATTTTATAAATGTCGCAAAATGACTGCTGTTTTGTAGGGGAAAACCTCGTTCTTCCGTGAGTAACGGCAGAAATTATATTTAAAAACAAATTTTATAAATTCTCAAATACATTGTTTGTTACTACAAATGATAAAAATTGAAAATTCCGAAAACATTCTTGTTTTCGTCACACAGTTGTCAATATTGGTGTGGTATAATAAAGTCACGACATAAGGTAACGGTAAACACCGCACCGATTAAACAGTGTATAAGTTTTTTTATTTGATATATTTTCCTCTCTCCTAAATAAAAATGAAAACGGAGGCTGTGAAGAACGAAGTCTTAAACTTCATTTCTTTACAGCCTCTTTTTCATTGCGGTGTGCCGTCGCAGTCAGTTCGTGCAGACAATTTTTTGCTAGTCGCTGTGATTAATATACAGCTTTCATAATATCAAAACATATTCGTGGGAATGTATAATATTTATCAAGCATAAGCCCGCTTAAATTTTACAAAAAAATGCTTGACAAAAAGTGAGCGGATAGTTTATAATGTTTAATCGTGGGACATTCTGTAATTGCGCCCGTTTTTGGGGATATTATTGATGTTTCACAGGGCTTTGCAAAAGCAAAGCAGTTTTATCAATTCTTATATTTTTTGAAAGGAGGACAAATAATGCCTACATTTAACCAGTTGGTACGCAAGGGCAGACAGGTTTCCGAGAAGAAGGCAAAGGCACCTGCTCTCTTAAAGGGTTGGAACTCAAAAAAGCGTGTTGCTATTGATCAGAGCTCCCCACAGAAGAGAGGTGTTTGTACTGCAGTAAAGACCGCTACACCTAAAAAGCCTAACTCAGCGCTCAGAAAGATTGCCAGAGTAAGACTTTCTAACGGTATTGAAGTCAGTTCCTATATTCCCGGCGTAGGTCACAACCTTCAGGAACACAGCGTTGTTCTTATCCGTGGTGGCCGTGTTAAGGACTTGCCTGGTGTTCGTTACCACATCGTTCGTGGTACACTCGATGCTCAGGGTGTTTCGGGCCGTATGCAGAGCCGTTCAAAGTACGGTGCTAAGCGTCCGAAGAAGGGTAAATAAGGAATTGACAAAACTCTCTTGACTTAAATTATTTAAGTTCTGCTATGCGGCAGGAATTTTACTATATATATGTTATGGTAGAATGTCTTGTTGGCATACGGGAGTTTGTCGCTTTCGAGTACCTATGATATCTCAATTATTGTGAAGGAGGGAAGCAAAGTGCCAAGAAGAGGTTCTATTGCGAAGCGTGACGTATTACCGGATCCGCTTTATAATTCAAAACTCGTAACTCGTCTTATCAACAACATTATGTACGACGGTAAAAAGGGCGTTGCTCAGAAAATTGTTTACGGTGCATTCGACATTATTGCTGAAAAGACAGGTAACAACCCGCTTGAGGTTTTTGAACAGGCTATGGAAAATGTAATGCCCGTTCTCGAAGTTAAGGCTCGTCGTGTCGGCGGTGCTACTTATCAGGTACCTATGGAGGTTCGTCCTGAAAGACGCCAGACACTCGGTCTCCGCTGGATTTCTACTTATTCAAGAGCTCGCAGCGAAAAGACAATGAAGGAAAGACTTGCAGGAGAAATCCTTGATGCCACAAACAGTGCCGGCGGTGCTTTCAAGAAGCGTGAAGACACTCATAAGATGGCTGAAGCTAACAAGGCTTTCGCTCATTACAGATGGTAATTTTATCATCAGCGTTTATTAGGAGGATTTTATGCCAAGACAGGTTTCACTTGAAAAAACAAGAAACATCGGTATCATGGCTCACATTGATGCCGGTAAAACCACAACAACTGAGCGTATCCTGTATTATACCGGCGTAAACCATAAAATCGGTGAGACACACGACGGTGCTTCCACAATGGACTGGATGGTTCAGGAAAAAGAGCGTGGTATCACAATCACCTCTGCTGCTACAACTGCATTCTGGTTCGGCAGCAAGCATCAGTATGACAAGCACAGAATCAACATCATCGACACCCCCGGTCACGTTGACTTCACTGTTGAAGTTGAGCGTTCACTTCGTGTTCTTGACGGTTCTGTAACAGTCCTCTGCGCAAAAGGCGGCGTTGAGCCTCAGTCTGAAACAGTATGGCGTCAGGCTGATAACTACGGCGTTCCGAGAATGGTTTATGTAAACAAGATGGACATCATGGGCGCTAACTTCTACCATGTTGTTCAGATGATGAAGGACAGACTTAAATGTAATGCTGTTCCGATTCAGCTTCCGATCGGTGCTGAGAGTGATTTCAGAGGCATCGTTGACCTAGTTACTATGAAGGCCGAAATCTATCACAACGAAGACGGCACAGACTACAGTGAAGAGGAAATTCCGGAAGAGATGCAGGATCTCGCTAACGAGTATCATGAGAAACTTATCGAATCAGTTGCTGAACTCGACGAGGATCTTATGGAGAAATACTTCGGCGGCGAAGAGCTTACAATCGACGAAATCAAGAGCACAATCAGAAAGGCTACTATTGACAACACAATGGTACCTGTAACCTGCGGTTCTTCTTACCGTAACAAGGGTGTTCAGATGCTCCTTGATGCTATCGTTGATTATATGCCTGCTCCGACAGATGTACCTGCTATCAAGGGTGTTGACCCTGAAACAGGCGATGAGGTTGAAAGACCGTCATCAGATAAAGAGCCATTCGCAGCTCTCGCATTCAAGATTGCTACTGACCCGTTTGTTGGTAAGCTCTGCTTCTTCAGAGTTTACTCCGGTACAGTTTCTGCCGGCACAACTGTTTACAACTCAGTTAAGGACACCAACGAGCGTCTCGGTCGTATCTTGCAGATGCACGCTAACGACAGAAAAGATATCGACTGCGTATACGCAGGTGACATCGCTGCTGCCGTTGGTCTTAAAAATACAACAACAGGTGATACTCTCTGTGATGAGAAGGCTCCTGTTATCCTTGAGTCTATGGAATTCCCTGATCCTGTAATTCGTGTTGCTATTGAGCCGAAGACAAAAGCAGGTCAGGAAAAGATGGGTATCGCTCTTGCAAAGCTTGCAGAAGAAGATCCTACTTTCAAGGCTTATACAGACGAAGAAACAGGCCAGACAATCATCGCAGGTATGGGTGAACTCCACCTCGAAATCATTGTTGACCGTCTTCTCCGTGAATTTAAGGTAGAAGCAAACATCGGTGCTCCACAGGTTGCATACAAGGAAACTATCCGCAAGGAAGCTTCTGTTGACGAAAAGTATGCTCGTCAGTCAGGTGGTAAGGGTCAGTACGGTCACGTTAAGATCAATATCTATCCTAACAAGGACAAGGGCTATGAGTTCGTTAACAACATTGTCGGCGGTGCTATTCCAAAGGAATACATTCCGGCTGTTGACCAGGGTATTCAGGGCGCAATGCTCAGCGGTGTTGTTGCAGGCTACAATGTAGTTGATGTTAAGGTTGAGCTTTATGATGGTTCTTATCATGAAGTCGACTCATCAGAAATGGCATTTAAGATTGCCGGTTCAATGGCATTCAAGAACGCTATGAAGAAGGCAGATCCTGTACTTCTCGAACCGATCATGAAGGTTACTGTTATCACTCCTGAGGAATACCTCGGTGATGTAATCGGCGACCTTAACTCTCGTCGTGGTATGATCCAGAGCATGGAAGCTGACAACGGCGTTCAGAGAGTTATCGCTCATGTTCCGCTTTCAGAGATGTTTGGTTACGCAACAGACATGCGTTCCAAGACTCAGGGTCGTGGTCAGTATGTTATGGAGCCTGACACATATGCAGAGGTTCCGAAGAACATTGCTGAAAAGATTATGAGTGAAAGAGCTAAAAAGGACTAATCATACCTTTTAAAGCACTTTTTTCAAAAATGTATTGATTTTTTTAGAAAAAATTGATACAATATGATTAAATCTATTGTAAATTCTTTTTACAACAATAAGGAGGAAATTTCCAATGGCAAGAGAAAAATTTGAAAGAAATAAGCCCCATGTTAACATTGGTACAATCGGCCACGTTGACCATGGTAAAACAACACTTACTGCTGCTATCACAAAGGTTCTCAACCTCGAAGGCGATGCTGATTTCGTTGATTACGCTAACATCGATAAGGCTCCTGAAGAGAGAGAGCGTGGTATCACAATTAACACAGCTCACGTTGAGTATGAAACAGACAAGCGTCACTATGCACACGTTGACTGCCCAGGCCATGCTGACTATGTAAAGAACATGATCACAGGTGCTGCTCAGATGGACGGCGCTATCCTCGTTGTATCAGCTGCTGACGGTCCTATGCCACAGACAAGAGAGCACATCCTTCTTTCTCGTCAGGTAGGTGTACCTTACATCGTAGTATTCATGAACAAGACTGACCAGGTTGACGATCCTGAGCTTCTCGAGCTCGTAGAGATGGAGATCCGTGACCTCCTCAACGAGTATGAGTTCCCGGGCGATGATACACCAATCATCAAGGGTTCAGCTTACCTTGCTCTTACAAGCACATCTAAGGATCCTAACGCTCCTGAGTACAAGTGCATCCACGAGCTTATGGACGCTGTTGA
>ENA-OQIS01000214-OQIS01000214.1-human-gut-metagenome-genome-assembly--contig:-NODE-214-length-10724-cov-2.400208_pt1 | contig 10724 bp, 10 predicted proteins | sample MGYA00242589_ERZ504754 | MGnify/ENA primary metagenome ERZ504754 (study PRJEB26092, sample SAMD00036351) | human gut metagenome | host: Homo sapiens | study: EMG produced TPA metagenomics assembly of...
CGGCACAGTCCGCCGGGTCGGCACAGTAGCCGTGGGTGTTGGAGTCGCCCAGACAAAGGATATGTTTTTTCATCGTCTCTTCCCCTTTCAGATCTCGCCCCGCGACTGGCGGAAATAGTAAACTGCGCCCACCATGCCGGCGTCGTTGTGGAGCTGGGCGGCGCGGATCTCCAGTCCTTCCGCAAAAGCGGGCATCACGGAGGCGCGCACTTTCTTGGCGATGGGGTCTATCAGCAGCTCCTGCTGTGCGCTGACGCCGCCGCCGATGAGGATGAGCTGCGGGTTGAAGATATGCACCATGCCCGCAAGGCCCTGAGCGATCTCATCCGTCCAGTCGTCCAGAAGCGCCAGGATGGTGGGGTCGCCTGCATGGGCCGACTCAAAGATAGCGCGGCCATCCTTCCACTTCGGGTTCCGGGGCTGTGCGCCCCGCACCAGAGCGGTGGTTGCGGCGTACCGCTCCCAGCAGCCCGACGCGCCGCAGGTGCAGAACACGCCATCCAGCGCGTGGGTGCGGAAGTGTCCCAGCTCACCGCCGAGACCCCGCGCACCTTCCAGCAGGCGGCCTCCGGTGAGGATGCCGCCGCCGACGCCGGTCCCCAGCGTGACGCCGATGACGTCCGTGCAGCCCTTCGCGCCGCCGACCCAGACTTCACCCAGCGTCATGCAGTTGGCGTCGTTGGCGACCGTCACCGGCAGGCCGAAGGCAGCTTCCAGCTCCGCCTTGATGGGTGCGCCGATGTAGTTGGGCAGGCTGCCGCAGGTGCCCGCCACGATGCCCTTGCGGCTGTCGATCTGCCCGGTGGCGGACACGCCGATGCCCGTCAAGCTCTCTGCGGGGATGTTCTGGGCGGCGAGGAACTCTTTTGCGGCCTTCAGCACCGTGGTGAGGATGGGCGTCTCGTAGTTGTCGAAGCAGACGCTCTGCTCCGTTTTGGAGAGCACACGGCCCTCTTCGTCCACGATGCCCAGCTTGACGGCAGTGCCGCCAATATCAATGGCAAGATACTGTTTCATAGTCGTATCTCCGTATCATTTGTGCATGGCGTTGATGGCACCGGTGAAGCGGGCGGTGATCTCCGCCGGGCGGGTGATGGCACCGCCGACGACGAGGGCGAAAGCTCCGGCTTCCAGCGCCTTGACAGCCTGCTCCGGGGAATGGATATGGCCCTCGGCGATGATCTTCGCCGGGCATTCCGCGGCCAGCTTGTGGACAAACTCAAAATCAATATCGTTGATCCCCTGCGTCTCGGGGGTGTAGCCGCGCATGGTGGTGCCCACAAAATCAGCACCGGCCTCGGCGCAGAGCATGGCGTTCTACGAAATTGTCGCAGTCTGCCATCACCAGCTGAGTCGGGGTACTTTGCCTTGACGGCGCGGATGAACTGGGCCGAAGTAGAGCCGTCGGGGCGCAGCGCACCCGTACCCTGCACGGCAAGGATGTCCACGCCGCAGGCCACCAGCTCATCCACCTCCTTCATGGTGACGGTGATGTACATGGGGGTGCCGGGATAATCCTTTTTGATGATGCCGATGACGGGCAGGTCCACCACCTGTTTGATCTGGGTGATGTCGCGGACGGTGTTGGCGCGGATGCCCACGGCTCCGCTCATGGCGGCGGCTTTCGCCATCAGGGGCATGACGCCGCCCTCTTTGGTGTAAAGAGGCTCCGTCTCAAGTGCCTGACAGGAGACGATGAGGCCGCCTTTGATCTGCTCAAACAGTGTTTCTTTCTCCATATCCATCAATCCTCCATCCTGATCTTGATGACCGCTTTGCGCACATGAGCACAGCCGGGGCGTGCCACGCCGGGCTTGTGCAGCTCGCCGGGGAAAAACAGGACGAACCGCCCCTCGCCCAGCGTGCCGCTGACGGCATCCGGGCTGGTCCTGAAACCAATATCTCCCGTAAACTCCCCTGCCTCTTTGCCGGGCAGAGTCGTATAGCCCCAGCCCTCGCCGCCGGTCAAATCGATCTGAAGGTCAGCGTACTTTTTGTGGTATTCGAGGCGGGTGCTGTCGGGGCTCAGATCGGCCTCCATCACGTTGATGAAGACGTTCCCGCCGTCCACCTCGGTGCGGCCCAGCGGCAGATCGCTCAAATCGTGGGCCACATGGTAGGCGGTAAGATAGTCGATGGCGGTGTCAAGATTCCGGTGGAGCCCGCGATAACGGTTCAGGTGCTCCAGTGCGTCGCAGATCATGTTGATTTTCTCCTAACCAAGTGTTTTTTAACAGAAGCACAAAGAGCGCCTGCCCTCTCCCCCTCATTGAGAGACGGAGAGGGGGCGCTTTTTGATTTTTCAGAGCTTTGCGATGGCGGCTTCGATCATGGCCTGTGCTTCGGCGACGATGGGCTCATCTTCCGGGATGAGGCCGGGCATCGGCTCGCGGACGCCGCCCAGCTCAAGGCCGTACATCCGGCGCAGGATCTCCTTCTGCACCGCGTAGAGGTTGCCGTGGGCTTCGCACATCTTATAAATGATGCGGTCTGCGTCGTACTGAATGGCGCGGGCAGCTTCGATCTCACCCTTGTTGATGTGCTCGTTCATGGCAAGATACAGCTCCGGCATGACGGCATAGGTGCCGCCAATGCCGCCGTCCGCGCCGATGACGCGGCCGGAGACGAACTGCTCATCCGGGCCGTTGAAGACCACGAAATTGCCCTCGCCACGGGCGGCAATGCCGGCATCCTTGAACATCTGGATGTCCTGGGTGGGCATGGAGCTGTTCTTGACGGCAACGACGTTGGGGTTCTTGAGCATCTCGCGCAGCAGGCTCATGGTCAGGCCGGTGCCGGCCAGCTGGGGGATGTTGTAGATGACGAACTCGGTGTTGGGAGCCGCCGCCGACATCTCGTTCCAATATTTGGCGATGGCATACTCCGGCAGATGGAAGTAGATGGGCGGGATCGATGCAATGGCGTCCACGCCCACGCTCTCGGCGTGGCGGGCCAGCTCGACGCTGTCGGCGGTGTTGTTGCAGCCGACGTGTGCGATGACGGTCAGTTTGCCTTTGGCTTCACTCATGACGGCTTCCAGCACGGCCTTGCGCTCATCGACGTGCTGATAGATGCACTCACCGGAGGAGCCGCCCACATACACGCCCTTGACGCCCTTTGCGATCAGATGGCGGGTCAGTGCCTTGACGCCCTCGGTGGAGATATTGCCCTCTGCGTCGTAGCAGGCATAGAAGGCCGGGATAACGCCCTGATACTTGGTAATGTCTTTCATAATAGGTCTCCTTTTTAGCCTTTGACCGCACCCATTGCGATGCCCTTGGTGAAGTACTTCTGGAAGATCAGGAAGATGATGATGATCGGCACAGCGGCCAGAGCGGCACCTGCCATGATAAGGCCGAAGTCGGTGCTGTTCTCCGCCTGCAGCTTTGCGATGCCCAGCGAGATCGTCAGGTTGCTGGTGCTGGACAGCATGATGAGCTGCATGAAGTAATCGTTCCAGCTGTTGATGAAGGTAAAGATGGCCAGCGCGCCGATGCCCGGCTTGACCATCGGGAGCACGATGCTGACGAAGGTGCGCGCCTCGCTGGCACCGTCGATACGGGCCGCTTCCAGCATCTCGGTGGGGATGCCCTCACTGAACTGCTTCATCAAAAAGACGCCGAAGGGCCAGCCCACGATGGGGAAAATGACAGCCCAGATGGTATTGTAAAGGTTCAGTGCGCTCATCTCACGCAGCAGCGGGATGAGGATGACCTGCTTGGGCAGGGCCATTGCGCAGACGATGAGGGTGAAGAGCAGCCTGCGGCCGACGAAGCGCTTTTTTGCCAGCGCATAGCCTGCCATTGCGGCGGTGATGCAGGTGAGGATCATGGACATGACGGCCATGAACACGGTGTTGATCATCCAGCGCAGCGCGGCCGGAGCAGTCGGGCCGACGGAGAAATAGATCGGCTCTCCATCCGCGCTGAAAGAGCGGCTGAAGGGCACGGCCAGCTGCCACAGGGGTGCGCTCTTGCCTGCGAAAAGCTTCTGGTAGTTGGTCAGCACCCACTGGCTGGGCCACCACTCGGGGGTCGTGGAGTTGATGGCCGCGCCGGTCTTGAAGGAACCGGTGATGATCCAGTACAGCGGGAACGCGAACAGCACGGCCACGATGCTGATAAGAATGAACGTCAGTATCATGTAAGCGCTCATCTTTTTCAGCTTGCTGGGGTGACGCTTCAACGGTTTCTGTTTTTTTGCAGTTGCAGTCATTGCCCGGCACCTCCTTTAATTATCCTGACTGCCAAACCTGAACTGGACAGCCGACAGGATGGCGATGATAACGGCCAGCACAACGCCCATGGCGTTGCCGTAACCATAGCGGTAGAGCTTGAATGCCGTGTAGTAGATGTAGTACATGATGGTATCGGTGCTGTGGTTGGGGCCGCCGGAGGTCAGCAGCTGGATCAGTGCGAAGCACTGGAAGGAGTTGATGGTAGTGATGACCAGGATGTACAGGGTGGTGGGCATGATGGCGGGCCACTTGATGCGCCAGAAGCACTGGAAATCGGTGGCGCCGTCCACTTCAGCGGCTTCCACGATGGACTGGTCTACGTTGCCCAGTGCGGAAACGTACAGCACGATGGGCTGGCCGACAGAAGTAGTCAGCAGGATGAGGATGATGCAGCCCAGAGCGTATTTTTCATCGCCCAGCCAGTTGATGTTCTTGTCGATGAGGCCCACAGCCTTGCCCAGATAGTTGAAGATGCCGTAGTAGTTGTTGTACATCCACTTCCACACGACGGTGACAGCCACCGAGCCGGTGACGACCGGCAGGTAGAACACACAGCGGAAGAGGCTGGTGGCCCACTCGGGCAAATCGACGATGGCCGAGCTGACCCACAGCGAGAACGCACAGGTCACAGGCACCGAGACGACCACGATGATGAAGGTGTTGCGCAAAGCGCCGATGAAGATGGGGTCTGCGAACAGCTCTGCGTAGTTGGCAAGACCCACAAAGACGTCGGCACGGTTCATGGTCGAGTCAAAAAAGCTCGTGACCACGCAGAGTATCATGGGGTAAATGACGAAGCCGAGAAAAAAGATGAGGCTGGGCAGAAGGAACAGGTAGGAAGCGATGGTCTCCTGCCGAACCAGTGCGCTGCTGCGCTTCGGCTCTTTGATGCTTGCAGTCTTTGCAGCCAAAGAAATCACCAGACCTTTCGTTCTGATTGGGTGCTTATCTTACACAAAATCGCCCCTCCCTCGCCGGGATGTTCGAGGGAGGGGCCGTCATTACTTATTTGCCCTCAGGCAGAAAAGCTCAGGCTTTGGCGGCTGCGTTGGCGTTCTGGACAAAGGTTGCGACGGAAGTGGCAACGTCTTCGCCGGTGCCTACACGCTGGAGCATGTTCCACCACTCGGTGCGGGCAGTTGCCCAGCCCGGAGTGATCTGGTAGTAGTCGCCCAGATAGGCCATGAACTTGGTGTACTCGCTCATGATGGCGTTGTCGGCGTAGATGTCGCCCACACTGGCGCGGACCGGGAAGTAGGTGGAAGCCAGGACGCTGTCCTTCACCTGATCAGGGTCAGCAGCGATGAACTCGATGAAGGTCTTGGCTGCCTTGACCTTGGCCTCATCGCCATTGTCGAAGACGCCGAAGCCCCAGATGCCGCCGCAGAGCTTCGGGTCGCCGCTTGCAGTCGGGAATGCCATGGGCATGATCTCGTCGCCGTCGTTGGTCAGGCCGGCGTCGTTGTTGTCGGCGTTCAGCTGCTGAGCGATGTTCCAGCAGAATGCCATCTGCAGCGTGCCGTTGCGGAACAGCGTGATCTCGTCGCCGCCGGCGATGGAAGCGTCGAAGTTGATGCCGTCGGTGTCGTACAGGGTCTGGATGGCCTTGATGTTCTCGGCAGAGTCTGCAGTGTACTTGGTGTGAGCGTCATCGGTGAAGGTGCCGCCGTACATATTATTGATAATAGCACGGGTGCCCTGGTCGCCGCCCTGACCGCCGCAGTAGATGGCTGCCACGTTCTCGTAGCCGCCCTTGTACAGAGCGTCAACGGTGTTCAGGAAGCCCTCGGTGCTCCAGGTGTGCTTATCGGTGTCGAGATACTTGTCAGCGCCCACTTCCTTGACCTTGGTCATGTTGACGGCCATGCAGTGCGCGGTCATGCACAGGGGGTACTCGTAGTAGTCGCCCTTGTCGTTGTGGCAGGCGGAGTTGACGGACTCGTAAATGTCCTTCTTGGCGTCGTCGGTCCACAAATCGTTCAGCGGAGCCATGACACCCTTTGCGCCCCAGTTGGCCACCAGACGCTCGGGGCCTTCCATGATGAGGTCGGGTGCGCTGCCGCCCTCGATGGCGGTGTTCACCTGGTCATCGCCGTTGGTGTAGTCGAGATACTCAACGGCCACTTTAATGTCAGGATACTTTGCGTTGAAGCTGGCGATAAGCTCCTGCACGGTCTCGTCCTTGCCCCAGCCGCCGATGGGGTATGTCCACAGCTTGATGCTTGCGCCGGATGCAGAGCCGGAAGCGGCAGTAGAAGCTGCCATGCTGGTAGAAGCTGCCATGCTGGTAGAAGCGGACTTGCCGCCGCAGGCAGCCAGCGCACCCGCTGCGCTCATAATACCAACGGCCTTCAAGAAGGAGCGACGAGAAATAGCGTTCTTCATAATAAGTTCTCCTTACCTATCATCATATCGGCGGTCCTTCATCCCTGACCGCTCTTGTTGGCCTTATTATAGAAAACTTCTTTCATCTTGTCCATCGGTCGCATCCACAATTTTCAGAAGGTTTTCTTGTCTATTCCGCACAAATATCTGGGATACCAGCCAGATTTTGGCCACTTTCACTAATTTTTACACCAGTTGTAGCCGTTTTGTAATCATTTCTGCGTAGTTTGTCATTTTCAGTTTGAAAATCATTTTCGTTCTTCCTGCCGCAGTTTTGAAATTTATTTTCAGTAATAAGTCGTACTTTTCCTCGTTTTTTGGATGCTCTGCACAGCTTTTTCATCCGAATTATGGCGAAAGGCACACTTGGTCAAGGCGGTCAAACTTCTTTTATACTTTTTTTATAAAAATGCCCCCTTCCCTGTGCAGCGGAAGGGGGCAAAAGAAAGCATAAGGAATAGTGCGGGCATTGCAGCCTGCTCGAAGGAGCTTGACCATGGGTACAAATTTTTGGGAATTGCTGCATCAACGACAGGACCAGCTGACCAGATCCGGCCATGCGGTCGCCGACTACCTGCTGCAGCATGCGGACGAAGCGCAGTATCTCTCCATTTCCTCGCTGGCCCGGGAGTGCAATGTCGCCGAGGCGACAGTGTTCCGGTTCTGCCGGGCTTTGGGGTTCGACGGCTACCATGAGATGCGCATTGCGCTGGCGCAGGCCAACGCCACCGGCACACCCTCCAGCCAGAGGGAGCTGCAGCCCGGTGCCACCACCGCAGAACTTTGCGAGCACGCATACGCCCGCTTCTCACTGCCATCAACGGCACCCAGAACGCTCTCTCTACCGAGGCCGTGGACGAGGCCGTACACCTGATGCAGGAGGCCAGGCAGGTGTTCTGCCTCGGACAGGGCGGCAGTATGCTCCTGGCAAACGACATCTGCGCCCGCTTCGCCAGCCTTTCCACCAAGTTCCGCACCGCAGGCGACAGCCATTTACAGCTGCTGACTGCCAGTCTGATGAACGAGGCCGACGTTGTGCTCTTCGTTTCCTACTCCGGCGCGACCCGCGACATGATGGAGACACTGCGCACCGCCAAGGCCGCCGGGGCAAAAATCATCCTCCTGACCCATTACGAGGACTCCCCCGGCGCATTGCTCGCAGATGTCGTCCTTCTCTGCGGCGCACAGGAAAGCCCGCTGGACTCCGGCAGCATCCCCATCAAGGCAGCATTCCTCTATGTAGGCGAAGTTCTGGTGCTGCGGTATATGCTGAATGACCCTGCCCATAGCAACACCGCGCAGGACCTCACCAGCGAGGCTCTGACCGTGAAAATGCTGTAAAAAGTTCTTTTCCATGTACTGCCAAAACTGCCCGGAACGATAGGAGAAGGTCGTTCCGGGCAGTTTTTTGTGTTATGCAATAAAAATGACCGCAACACGCCCGTTGACTCATCTGATTCAAGGCATTATAATCGACGTATGGCAAAGTTTGTCGAAGAGCAGGAGCGAAAAAAATATGGATCATCGTCACCGCGATCGCGCCTACAAAAAGAGCCGTTTTCAGCAGGAGCTGGAGCAGAGCGTCTCCCGTAAGCTGATCTCAAGCCTGCTGCTGGGATGTCTTTTGTTCTGCATTGCGATCGCTGCTGTGAATGCTCTCAGCCAGAACGCCCGGCGGGAAGACCATCTGGAGAGTGTCGTCTCCACCTTCCATGAGGTGTACAATAGCACGTCCGCCTTTCTGCTGGACGCTGGACACACCGAGCTGTTCCTCTCCGAGCTGCGGAATGATCAGGACAACCTGCGTTATCTTATCAGCCAGTACAACGTCTCGGCTCTTGTGGAGATACAGCTCATCCTTACCGACTCTGAGGGAAAGGTTCGGTTCACGACCTTTTCGGAGGGAGAGATGAATCTCCACCGGCAGGAATTCAACGGCATCGCCGTGGACAACGCCTGCCATCTTATGCGGACCGTCTACACCACGGTCTACCACTTCCGGGCCAACAGCTCAGAATACGTTATGATCCATCCGCTCTACCGGGATGGCGGATATCAGGGTGCCGCGGCAGTTTATCTGAATGAGAACGACTGGACAAAACTGTTCGGCCAGTACCAGTACGATGCTATCCTCACCAAATCCAACGGTGATGTCATCACCTGTTCAAACTCCTCCTTCCTCTCCCAGAAGAACGCCAACAAGTATCTGCCCGCCGATGCGGCGCAGTATGTGCGAGTGAACGGGAACCGCTATCTGCGCAGCAGCCGCTCGCTGGAAAACGGCACGGTGTTGGCTTACTCCTTCATCTACTCGCCCACGAATTACAGTTATCTCTTCGTGGGTCTGCTCCTGATCGTACTGCTGGGACTGAGCTGGGCAGCAATGTTCGCCCGTATCATGCACGCTATGACTGAGCAGATGGTAAAGTCGGTGGACACCCTCGTGCGGGAGATCCGCATCATCCGCAAGGAGGACCCTGATCACATCATCGAGATCGACACCGGCGATGAGATCGAGGAGATCGCCCGTCAGGTCAACAAGATGGTCCGCAGCATTCAGGAGCTGAGCCAGCGCAACATCGCTCTTGCCGAAGTGAACAACCGGATGGAGATGCAGAATCTTCAGGCGCAGATCAATCCCCACTTTATTTATAATACGCTGGACAATATCCGCTATCTCATCCCGACAGACCCCCAGCGAGCCCAGCAGCTGATCGGGCGGTTTATCGGCATCCTGCGCTACAGCATCAACAACACAAAGCACAATGTCCCTGTTAAAGATGATCTGAAGTATCTGCAGGATTACCTTGTGATCCAGTCCACCCGCTTCGGTGCGAATTTCTCCTACGAGATCGACATCGACGACGCCTGCATGGAGTTCATCATCCCGAAGCTGCTTTTACAGCCCTTGCTGGAAAACAGCATCAAATATGGATTCCAGAAGAAGCCACGCATCCATATAAGGGTACGGGGCTGGCTGGGGGAGGATGCGCTCTATTTCACGGTAGAGGACAACGGCGGAGGCGTGGACGAGACCATGCTGGAACAACTGCGAGACATCCTGCGCTCGGATGAAGTGAACATCGAGCACAATGGTCTGTAGAACATCAACCGCCGCATCTGGCTGGGCTACGGCGGTGACAGCGGACTGACCATCGACAGCACCGAGGGCGAAGGCTTCACGGTGAAGCTCAAGCTCCGGCTGGGAGGAATGTAAACCATGTATCGCGTTCTGCTTGTAGAAGATGAAGAGATCATCCGCAAGGGCATTCGCTACTCGGTACCGTGGGAGGAGTGCGGCTGCTCGGTGGTGGGCGAGGCAGAGAATGGGGCAGCAGGTGAAGAAAAAATCGCCGAACTGCAGCCTGACATCGTCATTACCGACATTACCATGCCGGTAAAAAACGGTCTTGAGATGATCGCCGACACCCGGGAGAAATTCAACTATATCGCCATCATCCTGACAGGCTACTCGGAGTTTGAGTACGCCCAGCAGGCTATCCGGAGCGGCGTATCGGATTATGTACTCAAGCCTCTCGACATGGACGAGATGCGTACTGCGCTGGAGAAGGCTGTCCGCCTTGCGGGGGATAACCAGTACCTCCAACAGCGGGAGGACGAGGCAGAGGCCGTCCGCAGCCGGACAGCTCTGCCGCCATTAAGCGAAGATAAGGTCACTGACCCGCTGGTGCTGCGCATCGTAGCCTATCTGAAAGAGAATTACCGGAGCAAGATCACACTTGCTGACCTTCAGGAACAGTTCCACTACTCGGAACGGTACATCAACCAGAAGTTTCAGAAAGAGCTTGGCACAACGGTCATTGACTACCTCAACCGCTGCCGTATCCAGAACGCTCTGGAACTCATCCGGAAAGGAAAACTGCCCATCTCCCAAATCGGCTGGGAGTGCGGCATTGGTGAGTACAAATATTTTAACCACGTTTTCAAAAAATACATGGGCTGCTCGGTGCGGGAAATTGAACAAACAGAATCTGCGAAATGACGAGAAATCCGCATAAATAAAAGGAATTTCAAAAACATCAAAACTTAAATTAGAACATATATTAGAACTAAAATAAAGAAAAGTTAAATTACTGGTTCT
>ENA-OQIS01000215-OQIS01000215.1-human-gut-metagenome-genome-assembly--contig:-NODE-215-length-10633-cov-7.118028_pt1 | contig 10633 bp, 7 predicted proteins | sample MGYA00242589_ERZ504754 | MGnify/ENA primary metagenome ERZ504754 (study PRJEB26092, sample SAMD00036351) | human gut metagenome | host: Homo sapiens | study: EMG produced TPA metagenomics assembly of...
CCAAAGCACAACAAGTTCCTGTGCGAGAAGCGCCCCACCAAGTTCAGCTTCCAGATGCACCTGAACTTCCAGCGCAAGGATGAGAACGGCAATCTGGACGAGAACTGGAACAAGGCTGTTTCCAACCGCGCGTTCCGTCAGTGCTTCTACAAGGGCATCGACTTCACCAACTACTACGCCCGCACCAACAAGATCAACCCCCTGAAGTGCGAGAACGACTACTACACCATGCCCGGCGTCTGCTACAACACCAAGGGTGAGGAGTACACCACTCTGGTCGCCAAGGAGATGGGCTTCGACGGTCAGGCTTACGACGGCAAGACCATGATCCGCCTCCGCGACAACGGCGGCGACATCGCTGACCTGAAGAAGCAGGCCATGGAAGAGCTGAGCGCCATCGGCGTCACCTTCCCCGTCCACTGCTACCACTACATCAAGAGCGGCGACACCAATGCTCTGGATACCGCCACCGTTCTGAAGCAGTGCTTCTCCGAGAGCCTGGGCGATGACTTCGTCGTGCTGGACATCGGCACCTATGTCTCTTCCATCTATAAGGAAGTCCGTAACGTCCAGCTGCACTCCATCCTGCAGAACGGCTGGGGCGCTGACTTCGGCGACCCCGTCAACTTCCTGGGCCAGGAAGTCCTGAGCGACGACAACGCTTACTACGCTCAGACCACCTCCTGGATCGCAGCCGTTGAGAAGGATCCTCAGGATTACCAGAAGGACCTGCTGGCTGATTACCAGGAGTTCACCGATCTGGTCACCGCGGCAAAGGCTATCGTCACCGATACCGATGCACGCTATGCCGCATTCGCAAAGGCTGAGGCTTCCATGCTGAACAACGCACTGTGCATCCCCTGCCTGTACGAGGTGCTCTGGTGCCTGACCCACGTCAACGAGTACACCAAGATCAACGCCATGTACGGTCCCTGCAACTACAAGGCCGTCAACTGGGGAGACCCGTCAGGGCGACGGCTACACCACCGAGGAGTACGAGGCTTTCTCCGCTGCTTTCAATGCAGCAACCAAAGCCTGATGATTATTTTATAAAGGTTTGGTTATCATGTTAAAATACACCGTCAAGCGGCTGGCTCAGTCGCTCGTCACGATCTTATTGATCGCAACCATCGTCTTTCTGCTGATGCGCTGCCTGCCTACGGACTACTACTTCACGGAAGAACAGCTCATGAAGTTTACCGAAGAGCAGAAATACGCCGCGCTGGAAGCCGCCGGTCTGACCGACCCCATCGGCACCCAGCTGCTGAACTTCTACAACGACCTGCTCCATCTGGACTTCGGCACTTCCCGCCGCATCCAGAACGGCGCTTCCGTCGTGAAGGTCATCGGCAAGAAATTCGGCGTCTCCATGCGCCTCGGCCTGATCTCCGCCGGCATCTCTCTGCTGGTGGGCATCATGCTGGGCATCCTGCAGACCGCCTTCAAGGACAAGGTCTTTGACTGGATCGGCACGGCCTACACCGTTTTCGTCAACGCTGTGCCTTCTCTGGTCTCCTATTCGCTGGTGCTGGTCTTCGGCTCCAAATACCTGGGCTTCCCCACGCTGTACTCCACCCGTAATGTCGGCCCGTCCAGCGTGCTGCCCATCGTCTGCTTGTCGCTGGCGTCTATCGCAGGCTACGCTCTGTGGACCCGCCGCTACATGGTGGACGAGCTGACCCGCGATTATATCAAGCTGGCCCGCGTCAAGGGCCTGAGCTCCAGCGAGATCATGTTCAAGCACGTGCTGCGCAACGCCATGGTCCCCATGGTGCAGTATATCCCCCAGTCCATCCTGCTGACGGTCGGCGGCTCTCTGCTGATGGAGCGGTTCTTCTCCGTTCCCGGCATGGGTCCCCTGCTGACCGACGCCATCCAGCGCTATGACCTGAACGTCGTCCAGACTCTGGTCATCCTCTACGCTGCGCTGGGCATCGTGGGTGTTTTCCTGGGCGACGTGCTGATGATGCTGGTTGACCCGCGCATTACTCTGACCGGAAAGGAGGCCGCACGCTGATGGCTAAAGCATCTGATTTTGAGGGCAAGAAGCAGGACGAACTGTTCTACTTCGTCGATTACTCTCCGGAGGAAGCCGAGCGTGTCGGCTACTCCAACTACAGCTACTGGGGGTCTGTCATCCAGAACTTCCTCAAGCACAAGGCTGCTGTCGTCTGCCTGATCCTGTTCCTGTTCCTCGTCATCTTCTCCTTCATCGCACTGGCCATCGGCAAGTACGATTATCAGACGCTGGTGACGGATTCCTCTCTGGCCTTCCGGAAGCCCAACAGCGAATACTGGTTCGGCACCGACAACCTCGGCCGCGACTACTGGTGTCAGGTGTGGTACGCCACGCAGGTGTCCATCCGTCTGGCCCTCATCGTTGCCGTGGGCGAGAGCATCCTCGGCGTCATCATCGGCCTGATCTGGGGCTATGTCCGTAAGCTGGACCGCTTCTTCACCGAGCTGTACAACCTCATCGACAACGTGCCTTACATCATCTACATGACCCTGATCGCACTGGTCGTCGGCCAGAGCTTCACCATCATGGCCGTCTCGATGATCGCCATCGGCTGGCTGGTCATGGCCCGCCGCGTCCGCAACATGGTGTTCATGTTCCGTGACCGTGAGTACAACCTCGCGTCCCGCTGCCTTGGCACCCCGCTGTGGCGCGTTCTGACCAAGAACATCCTGCCCTATCTGGTCTCCGTCATCATCCTGCGCATGGCGCTGAGCATCCCCGCCACCATCAACCTCGAGTCCACCCTGTCCTATCTGGGCATCGGTCTGGGCATCGAGACTCCGTCTCTGGGCCTCATCCTGAGCAAGGTGCGCGGCTTCTTCCTCGATTATCCTTACCTGCTGGTCTTCCCCGCATCCATCGTGTCCATCATCTCCATTTCCTTCTATATCATGGGCAACGCTTTCTCGGATGCTGCTGACCCGCGCAACCACGTTTAACAGATGGGAGAGGAAATCACAAAAATGGATAGACAACCGATCATCTCTGCCAAAGACGTGGAGATCACCTTTAGCCTGCGCGGCAAGAAGCTGAACGCGATCCGCAAGTGCTCGCTGGACCTTTATGACGGCGAGACGCTGGCCATCGTGGGCGAGTCCGGCTCGGGCAAGTCCGTATTCACCAAGACCTTCGTGGGCATGCTGGATGTCAACGGTAAGATCACCGGCGGCTCCATCATGTACGAAGGCCGCGACATGACCAAGTTCACCGAGAAGGACTGGCTGGGCGTGCGCGGCAAGAAGATCGCCATGGTCATGCAGGACCCGATGACCAGCCTGAACCCGCTGAAGAAAATCGGCAAGCAGATCCAGGAGAGCATCGAGCACCATCAGGGCCTGAAGGGCGCGGAGGCCAAGAAGGCCGCCATCGAGATGCTGGCCAAGGTCGGCATCCCCGACCCTCGAGCGCCGCTACGAGCAGTATCCGCACGAGTTCTCCGGCGGTATGCGTCAGCGTGTCGTCATCGCCATCGCTGCCGCCTGCCGTCCGCAGATCCTCATCTGCGACGAGCCCACCACCGCTCTGGACGTGACCATTCAGGCACAGATCCTGGAGCTGATGGAGGACATCAGGGCAAAGAAGAATACAGGTATTCTGATGATCACACATGACCTTGGTGTTGTTGCTGAAATGTGTTCCAGAGTTGTTGTTATGTATGCCGGCCGAATTGTAGAAGAAGCGCCTGTGCAGGAACTTTTTGCAGATCCGAAACATCCATATACACAGGGTCTGATCGGTTCTGTACCGAAACTTGGAAGTGGTGTGGAATCTCTTCCGTCCATTCCGGGAAGCGTACCGGATCTGTCCGTAATGCCGAAAGGATGTAAGTTTGCACCGAGATGTAAATATGCAATGGATATCTGTCATCAGCAGGAGCCGGAGCTTGCAGATATCAACGAAGCAGGCACCAGAAAATGCAGATGTCATCTGCTCAACAAAACTGCAAAGGAGGCGTAACCTGTGAGCGAGCCGTTATTATCAGTAAAGAATATGAAGAAAACATTCCAGGCAAACGGAGGAATGTTCAGCAAGAAGAAATTTGTTCATGCGGTAAATGACGTATCTTTTGATATTTATCCAGGCGAGACTTTTTCGTTGGTAGGCGAGTCCGGCTGTGGTAAATCCACGACAGGTAAACTGATCGATCATCTGATCACACCTGACTCCGGCGAAATCTGGTTTGAGGGAAAAGAAATCTCCAAACTTTCAGAGAAAGAAATGCGCCCGTTACGTTCAGATATCCAGATGGTTTTCCAGGATCCGTACGGTTCCCTGAATCCGAGAATGAAAGTTCAGGATCTTATCGGTGAGCCACTTCTGATTCACACAAATATGAGTGCAGGAGAGCGCCTTAAGAAAGTACATGAACTTCTCGGCACTGTAGGATTAAGCCCGTCTCATGGAGAGCGTTACCCGCATGAATTCTCCGGTGGTCAGCGTCAGCGTATCGGAATTGCCAGAGCACTGACTGTACAGCCAAAGCTTATCATCGCAGATGAGCCGGTATCTGCCCTTGATGTTTCTATCCAAGCGCAGGTATTAAATCTTCTGCAGCAGTTACAGAAAGACTTTAATCTTACCTATCTGTTCATTTCCCATGACCTGAGTGTCGTTGAGATGATTTCAGACAGGATCGGTGTTATGTATCTGGGTACGATCGTAGAGACAGCTCCGAAGAAAGAACTGTATGCAAACCCGAGACATCCATATACAAGAGCACTTCTTTCCGCAGTTCCGATCCCGGATCCGGAAGTGAAGAAAGAGCGTATTACATTAAAAGGTGATCTTCCAAGTCCGAGTAATCCGCCAAGCGGATGTCTGTTCCATACACGCTGCCCACATTGTACAGAAAAATGTAAGACACAGGTGCCGACACCTGTTGAAATTGCACCGGGCCATATTGTAAAATGTCATTATCCAAAACTTACAGAATAGGAATTCCGAAATAACAATATTACATCTGAAGATGAACAGTGAAGAAAACAGGATTCACTGAAAGATACAGGTTATCATGAATGGATGAGGAAAGAGGGGGCTATGTTTACTGAGGAAAGACAAAGCGCAATAGAGAAATGCCTTCGTGAAAACGGAAAAGTCAAGGTTAAGGAATTGAGTGAAATGTTTCAGGTCACAGAAGACTGTATCCGAAAAGATCTTAAGATTCTTGAAAACGCCGGTAAGTTAAAGAGAACCTACGGCGGCGCAATCCTTTCACAGGATTATCCGCTGAAAAGAGACGTAGTAGACAGACGCCAGTTTAACCTTGACAAAAAGAGAACAATTGCAGCCAAAGCATTTAAACTGATTAAGAATAACGAAACGATTTTCCTTGATATTTCTACCACAAATATCGAGCTGGCAAAGCTTCTTGCTGCGTCAAATATGCGTGTGGTAGTGGTGAGCAATATGATAGATATCCTGCAGATCCTTGCCACAAATCCGTCCATTACTGCAATCGGTACAGGGGGAACAATGTATCAGACAGTAAACGGATTTATGGGAGCTGCAACGATAGAAGTGATCAAACAGTATAGCTTTGACCGTGCATTTATAGGAAGCTGCGGTGTGGATATGACTGATTGTGCAATTACTACATTGGGGGTAGAGGACGGATTGACAAAGAAAGCAGCCGTGCACAGCAGCAGACATAAATATGTTGTTATGGAAAGGGATAAATTCTATTTCAATGATTCTTATAAATATGCATACTTTGATGATATCAGCGGAATTGTTACGGATGAATTTCCAGATGATACGATCGTGAGTACACTGGAGAGAGCCGGGGTGAAATTGTTCTGATGCAGGTAAGTCTTCGGGGGACTTATCTGATCTGGTTAAATCAGTCAGCAGAAAGGATGATCTGTCTGGCTTAAATGAAAAAAGATGGAGGCAAGTACGTGAAAGAATATATTTTGGAAGCCTGTGTAGATTCTGTAGAATCTGCTATGGCAGCGGTTGAAGGAGGCGCAGACAGACTGGAACTTTGCGGTAACCTGATCATCGGCGGAACCACTCCGGGACCGTGGCTTTTTGATGAAATAAGAAAGCGTTCGGATATCAGGATCCATGCTCTGATCCGTCCGCGTTTTGGAGATTTCTGCTATACAGATGCAGAATTTTCCATGATAAAGCATGCAGTGGAAGATTTCAGGAAAATGGGTGCCGAAGGTGTTGTATTTGGGGTGCTGAAGCCGGATGGCACATTAAACATGGAACAGATGAAAGAGCTGATGGAGGCGGCAGGGGATATGTCGGTGACTCTTCACAGAGCTTTTGATGTATGTGTGGATCCAATAGAAACAATGGAACAGGCAATCTCACTGGGAATCAATACGATCCTTACTTCAGGTCAGCGTAATGTATGTCTGCAGGGGGCAGATCTGCTGAAGGAACTGGTAGAGAAGAGTCAGGGACGTATCACGATCCAGGCAGGAAGTGGCGTGGGAGCAGAAGTGATCCGCCAGCTTTATCCGCTTACAGGAGTCAGGGCTTATCATATGACCGGAAAGAGAGTCATTGACAGTGAGATGCAGTTTCGCAAGGATGGAGTCAATATGGGACTTCCGATGCTGAGCGAATATGAGATATGGCGTACGGATGTAGATAATATCCGTGCCGCAAAGAAAGTTCTGGAGGAATTATAATGGCAGAACCGAGAGTTTTTTTAAAAGAGAACAGGGGCCGAATTGAAGAGAACTACCTGGAGCAGGCAAAAAACCTGCCCCGGGTTTTTGCGCCTGTAGACGAAAAATTACAGAAATGTACAGAGGAAGTGGCACTTGCATGTAAATATTTATATGCGTTTATGCCGTACAGTGACATTGGCAATTATCCGTTTGAAGTATTTCTGGACTATGCAGAGAATGGTGTGAAGCTCTGGAAAGAGAATCCACAGGTTGCAGATCTTCCGGAAGAAATCTTCCTGAATTATGTGCTGTTTCACAGAGTAAATGAGGAAGAGATCGCACAGTGCAGAACTTATTTCCGCACAGAGATCGGAAGCAGAATACAGGGAATGAACTTCAGAGAAGCAGCGCTGGAAGTGAATTACTGGTGTGCCGAAGAAGCTACTTATCATTGTACAGATGACCGTACTTTATCTGCGATTTCTGTGTACCGCAGAGGAAATGGCAGATGTGGTGAAGAGTCCGTATTCACTGTAAATGCACTGCGAAGTGTAGGCATACCTGCCCGCCAGGTATATGCACCGAAGTGGTCTCACTGCGATGACAATCACGCCTGGGTAGAAATCTGGTGTGACGGCAAATGGTATTTCCTCGGAGCCTGTGAGCCTGAAGAAATCCTGAATAAAGGATGGTTTACAAACGCTTCTTCCAGAGCAATGATGATCCATTCACGTGTGTTTGACACCAAGATCCCGGAAGGTGAGGTGATCGGCACAGATGGTATGGTGACCATGCTGAATGAATTGAAAAGGTATGCAGTAACCAAAGAAATTACAGTAACAGTAAAGGATATGCAGGGGTTACCCACAGAGGGAGCTGAGGTTTCCTTTGAGGTACTGAACTATTCAGAGTATGCATCGATCGCAGAGAAGAAAACGGACAGTAAGGGAACTGCCAGACTGACAACAGGACTTGGAAGTCTGCATATTTCCGCAAGAATGTGTTCTGACGGCGAGTGGTTCTATGCAGAAACAGTTATGAACACTGAGAAAGAAGATAACTGTGAACTTTGTCTGGTACCGCAGGATAAGAGAAATGACAGAGAATCAGAAAAGTGGACGGCAGCAGATATATTTGCTCCTCATGATGCACCTGTAAACACAGATATGCCGACTCCGGAACAGAAGGCGAAGGGAAATAAGCGTCTGGCAGCAGCCAATGCACACAGAGAGCAGAAAGTAAGAAACTGGTCAAATCCGGAATGTGAACGTTTCCTGGAAAAAGAGGTAAACAAGATAGAAGAAGCTATTGCTGCCTCATACAGAGAAGATCTCCTGAGGGTTCTCACAGAGAAAGACAGAACTGACTGTATCAGTGACGTTCTGGAGGAACACCTGGAGCTGGCAATCCCATATCATGGTATGATGAAAAAGGATACCTTTGTATCTTATGTGTTAAATCCAAGAGTGGATGATGAAGTTCTTCAGAAATACAGAAGAGAGATCAAGAAGCATTTTTCCAGAGCTGAGAAACAGGAGCTGAGAGATGATCCTTCCAGAATCTGGAATCTGATCGAGAAGGCAATTGTTTCCAGACCGGAGAAAGAGCGTTCCAGTGTGATCACAACACCGGCAGGATGCATAAGGACCTGTACAGGAAGCTTCCTGTCAAAGAAAATCCTGTTTGTTGCAATAGCGAGAACCCTTGGAGTAGCGGCAAGACTGAATCCACATGATCGTTCTATGGAATATATGGAAAACGGAAGATTCGTTCCTGTGCTTGCAAGAACAGAGAAGAACTGTACTCTGATCCTGAAAGCAGGAGAGACTGTACAGTGGAAATATTTCCAGAACTGGAGTATTGCAAAACTGGAGAATGGAAGATATACATCACTGAAACTGGGAGCAGAGAATTTCGAAGATCAGATCCTGAATCTGCCGTTGGAATCCGGAAACTACAGGATTCTTACTTCAAACAGACTTCCAAATGGAAATATGTTTGCAAATGAATATCATTTTGAAATTCAGCCCGGAGAGACAAAGGAGATCGAGTTGGTACTCAGGGAAGCAGATCTGGAGGATATGCTGGAGAATATTTCCATGCCGGAATTCATGCTGAAAACTGAGGATGGTACAGAAGTGAAAGCATCTGATCTTACAGCAGACGGAAAACATATCCTTATGTTTCTGGAAGAAGAAAAAGAGCCTACTGAGCATATCTTAAATGAAATGATGGAGCAGGAAGAGGCTTTCGCAGGATATGCAGAGCAGATTATTTTTGTAGTGAGAAGCAAAGAAGCACTGGAGACACCGACACTGTCCAAAGCACTTGCAAAGTTAAAAAATATTCAGATTTATTATGATGATTTCTCAGAGATTATCAATACTCTGGGAAGGCGTATGTACGTAGATCCGGACAAACTTCCGCTGATTATTGTGACGAATGGAACCCTGAATGGGATTTATGCGACCAGCGGTTACAATGTAGGAACCGGGGATATGCTGCTTAGATTAATGTAACAGAGCGATAAATAAGATGCCCGGAGATGACACCTGTGAGCATCTTCTGGTATTGCCGGATTACATTATTGTATAGATGTAAAGGATTGGATATTGAATTTGCATTTACATAAAGGAGATAAAAATCATGTATCAGTTTAACAGAAAAGAATATGAAGAACGTATGAAATGGTATCAGGATGCCCGTTTCGGAATGTTTATCCACTGGGGATTATATTCTATTCCTGCAAGAGGAGAATGGGTACGCAGTACAGAGGAGATGCCTGAGGAAGAATACCTTCCGTTTATGAAAGAATTTGATGCCAGAGACTATAATCCGAAACAGTGGGCAAAAGAGGCAAAGGCAGCAGGTATGAAATATGTGGTTCTGACTGCAAAACACCATGATGGTTTCTGTTTATTTGACAGTAAATACACAGATTATAAAGTTACCAATACACCTGCAGGAAGAGATCTGATCAAAGAATATGTGGAAGCTCTTCGCGAAGAAGGTCTGAAAGTCGGTCTGTATTTCACCTTACTTGACTGGCATCATCCGGACTATCCTCATTACGGAGACCGCATCCATCCTATGAGAAACCATCCGGAATGCAGTAATGAAAACAGAGATTTTTCTCGTTATATAGAGTATATGTACAATCAGGTGGAAGAGGTCTGCACAAATTATGGAAAAATCGATATTATGTGGTTTGACTTTTCCTATGACGATATGCGAGGCGAGAAATGGGGAGCAACCAGACTGATAGATATGGTCCGCAGATTACAGCCGGGAATCATCATTGATAACCGTCTGGAAGTCAGTGGTGAGGGAAGAGGATCTCTGTATGAATGCGATCCGACACCGTATCATGGCGATTTTATAAGCCCGGAACAGATCATCCCGCCGGAAGGAATCTGTGACAAAGAAGGGAATCCGATGGTATGGGAAGCATGCTTCACCATGAACAATAACTGGGGCTACTGCGCAAATGACCACTATTACAAACCTGCTTCCATGCTGATCAAGAAGCTGGTAGAGTGTGTTTCCAAAGGTGGAAATATGATCCTGAATGTAGGACCTGATGCGAAAGGTAAATTCCCGAAAGAATCCTCCGCGATCCTGGCGGAAATCGGACGCTGGATGGATAAGAACCATGACAGTATCTATGGATGCGCTCCGGCAGCAGATATCCCGAAACCGGATTACGGACGTATCACCAGAAATGGAAACAAGTATTATGTCCATATTTATGAGAATACATTAGGACCACTGCCGCTGATCGGATTTGACAAGAATAAGATTGTGAAAGTACGTGCCCTGGATGACGGACATGAAGTGCCGATTTCTACTTTATGGGTGCACAGCGATTATCCGGATATCGCATTTGTTGACCTTGGCCCGGATCCTGTACTGCCGGATCCTGTAGACTATGTGTTGGAAGTAGAGATGGCTGAATAAAGATATAGAATACAAAAAAGCTGCCGTATGG
>ENA-OQIS01000216-OQIS01000216.1-human-gut-metagenome-genome-assembly--contig:-NODE-216-length-10609-cov-1.927686_pt1 | contig 10609 bp, 10 predicted proteins | sample MGYA00242589_ERZ504754 | MGnify/ENA primary metagenome ERZ504754 (study PRJEB26092, sample SAMD00036351) | human gut metagenome | host: Homo sapiens | study: EMG produced TPA metagenomics assembly of...
ACGACGTCCACCGTCTGGTGGAGGGCCGCAAGCTCATCCTGGGCGGCGTGGAAGTGCCGTATGAAAAGGGCCTGCTGGGCCACTCGGACGCCGACGTGCTGGCCCACGCGGTCATGGACGCCGTGCTGGGCGCAGCGGCGCTGGGCGACATCGGCCAGCACTTCCCCGATACGGCGGAAGAGTACGCCGGGGCCGACAGCCTCATGCTGGCCCGCCGTGTGGCAGAGATCGTGACCAGGCACGGCTGGCGCATCGAGAACATCGACGCCACCATCCTCTGCCAGCGCCCGAAGCTGGCCCCCCACATCCCGGCCATGCGGGCAAAGCTGGCCGAGGCTTTCGGGATGCCGGTGGACGCCGTGAGCGTCAAAGCCACCACCGAGGAGCATCTGGGGTTTACCGGCGAGGGGCTGGGCATCGCGGCCCATGCCGTCGCCCTCATCGAAGCAGTGTGAACGGGAGAATGTGACCCATGACTCTGAACTCTATCGTAGCAAACTTCCAGACCTTCAAGCTGGTAGACCTGCTGGACATCCTCATCATCGCGTTCCTCATCTACCAGCTGCTGGGCTTCGTCAACCGCACCCGCGCCGGCCAGCTGGCCAAGGGCGCGCTCATCGTGATGGCGGTCTATCTGGTGGCCAACATCCTGAATATGCGCACCGTCACCTGGCTGCTCAACTCGCTGCTGCAAGTCGGTCTGCTGACGCTGGTGGTGCTGTTCCAGCCCGAGATACGGCGTGCGCTGGAGCGGATGGGCCAGACCGACCAGTGGGCCTATCGCTTCTTCAATAAAAACCGCTACAACGACACCAGCCTCAAGGGCGCGTGGCGCAGCGCCATCATCGCCATCTGCGACGCGGCAGAGCGCTTTTCGGAGACCAAGACCGGCGCGCTCATCGTGCTGGAACGGAACACCAACCTTTCTGAGATCGTCCGCACCGGCACGCCCGTGAACAGTGCAGTCAACCTCGAGGTGCTGGGTACCATCTTCTACGAGGGTACCCCCCTCCACGACGGCGCAGCCATCATCGAGAATGGCCGCATCAAGGCCGCAGGCTGTGTGCTGCCCCTTTCCAACAACCTGGACCTGGGCAAGGACATGGGCACCCGCCACCGCGCCTGCCTCGGCATCGCCGAGAACTCCGACGCCATCGCCATCGTGGTCAGCGAGGAGACAGGCATCATCTCGATGGCGAAAAACGGTGTTCTCATGCGCCACTTTGACCGTCAGACCCTTTACACCCGGCTGGTGGATGAGATGATACCCAAGGAGACCGCCAGCGAGAAGAGCGCTGCCGAGGGCTGGAAGGCCCGGGGGCAAGCGCCTGCTGAACTGGGTGAACAACAAGGAGGAGGATGAGCAGCAATGAGCACTGAGCAGAACAACGGCAAGCCTGCCGTACCCCCCAAGCGCAATCTGCTGAACAACCGCCGCATCCGGCTCCTGCTTTCTTTGCTGGGTGCGGTCATCGCGTGGATGGCTGTCACCATCGTCGTGCAGCCCGGCACCACCACCACCATCTATAATGTTCCGGTGGACTTTACCTATGATTCGGCTGCCTACACTTCCCGGGGCCTGAGCATCGTCAATGCGGAGGAAAAAACGGTCAACCTGAAGCTTTCCGGCGACGGCTACACCATCGGCAGCCTGTCGGCCAACGACTTTGTCGTCTACCCCGACTGGTCCAGCGTCCGCGACAGCGGCGAAAAGAGCCTGCGCCTTCAGGTGCGGAGCCAGAGCACCCTGCTCACCGGTGTGTCCGTCTCCATCGACGGCGACAACACCGTGGACGTGGTGTTCGATGTGGTGGAAGAAAAGACCCTGCCCATCCAGGTGACGACGAATTACCTGAAGATAGCAGACGGCTATATCCTCTACGGCACCGACATCTCGAAGGAGACGGTGACTCTCTCCGGACCCAGCACCGAGCTGAGCAAGGTAGAGACCTGCACCGCCGAGGTGACCTACAACGGCGAGCTGACCAGTCCCGTCACTCTGGACACCAGCCTGCGTTTTTACACCCGCAGCGGCGGAGAGGTGAAATTTGAATATACTACTCTGGAAACGGACAGCGTCGAGGTCACGCTGCAGGTGTATAAGCTGGCCACCCTGCCGGTGGAAGTCAGCTTTATCAACGCGCCCCGCGACTTTGACCCCTCGGTGCTGGTCTACTCCCTGAGCAAAAAGACCCTCAATGTGGCCGGCCCGGAGTCCCAGATCGACCGTCTGTCCGCCCTGTCGGTGGGTACCATCGACCTTTCCACCTTTGCACTGGATAAGGTGTACGAAATGCCCATCGAGCTGCCCAGCGGCATCCGTCTGCTGGACAACATCTCCAGCATCACGGTCAGCTTCGACAGCTCCCGTCTGGAAACCAAGACCATGAACCTGCCCGCCAGCTGTGTGCAGGTCATCAACCTGCCCTCCACCTACACCCTGACCGTGGAGACGGAGCGGCTGATGAACGTCACCCTCTGCGGCCCGGCCGGTTCGCTGGAAGCACTGAATCCGGAACAGGTGGTCATTGAGATCGACGCCGACGACTTCTATGTCGCCATCGGCCGGCAGAACATCGCCTGCCGCCTCTATGTGCCGGCCAACGACAAAATTTTTGCGCTGGGCAGCTATGTGGTGCAGTGCAAGATAGAAAGTAACTGAGTATATGATCCTGATCCATGATATTCGCCTGCCCCTCTCTGCCGGGGAGCCGCAGGCCTACGAAAAAGCCCTCCGCCTCGCCCGCATCCCCCGGGGAAACGGTGAGCCATCTGGGCATCGCCCGGCTCTCGGTGGACGCCCGCCACGGCCAGCCCAAGCTGGTGTACACCGTGGCTGTGACTCTGAAAGAGGAGGGGGAAGAGGCCGCCTGTGCGGGTGCTTCCCGCAGCGTCACCGTCCGGGGCAAGACCGATCTCTCGGTGCAGAACGGCACTCTGCCGCTGACGCACCGGCCTGTGGTCTGCGGCCTCGGCCCGGCGGGCCTCTTTGCGGCGCTGCTGCTGGCCCGTCAGGGCTACCGGCCCATCGTGCTGGAACGCGGCCCGGCGCTGGACGAGCGCGTCAAGGCCGTGGAGCATTTCTCCGCCACCGGTGAGCTAGACGAAAACGCCAACATCCAGTTCGGCGAGGGCGGCGCCGGAACCTTCTCGGACGGCAAGCTCACCACCCGCATCGGCGACGAGCTCTGCGGCTTCGTGACCGAAGTGTTCCTCGAGCACGGCGCGCCGAAGGAGATCGCCTGGCAGCAGAAGCCCCATGTCGGCACCGACCTGCTGCGGGGCGTCATCACTTCGATCCGAAAAGAGATCGAGTCGCTGGGCGGTGAGGTCCACTTCAACACAGCCCTCACCGGCTTCGAGCGGCGGGACGGCCGGCTCGTCGGCATCCAGACCACGGACGGTGCCTTCCCCTGTGAGGCGCTGGTGTTCGCGGTGGGCCACTCGGCCCGCGACACCTTCGGGATGCTGATGGACAGCGGCCTCGTGCTGGAGTGCAAGCCCTTCAGCGTCGGCTTCCGGGCAGAACATCTCCAATCGGAAATCGAAAAGAGCCTCTACCACGAGGCGGCGGGCCATCCGGCCCTGCCGCGCGGCGAATATCAGCTTTCGCAGCACGTTGAAAAACGGTAGCGTTATACCTTCTGTATGTGTCCGGGCGGCCAGGTGGTAGCTTCGGCCAGCGAAAGGCCGCGTCGTGACCAACGGCATGAGCTACCACGCCCGCAGCGGCAGGAACGCCAACGCGGCCGTGGTGGTCAGCGTGGGCGGTGAAGATTTCGGCAACGATCCCCCGGAAGGCCATCGCCTTCCAGCGGGAGCTGGAAGCCCGGGCCTATGCGGCAGGCCGTCCCGGCGGAGAGTATGCCGCCCCGGCGGAGAACATCCAGAGCTTTTTTGGAGGGCAGGGGCCGGCTGAACATTGGCCGCGTCCAGCCCACCTATGACCGGGGCGTCGTCGCTGCGGACCTCGGCGCACTGCTGCCGACCGAGCTGGCCGACACCCTGCGGGTCGGTCTGCGGGCTTACGAGCGGAAAATTGCGGGTTACACCGCCCCCGAGGCCATTCTGACCGGCCTCGAGACCCGTACCAGCAGCCCGGTGCGGCTGAAACGGGAAGAAAATTTTGAATGCGCCCAGCTGGCAGGATTGTATCCCTGCGGCGAGGGTGCCGGATATGCGGGCGGCATCATGAGTGCCGCCGTCGATGGCCTGCGGGTGGCCCGCGCCATCATCAGCCGGTACAGCCCGGCAGAAGGGTGAGAAGTTGAATGACTGATCGTGAAGACGATTTTGACCGCACGGCGAAGGACAGCGAAGGCCGTAAGGTGCAGCAGGAGCTGGAACGCCAGCTCCGCGAGCTGGGCAACACCATGTCCGACTCCTTCCGACACGGCTTTGAAGGCCGGGGCGAGGAGATCGGCGACCGTGTGTGGGATGTGGGCCGCGCCGCGGTGAACGCCGCCGGTTATGGCATCTCGGAGGCAGGCCGGGTCTTTCAGGCCGGAAAACAGGAGTACCAGAAGCGGGCCGGGGAGGCCGGAAGCAGCACCAGCGCCAGCGGGATGACCGACTGGGCGCGCAATTTCTTTGCGAAGAAGCCGGAACCGACGGCCATCGAGAATATCCGCGCCAGCGCCAAAAAGCGCCACGGCGCAGGCGTCGCCATGCTGGCGACCGGCATCACCTTCGCCGTCCTCTTCGGCATCACGGCCATCGCCTGCTTTGGCACGGCGGGGGCGTTCACGTCCGGCGGCGTGATGGTGGCGGCTGATATGACGGTCCTCAGTGCCATCGGCGATTTTGCACTGGGTGCTATCGCGGTGACGGGGTGGTGCTCTGCCGCTGTGACCGCTGTGTTCGGCTGGCTGACCGCAGCGGGCGCGTCCCGTATGAAGGCCGCCAAGACCCTGGAGCTCTACGCCGATACCGCCGAGGGCTTCGACTGGCACAAGGGCCTGTCCCTTTCCATGCTGGCCGACCTGACGCATAAAAAGAAGACCAAGGCGCTCAAGATGCTGCGGAAATTCATCCACAAGGGCTGGCTCAGTGCCTGGCTGGACGAGAAAAACGACAAGCTCTACCTGACGGCGGAGGACTACCGCGCCGCGCAGGAAGATCAGCCCCAGCCCGAACCGGAAAAAGCGCCGGAACAGGCCGGAGAAGTCCCCCTGAACCTCGAGACGACCCGCCGCTTTGCGCAGGTGCTCGAGAAGGAGCAGGAGCTCATGGAGGATGAGCGGGCTGTGGAGGAGCTGCAGCATATGCAGAAGACACCGACGTACACCTCTGTGCCTTGGCTGGAAGCCCACCCCGAGAGCCTGCCCAAGGCCCGCCGCTTTGCGGGATACTATATCCCCACCACCCTCAAGCTCCTGCACACCTACAACGACGTGCAGAGCCAGCAGGGCGAGAACGCGGAGGCCATCCGCCGGGATATTGCGGGCATCCTGCACACCCTGAATCAGGCGTATGATAACCTCTACGATAAGCTTTTGTCGGACGTGGCGCTGGACGTTTCCAGCGAGATCGCTGCGCTGCAGGGGATGCTGGCGAACGATGGTCTGGCCGGGGAGGGATTGCGATGACCTACCGGGCCTGGAACACCAAGACCGTTGACCGCGCCGCCCTGAAAGAGCTGATAGCGGCCATCGCCCAGCAGAACACCGAAGAGCTGGAATACCAGAACATGGACGAGGAGTGGAGCGAGGAAAAGTACCGCTCTGTCCTCGCGGCCCAGCAGAAAGAAGCCGGCCTGCTGGCCGGCATCCTCGCTGCCCGGGGCATCACCGACCCCGCCGAGGCGCTGACCCTTCTGGCGGGCGAAGAAGAGCTGAGCGACCCCATGCTCCTGACCGGCATGGACAAAGCCTGTGAGCGCATCCTGCGGGCCATCGACGGGGGGGAGACCATCGTCGTCTTCGGCGACTACGACGTGGACGGTGTGACCGCCACGGCCCTGCTCTATCAGCACCTGAAAGGGATGGGCGCCGCCGTCAAGTGTATGCTGCCCAGCCGGGAGGGCGACGGCTACGGCCTCTCGAAGAACGCCATCCAGTCGATCTACGATAAGGGCTGCCGCCTCATCGTCACGGTGGACAACGGCATCTCTGCCGTAGAGGAAGCCGCATTCGCGGCCAGCCTCGGCATCGACCTCATCATCACAGACCACCATCTGCCCCACGACACCCTGCCCCAGGCAGCGGCCATCGTGGACCCCCGCCGTGCCGACGACCACAGCCCCTTCAAGGGCCTGTGCGGCGCGGGCGTGGCCTTCAAGCTCTGCGCCGCGCTGGATGGCTGCCCGCCGGAAGAGATGCTGGAATACTGCGGCGACCTCGCCGCTGTTGGCACCGTGGCCGACGTCATGCCCCTGACAGGGGAGAACCGCACCATCGTCAAAGCAGGTCTGCGCCAGCTGCAAAATACGGACAGACCCGGCTTCTGCGCCCTTTTGGAAGAAGTGGGCCTTGCAGGCAAGCCGGTGACGGCAGAGAACATCAGCTACGCCATCGCGCCCCGCATCAATGCGGCGGGCCGGATGGACAGCGCTGTCACCGCTTTGCAGCTGGTGCTCTGTGAGGACGAAGACCGGGCGGTCGAACTGGCTCATAAGCTGAGCGACATCAACATCCAGCGGCAGGAGACGGAGATGGAGATCGTCAAAGCCGCGCAGGAGCTGCTGGACGCTGAGCCGGAACGCCTCGAAGACCGGGTCATCCTGCTCTGGGGCAGAGACTGGCACCCCGGCGTCATCGGCATCGTGGCCTCCCGCCTTGTGGAAAAGACCGGACGCCCGGTCATCGTGGTGTCGGTGGATGAGCACGGCGAGGGCAAGGGCAGCGGCCGCAGCGTGCAGGGCTTCAACCTGCACGAGTGCATCGCCTCCTGCGCCGACATCCTGCTCCGCTTCGGCGGCCACGCCATGGCAGCGGGCCTCTCGGTGCGGGAAGAGGATCTGCAGACGCTCCGCCAGCGGCTCAACGACTGGGCGGCCCGGGAGTGTCCCGTGCTGCGCACCCCGCCGCTGGAGTGTGATCTGTCCGTCCACCTCGACCGCCTGACGGTGGAGAGCGTCCGCCGCCTCGACCAGCTGGCACCCTACGGTGCCGACAACCCCAGCCCGGTCTTCGTGCTGGAAATGGCTGTCGTGGAGGGGGTCTATGCCGTCTCGGAGGGCAAGCACTGCCGCCTGCGTCTGCGGCAGGGCAATTCCAGCATCTACGCCGTCTGGTTCGGGATGCACCCGGAACAGGTGCCTTACTCGACGGGCGACGTCGTGGACGCAGCCATCAGCCTTTCGGTCTACGATTCGCCCCGGGGCGCACAGCTGTCGGGCCGCATCATCGAGCTGCACCCGGCGGGCCTCGGAAACACAGCTGCGGAGCAGGCCGCGCTGGTGCAGGCGCTGCGCCGGGGTACGCCCCTGACGCCGGAGCAGAAGGAGAGCATCGCCCCGGAGCGCAGCCATATCATCACCGTTTATCGGGAGCTGCAGGCGCGGCGCTGGCACGCCGAAGACCTGCAGCCCCTGTTTGCAAAACTCGGCGAGGAGAACACCGGCCGGACGCTGGTGGCCGTCGCCGCGCTGGAACAGGTCGGCCTCATCACAGCGGCTGACCGGGGCGGGGCAAAGTTCTGGGAACTCGTGCCTGCCACCGGAAAGAAGAACCTTGCCGATGCGCCCATCCTGAAATGTCTGGAGGAACGATAAAGATGCCTGAGGGAAAGAAACCTGTCGTCCCCGCGCCCGCGGCACCGGCTGCGGCGAAAGAGGACAGCTACTCTGCAAAGACCCATCTCCACCAGCCCGTGCCGGTGACGGAGATGGCTACCGTGGCCGCAACGGCCCTGCCGGCCAACGCCCCTGAGGGGACCCTTCCCTCGGAGGTGCGGCCCGAGATCGTGACCTGGGAGAAGCTGGTGGAGGCCATCAAGGCCAGCGGCAAGGCCTACAACATGGCCATGATCGAAAAAGCCTACAATATGGCCAACGACGCCCACAAGGGGGTCGTGCCGCCGCAGCGGTGAGCCCTATATCTGCCACCCGCTGGCCGTGGCCCGCCTCGTGCTGGACCTCGGCATGGACAGCGAGAGCATCGCTGCCGCCCTGCTCCACGACGTGGTGGAGGACACCCCCACCACGCTGGCCGACCTGACCGCCGCTTTCGGCGAAGAGGTGGCTGCGCTGGTGGACGGCGTCACCAAGCTGACCAAGATCCAATTTTCCAATATCGAAGAGCTGCAGGCCGAGAATCTGCGCAAGATGCTGCTGGCCATGAGCCGTGACGTCCGCGTCATGATCATCAAGCTCTGTGACCGCCTGCACAATATGCGCACCGGCGACGCATGGCCGGAGCAGAAGCGCCGCGACAAGGCCCGGGAGACCATGGAGGTCTACGCCCCCATCGCCAACCGTCTGGGCATCCTGACGTCAAGGAGGAGCTGGAAGACCGCAGCCTCCACTACCTCGACCCCGTGGGCTACGAGGAGATCAACAAGATGCTCAGCGAGCGCGCGGGCGACGAGTTTCTGGCCAGCGTGTCGGGCGTCATCAAAAGCCGCCTCGAGGAGAGCGGCATCGAGGGCGCGACCATCAAGCGGAGAGTCAAGAGCATCTACGGCATCTACCGCAAGACCATCATGCAGAACAAGTCCTTTGATGAAATTTACGACATCTACGCGGTGCGTATCATCCTGGACACCCTGGCTGAGTGCTACAGCACCCTGGGCCTCATCCACGATATGTACCACCCGCTGCCCAACCGCTTCAAGGACTATATCTCTACCCCCAAGCCCAACGGCTACCAGAGCCTCCACACCACCGTCATCGGCCACGAGGGCATCCCCTTTGAGGTGCAGATACGCACCCGCACCATGGACGAGCAGGCCGAGTACGGCGTTGCCGCCCACTGGAAGTATAAAGAGGGCCTCGAGGGCCACGATAAGCTGGACGAGCGTCTGGCCTGGGTCAGTCAGCTGCTGGAAAACCAGCGCGTCAGCGAGGATTCCGGCAACCTGCTCCATGATTTGAAGAGCGACCTGCTGCCGGAGGAGGTCTTGCCTCACCCGAGGCGACGTCATCAACCTGCCTGCGGGCGCAAACTGCATCGACTTTGCCTACGCCATCCACTCTGCCGTCGGCAACCGGATGGTGGGCTGTAAGGTCAACAACCGCATCGTCCCCATCGACCATGTCGTGGCGACGGGCGAGATCATTGAAGTCATCCTCGGCCCGGCGGACAAAGGCCCCAGCCGCGACTGGCTCAAGATCGTGCGCACCAGCGAGGCCAAGAGCAAGATACGCAACTGGTTCAAGAAGATGCGCCGCGAAGAGAACATCCAGCAGGGCCGCGACGCGCTGGCCAAAGAGCTGCGCCGGGAGATGATCTTCATCCCCGACGACCAGCTGGACGAGTTCGTGGGCAGCTGCAGCCGCCGTCTGCGCCAGAACAACGCGGAGGAAATTTACGCCGCCATCGGCTACGGCGGCATGACCATCGCCAACTGCCTGCCCAAGCTCAAAGAGGAGTGGCAGAAGCTCAAGGCCGCCGAGGCTGCTGAGAACAAGTCGATGGAGGACCTGCCGAAGGTCGATCTGAGCCGCGTCCACGCCACCGACGGCGTGGTGGTGGAGGGCTTCGACAACACCCCCATCAAGTTTGCAAAGTGCTGCTCGCCCCTGCCCGGCGACCCCATCGTGGGCTTCATCACCCGGGGCTTCGGCGTCTCCATCCACAAGCAGAGCTGCGCCAACGCGGTGTCCAGCATGAAAGACCCCTCCAACGCCCCCCGCTGGGTCAAGGCGTACTGGGCCGACAGCGTCAAGGACAGCTACAAGGCCGGTCTGGAGCTCATCGCCCTCAACCGCAACGAGCTGCTGTCCGATGTGCTGGCCGCGCTGGCTGACATCCGCGTCCCCATCTACGCCATGAACGCCCGTCAGGTGGAGAACAACTGTGCCGTCATCAGCCTGACCATCGGCATCAACAATACAGAGCACCTCAACCGGGTCGTGGCCCGTCTGTCCAAAGTCAAGGATGTGCTCAAGGTAACAAGGAGCTAATATGCGTGCAGTCATTCAGGCCGTATCCTCGGCCAGCGTCCGGGTCAACGGCGGCGAGCCGCGCCCCATCGGTCCCGGCCTCGTCATCCTGCTGGGCGTCAAGGACACCGATACCCTCGACATCGTGCCGAAGCTGGCTGAAAAATGCGCGGGCCTGCGCATTTTCAAAGACGAAAACGACAAGCTGAACCTCAGCGCAAAGGACCTCGGGTACTCTGCACTGGTGGTGAGTCAGTTCACCCTCTACGGCGACACGAAGAAGGGCTTCCGCCCCAGCTTCATCAAGGCGGCACGACCGCCGCTGGCTGTGGACGCCTACGAGCTGTTCCTCGCCGAGATGAACAGGCAGGGCCTCAAGGATGTCCAGCACGGCGAGTTCGGCGCGGATATGCAGGTGTCGCTGGTCAACGAAGGCCCCTGCACCATCGTCATCGACACCGACGAGTGGAATAAAGGAGAAAATAAACCATGAAGGCATTTCTATCTGGTCGGCCCTCGCGCCGTTTTACTACCAACAGCTTCCTGCTCATCTCGGACGCAGGC
>ENA-OQIS01000217-OQIS01000217.1-human-gut-metagenome-genome-assembly--contig:-NODE-217-length-10544-cov-2.108573_pt1 | contig 10544 bp, 14 predicted proteins | sample MGYA00242589_ERZ504754 | MGnify/ENA primary metagenome ERZ504754 (study PRJEB26092, sample SAMD00036351) | human gut metagenome | host: Homo sapiens | study: EMG produced TPA metagenomics assembly of...
ACAATTCTTTTCTATATTGAACTTCGTTTTTGCGCAGGCATTCCAGTTCACCAGAAATTCTCATGAAATTCATTTTTTCTTCTAGGTCTTGTTGGAGTTTATATAACTGAGGAGTAAGTACATCCGAAATCAATAAGTCGATTTTATTTTTTTGCCCCTCTAGCTTTTTTATATTCAGTAGTACCCCTTGTTTCTTTTTTTCGACGCTTTCTTTAGCTTTAAATAGTCCTTTAATATGAGACTTTATTTTTTCCAGTTCTGCAGAAGATGCTTCTATGTATTTTGTATCAGGTGGGGTAGTTATTTTTGAATTGCAAAACGGGCAGTGGGCAACCTTGGGAAAATTTTGAGATTCTAAGCTGCCATCTATTATGAATTCCAATCTATGTATATCTGATTGATATTGTTGATGGAGGATAGAAAAATTGTGAATTACAGTTTCGCATTCGGAAAGTTTTCCATTTAAATCATAAATTTTAGACATAATGCAATGTCCTTTAGATATGGCTGTATCAATATGATTTTGAATTTGTTGAAGTTGTCTTTTTAAGTCTTTTATTACATTTTGGTTATCTACAATTTCACATTGAGATACAGTTTTTTCTAATTCAGCTCTCTGCTTACTTAAATCGTCTAATTTCTCTTGTATGTATGCGAGAAGAGCTTTCTTCTTTGCCTTGCTTATCGCCGGGTCTTCTTGCTTTTGTAAATTATTAGCATCTTTACTGGTTAATAAAAATAAAAGAGTAGCTATTGATGGCGTCGGTGCATTCCATCCTGGAGTGATAAGTGGAGAGGTTTCTCTGGCAATATCGGGTTGGCGGAGAAAGAAAAAATGTAGCATGGTCCGCCAAGATAGTTTTTGAGTATCTCCTTTCTCAGAAGATAATATTTTATGATTAGAATCAATCCCAAGAAGAGATAGAAATACAGAATTTATATTTTTTTTAGCTTGATTGGAAACACTATAACGTCCGTTTTCAATAGATGAATCTGCACTGATTACTTCTATTTTACTATCGCCAATTTTTCTATTGAGTGTTACGTAACCTCCTTGAGTTATAAGTTCTAGTGATATTAGTTCGTATCCATTATTGGCATCGAGGACTTTAGATGGATGTCTTTTGCTTGGTGTTGCTCCAAGCGCATAATCCAAACAATCCATTATAAAGCTTTTTCCGGTATTGGATGGGCCAATTATGAGATTAAATCCTCGATTGAATTCAATTACAGAACTTTGGTGTTGCCCACCAGCGACTATCAATTTTTTCAAGTAGAATCTATTCATGACTATCCTCCTGTAAGGACTGGAGTGTGTATCGATTGATTTCTTTTAACATATGTGACTCTGATAATCTATATGCCTCAACTACTGTTTCAACCGCTAACCGATACTCTTCGGCATATGAAACTTTAAGTTTATTAGCAAAATCAAGGCCCTCATGAGTTATCTGGAATAAATAACCTTTTTTTGATGTTTTAAATCTTATGCGTTTCCTTAGAACCAGGTTTTTTACGGCTGTAGATACAATTGACTTTCGCGCTAGAAATTCGCTAAATCTGTAAGTTCCATGCCCATGCAGGTTTTCGTCCAGCAATCCAAAATCTGCCGCGTATACCGAAATAAAATCAATTTCACATATCTGCGTAATCGTAAGTGAACGATTTTTAACTTCACTTAATAGTAGAAGAATACGCAATGCCATTTCAAAGGCAGAGCTAATAGCTCGTATATTATCCATTCTTTTTCTTGACCCACCTTAATTTATGATCATTGACAAGATGATGACATACACCTTTTTTTATTTCCCACTGATCCAAAAAGGTGATGAACTTAACAGATAATTGGGAGCAGATTATTTTTACGGCTTGTTCCATTACCGAAAGCATTCGTTCGTATCCATTAGGGTGGGATTTCCTAGCTGTATCTTTCACCCCATCAAAAATTTCTTGTTTGAGTACATCAAATTGATTGGAAAGTTTATTGGTACCTAATTCCAAGACGCCTCTTTGGATAGAAGCGGCAGAGTAATAGTCGACTCGACGATCGTCGAGGTCATCGGCATAATCAGGATAATCACCTAAATCTTTCTTTGAAAATGATAGGAGGCCTTCTGCATCACCATAGGCTTTATATAATTCATTAATATATGTTTTTTCATTTTCAGTTGCTTCTTTCGGGACCGGCATAGAATTCGGGCGAGGAAGCAACTTTATTTTTTCCTCGATATCTTCAATTAAAGATATATCACAAGTAAGGCCGCAGGAATCATTGGAAATCTCACTAGTTGCTGTTGAGCCGTCCATAAGCGACAAGATGATTTTTTCAAGTAAATCAGCACAAGCGTCATCAACGCAAGGATTTTTTTATTCCGTTATCGTGTAGCCATCCTGCTACAGCATCATAGGAATCACATTCTTCGGTTCTATTGGCAATCCAATGAGAGAACTTTTTCTTGTCACGATTGGCGTAAAGATAACTCGCATCTGCGGGTTGGATTTTACGAGTACCTTTTAAAAATCTATATTTTGTATCGGCTTTCTTATGCAGGACAGGGCATGAGTCCATAGCGGCATCCTGGATGAAATTCCCGACAATCTCATTGAAATATTGCTCTTTCTTCATCTGTCCGATGCAAAAAGGAAGTAAGCCAGAAGCAAACTCTGAAAATTCCAAATGCTACACCACCTTTTAAAGGAGTCCAGTCCGAAATTGTCCGAGGCTGTCCGTCCAGTCCGATTTTTGACAAGAGGGAATTGCTAGAATTAAGACAGAACCAATGAGCAAGCATCTGGACAACCAAGGAAACCCCATGAATTACTTATATTTTATCATACCTTGGGGAAATAGATGAGCTTATAAAGACATTTGAATGAAATTTCCGTCTCAACGTTCACTCCCGGACGCGGGTGTGCCCAGAGCTGAGAGACGGTCTGGAAAGTTAATCACGTCAGCCTACTGGGATGGTTGGCCATAGAAGCGAGGATGCATCTTATGGTCAATTTCGACAGGCTGCCTGCGTGGATTCTCGCTTCGCATTATGCGAAGGAGATCGCGCATGGCCAATCTACAGACAAACAAACAGAAGCAGTATTACATTCCTCTGGAACTCACTCCAGAAACCGTCATCACAGAGGAGTACAAGGATTGTGAAGTCCACTGGTCAAAAATCGGCAACCGCAGGGTGCGTACGATTCTGATTCCAGCAACCAAAGAGCAGTACTATGAATTCATGCGTCCGCTCTGGCGGGAAGATAAACGCCAGCAGCGGCATGGTGCCGATGAGATATCGGCAGACAAGGCGCAGGAGTGACTACGAGCTGGAGGTGCCTGACGACTTCAACTTAGAGGAAGAAGTCGTGAAGGAAGAGTTGCTGGCAGCGCTGCGCCATGAACTGGCAACTCTGCAGGATATCGACCGGACCATCCTGATGATGATTGCCGACGGTGCTAGCGAAGCGGCAACCGGGAAGGCCGTCAGCTTGAGCCAGAAAGCGGTGAACATGCGCAAACACAAGCTCTATGCAATCCTGAAGGAACACCTCGAAGACTTCCGTTAAATGGGGAAAAATCCGGCTGCCAAAAAAGGTGGCCGGATTTTTTGAAATCGGTACTTAACGATGATGCGGTTGTCCTATTACTAGTGAAGGGCGAACGAAGAAGCTTTTCAGAAAGGAGGCAGACAGATGATTCACACACAGACACCTGAGAAACTGGCTCAGCAGCAAAAGCTGGACCGGGAACTGGCGGCGGTGCTAATGGCCATCAGCGTCACGACCCGCAGTATCGCCAGGAACATCCATCTCTTATCAATGCAAAGACATGTGAAAGGAGTCAATCCGTATGACAAACGATGAACTGCAGAAACTGGCAGCAGCCCTGACCGATTGCGGCAAGGCGCTGCTGAAGATTTCCGAAGCCATGGCGGTGAAAGAAGGCAATCCGCCAGCTTCAGAAGCAAAGTCAGAGAAGGCAGAAAAGCCCGCTCCGACCTGGAGACTGTCCGCAAAGTTGCTGCCGACAAGGCTCGCAAGGGATTCACAGAAGAAGTCCGCAGCCTCATCCAGAAGTACGGGGCGGACAAGCTGTCCGGCATTGATACGGCGCAGTACAAAGCATTCCTGAAGGAACTGGAGGTGATTGGCCATGCCGGATAAACACGCGGTGTTGTCCGCATCTTCCTGTTATCGTTGGCTGGCCTGCCCTCCGTCTGCGAAGGAATGTGCCAAGCTGCCGGATACCTCCAGTGAATTCGCCCGTCAGGGAACGGATGCCCATACGCTCTGCGAATTCAAGGTAAAGACGGCTCTGGGCCAAAAGCTGGAAGACCCGACGAAGGAACTCACATTCTTTGATGAGGAAATGGCGGAGTGCACCGATGAATACGCGCAGTTCGTCATGGAATGCCTGGCCACCGCCAAAGCATCCTGCAAGGATCCGCTGATCATGATTGAACAAAGGTTGGACTTTTCCAAGTGGGTACCCGGCGGATTCGGAACAGGCGACTGTCTCATCGTGGCCGACGATACTTTGACGGTCATCGATTACAAGCACGGTCTGGGAGTCCTGGTGGATGCCGAGAAGAATCCGCAGATGATGTGTTATGCTCTCGGTGCGCTAAAACTGTTCGATGGCATCTATGATATACGCCAGGTATCCATGACCATCTTCCAGCCCCGCCGTGACAACGTCAGTACCTGCACCATGAGCAAGGAAGAGTTGCTCCAGTGGGCCGAAACGGTGCTGAAGCCCGCAGCGGAACTGGCGGCCAAAGGCGAAGGGGAGTACAAGGCTGGCGACCATTGCCGCTTTTTGCAAAATCAAGGCGACATGCCGCAAGCGGGCTGAATATAACCTGGAACTGGCTCAGTATGATTTCGCCGTCCCATCCACGCTGCAGGATGAAGAAATCGAAGCCGTCCTGGCCAAGGCCGATGAACTGGTGAACTGGGCCGGGGATGTCAAAGAATACGCTTTGCAACAGGCCCTGTCCGGCAAGCATTGGGACGGATGGAAACTGGTCGAAGGCCGGTCGAACCGCCGCTACGTAAGTGAAGAAGCAGTCGCCGCCAAAGTGGAAGATGCGGGCTTCGACCCATATGAAAGGAAGCTGCTCGGCATCACGGCGATGACGAAACAGCTCGGCAAGAAGCGGTTCGAAGAACTGCTGTCAGATTTAGTGGAAAAGCCGCAGGGCAAGCCGGTCTTGGTGCCGGAATCGGATAAGCGTCCGACCATGCATACCGCGGCAGATGATTTCAATGATGAAAAATAAGGAGGAACTTGTTATGTCCAAGAATTATGTCAATCCGTGCAAAGTGATTACCGGAGTCAATACCAGATGGTCTTATGCCAACGTCTGGGAACCGAAGTCCATCAATGGCGGTACGCCGAAGTACAGCGTCAGCCTGATCATCCCCAAGTCGGATACGAAGACCGTAGAAAAGATCCGCGCCGCCATCAAGGCTGCCTACGAAGAAGGCGAAAGCAAGCTCAAGGGCAATGGCCGCGCTGTACCGGCTCTCGAAGCCATCAAGACACCGCTCCGTGACGGCGACCTGGAACGCCCGGACGATGACGCTTATAAAGACAGCTTCTTCATCAATGCCAACTCGGCTACCAAGCCGGGCATCGTCGATGCCGACTGCCAGCATATCCTAGAACGCTCTGAAGTCTACTCCGGCGTCTATGGCCGTGCGTCCATCAACTTCTATGCCTTTAACAGCAACGGCAATAAAGGCATTGCCTGCGGACTGAACAATCTGCAGAAAATCCGTGATGGCGAACCCCTCGGTGGCAAGCCCCGTGCAGAAGATGATTTTGCTACAGCTGACGATGATGATTTCCTGGCATAAGGAGGCGCGATTATGGAAACTATGATGAGACTGATTCTGGACGGCCTGTACTGCCTGGTCGCACTGTGCGCCGGCGGGTTCTTCGTGGCCATGATTTATACGGATATCAAAAAAGACCAGCGGGATGAAGAAATGGCCCGGCACCGGGAAGAACGGGAAGAAGAATATCATACGCAAGCAGATGGAATCCTTCCGGAACAAGTAGTAGTGAATAGCGGCGGCGGGGCCTTGTGCCTCGCCGTTTTTTCGAGGTGAAGAGTATGAAAACCATCAGTATCGATATTGAAACATTCAGCGATGTTAACTTGGCCAAATGCGGCGTGTACAAATATGCTGAATCGCCGGCCTTTGAAATTCTCCTCTTCGGATATGCCATAGATGGCGGCAAGGTGCAGGTCGTTGACCTGGCGCGGGGAGAACGCATCCCGGATGATATCCTAGATGCCCTGACCGATGAATCTGTCACCAAGTGGGCGTTCAATGCCAGTTTTGAACGGGTCTGCCTGTCGCGATACCTGCGTGACCTGAGAATTAGCCTGGATCCGTTCCATGACCATCATCCGCTTTCCCGGGACTGTGCCAGGTTCCTCAATCCGGCAGGATGGAAATGCTCCATGATCTGGTCGGCCTATATGGGCCTGCCCCTTTCCCTGGAAGGCGCAGGGGCCGTGCTGAAACTGGACAGCCAAAAGATGAAGGAAGGCAAAGACCTGATCCGCTATTTCTGCGTTCCCTGTAAGGAAACCAAATTGAATGGCGGCAGAACGAGGAATCTACCTCGGCATGCACCCGATAAATGGACGCTGTTCAAGTCCTACAACAAACGGGATGTGGAAGTGGAAATGGTCATCCAGGAGCGGCTGAAGAAGTATCCTGTCCCGGAACCGATATGGGATGAATATCATCTCGACCAGGAAATCAACGATCGGGGCATCGCCATTGACCGGACGCTGGCTGAAAATGCCATCGTCATCGATGCCCGCAGCCGGGACAGCCTGATGGCTGTACTGAAGGGAAAGACGGGCCTGGAGAATCCGAACTCCGTTATCCAGATGATCGGCTGGCTGGAACAGCATGGGATGAAGACCGATTCTTTGGGAAAGAAGCAGGTGCAGGAACTGCTGAAGACGGCAGAAGAACCGCTGCGCAGTGTACTGCTGCTCCGGCAGAAGCTGGCCAAATCCTCGGTCAAAAAATACCAGGCCATGGAAATGACTGCCTGCGAGGATAGTCGGGCCAGAGGCATGTTCCAATTCTATGGGGCCAACCGGACCGGGCGATTTGCCGGCCGGCACATCCAGCTGCAGAATCTGCCCCAGAACCATCTGCCGGATCTCGCAGAAGCTCGGGAATTGGTACGCCAGGGAAATTATGAAGCCTTGGAACTCCTGTATGATTCCATCCCCGATGTCCTTTCCCAGCTGATTCGCACGGCCTTTGTGCCACGGAAAGGGATGAAGTTTGTCGTATCGGACTTTTCGGCGATTGAAGCCAGGGTGCTGTCGTGGCTGGCAGGAGAAACATGGCGTTTGGATGTCTTTGCCAGGAATGGGGATATCTACTGTGCTTCGGCCAGCTCCATGTTCGGCGTTCCGGTGGAAAAACATGGCGTCAATGGACATCTCCGGCAGAAAGGGAAAATCGCAGAACTGGCCCTTGGCTATGGCGGCTCTACAGGTGCGCTGAAGGCCATGGGCGCCCTGGACATGGGACTTACGGAAAACGAGCTGTATCCTTTGGTGCAGTCCTGGCGGTCGGCCAATCCGCATATCGTCGATTTCTGGTGGCAGGTGGATGCCACCGTGAAGACAGCCATCAAGGAACAGATCCCCATGCGGGCCGGCTGCATCCGCTTCCTCTGCCAGAGCGGCATGCTGTTCATCCAGCTCCCAAGCGGACGGCGGCTTTCCTATGTGAAGCCCCGGATAGGCGAGAACCGCTTCGGCGGGGAATCCGTCACCTATGAAGGCATCGGCGCAACGAAAAAGTGGGAACGGCTGGAGAGCTACGGCCCGAAGTTCGTGGAAAACATCGTCCAGGGCATCAGCCGGGATATCCTCTGCTATGCCATGCAGACCTTGCGGTGCTGTGCCATCGTCGGCCATGTCCATGATGAACTGATCATCGAATGCAGCCGGGATGCCAGTGTCGATGCCATCTGTGAGCAGATGGGACGTACACCTCCGTGGGCCGAGGGATTGTTGCTCCGGGCAGACGGATACGAATGTGAATTTTATCAGAAAGATTGAAATGGGGGTACTTAAAGCATCGGATTCTGTCCTGCTACTGATAGAGGACGAGTTCCTCGGAAATTTTAACGAAAGGTGGAATCCGCTATGAAAAATTTGATTCCTGAAGATGATTACGGTATGTTCGCTGACCAGAAAGGAGTAGCCAGGGTCGATAGCCTGTTTGTGGCAGCGGTCTTTGAAAAGCAGCATTATAATGTGCTGCGTGATATCGAACGTATCACTGCACCTGCTTCCGGGTTGAGTCCAGAATTCATTGCCCTCAATTTTGAGTGCAATGCCTATCGGGATGCCAGGGGCCGCAAACTGCCGCGTTACCTGTTGACCCGAGATGGCTTTACCATACTGGTCATGGGGTACACCGGAGCAAAAGCAATGCGCTTCAAAGAACTCTATATCCATCGCTTCAATGAGATGGAGCAGTGCATCCGGTCGCTTCTGTCTGCCCGGCAGGAATTCCCAATGCTGACGGATATGATCTGCCGCCTGCATGAAAGCCCGAAGCCGTACCACTTCAGCAACGAATGTGACATGCTGAACCGTATCGTGCTGGGCATGTCTGCCAAGCAGTTCCGGCTGGCAAACGGCATCGAAAAAGGGCAGAGCATCCGGCCTTATCTGACCGCGCGGCAGATCCATGCCCTGGACCGGCTGCAGCACCTGGATTACGGTCTGCTGTATTCCTGTCCGGGTTTCCAGCAGCGCAAACAGATGCTCATGACCTATTACAAGACAGAACTGGAGGGATGAAGCATGTTTTACGTCAAGGAACCGATTCATGATGCCATGGAAGTCACAATCGAAATCAACGATGAGAATGTATTCTGCCGCTGCCCGGTTTGTGGCAGAGAAATCCTGGTGGATCTGGAGGAAGTTCTGGGCGATGGGAAGGGCGACCTGTTCGGGACAGCGGTCCTGTGTGAAGACTGTGCCCGGGAACTGATGGAGGTGCGCGATGGAGATGAACCCGAAGCGTAACGCCGAACATTATCCCGACCCCACAGCCTATCAGGCCATCCGGAATGCGGAACCGGCAAGGTTCCCGTTCCGGCCAGTGGTATACGTGTGTTCGCCCTATGCCGGGGATGTGGAGGCCAATACGGCCAGGGCGAGGAGGTACTGCCGCTATGTGACAAATCAGGGAGGCATCCCGCTGGCCCCGCATCTGTACCTGCCCCAGTTCCTGGATGAAAAGACGGAGCGGGACCTGGCCCTTTTCATGGATATCGCCCTTTTGTCCAAGTGCGCGGAACTATGGGTATTTGGCGATGCCATCTCGGACGGGATGCAGAAAGAAATCGAGTACGCCCGGCGCAAAAGAAAGCCTGTCCGGTATATTGAGGAGGTTTAAGAACATGGAATTTACCCTTTATACGGCAGCTCTTACGGGAGCAGAAGCTAATTGCCGTTATCCAGAGCGACGGAAAATCAGCTGTGCCGAAGATCTTGAAGCTGCGGTTGCGTTTGACCATGTCTGTGTAGCATTCAAAAATGATTACCGGAAACGGGAGAATTTTCTCTCATCGGATGTCCTAGTCATGGACTGCGATAATTCGCATACGGAAAATCCTGCTGAATGGAAGACCATGGAGAAATTCTTGGCCATGATGCCGGAGGTTGCCATGGCTATCGTCCCATCACGGAATCACATGAAGCCTAAAGACGGGAAGTGTGCCAGGCCGCGCTTTCACGTCTATTTTGAGATTCCCGAGATTACAGATGAACCGTGCTATACGGAGCTGAAGCGGGCTGTTTATCACGCATATCCTTTTTTCGACGAAGCGGCTCTTGATGCAGCCCGTTTCATCTACGGATGTCCGGCTGAGAAGGTGCTGTGGCAGAATGGGAAAATGACAATCGACCAGGTGCTGAAGGCCCGGGAAGCCGGGATACACAGCATTCCCCAGGGACAGCGCAATAATACCATGAGCCGCTTTGCCGGCCGGGTCATCAAACGGTACGGGGCAACCGAGCGGGCCTACTCCATTTTCCTTGAAGAAGCCGAAAAATGCGACCCGCCGCTTGCTGATGCGGAACTCAATAAAATCTGGCAGAGCGCTGTGCGTTTTGGTGAACGCATTGCCAGACAGGAAGGGTACGTCAGCCCGAACCAGTACAATAACGATTTTGCCTGTCAGGGCAGCCTGAAGCCGGAAGACTATTCGGATATCGGCCAGGCTAAAGTGCTGAAACGGGAATATGGCGATGAGCTGCGGTATACGGAAAGTACCGATTTTTTGCGGTACAACGGCATCTATTGGACTGAATCTCATCAGGAAGCCATCGGCGCAGCGGAAGAATTCCTGGAACTGCAGCTAGCAGATGCCAGGGACCAGATGGAAGCTGGCAGGAAGGAACTGCAGGAACTGGGCGTTGCGGCAGAACTCATCGACAAAGGCGGCCGGATGCTGGAGAAAGTACATCGAAGGCAGTCAGCAG
>ENA-OQIS01000221-OQIS01000221.1-human-gut-metagenome-genome-assembly--contig:-NODE-221-length-10472-cov-1.606767_pt1 | contig 10472 bp, 18 predicted proteins | sample MGYA00242589_ERZ504754 | MGnify/ENA primary metagenome ERZ504754 (study PRJEB26092, sample SAMD00036351) | human gut metagenome | host: Homo sapiens | study: EMG produced TPA metagenomics assembly of...
GGAAGTGTGAATAATGACAGGATGGTCGTGACAAAGATCATTCCTGTTGCATATCCCTCATTCCCATGATATTTGGCAGACAGCAGTGCAGTTGTCACCGGTGTCGGCATCCCCGCAATAATAACCGTAATTCCCCGAAGTAATGCAGGAATCGGAAGCAGTGCGGTAAGCCCGAATAAAATTGCCGGGATCAGGATCAGTCGGACAATGGTGTAAAGCACCATTGTTCCATCCAGTATTCCTTTCGGATTCATCTCTGCCAGCATCATGCCCACCAACATCATACTGAGGGGTGTATTACAGCTGCTGATCCCTGAAATCGTATTTTCCACACTTACCGGGAAGGACATTCCTGCGATCATGACGAAAAGTCCCAGATAGATGGCCACAATACATGGATGTGTCAGCACCTTTTTTACCAGACTTTCACTTTTTTCTTTCATAAAGCAGGATGTTCCCACACTCCACATGACGATCCTCACCGGAAGCATAAACACGGAAGCATAAAACAATCCGTTCGTTCCATAAATCCCTTCGATCACAGGATTTCCGAGAAAACCGCCATTTGAAACCGATTGTTACCATATCGAAGCGGCTTTCTCTTATCCGGTTCAGCCTTTCTGTAAAAGATACAGCTCATTATTATAGAAAGAATACAATACCCTGTCGCAAGAAACAGAACCTGGGCAAAGCTTTTGAGCATGCTCCACTCCCATTCCATCTGAAAGGAATGGAAGATATTAAACGGCAGTGTAACATACAGACAGAAATTGACCATGTCTTTGCGTCCTGTCTCTCCAATGATATTTCTTTTTTCTCACCAGGAATCCGACTGCAACCAACAGAAACATCATCAGCTGCATGTTCACCATATTCTGAAATGCCATTTTTAGTACGCTTTACCCCAATATACCATGTGCTTCGCCGGTTTTCCACAGCATACACACACATCTGAAATCTGTTCCTGTTCCTCTGGAATACATCTGGATGTCACTCCGCCTGTCTGAGCTTTGATTTCTTCTTCACAGGCATCATCTCCACACCACATTGCTTTGATAAATCCGATCTCTTCCTGTGCCACTTTCACCATCTCATCCATATTTGCTGCTGTGTGGATATGAGAATCAAGGAATGCTTTCGCTCTCTCAAACATATCTTTCTGAATTGTCTCCAGGATTTCGGACAGTTTTTCTGTCAGCTCATCCATTGCCACTACAATTTTTTCTCTTGTGTCACGGCGAACGACAACAACCTGACCATTTTCAATATCTTTTGGTCCGATTTCGATACGTGTCGGGATTCCGACCATTTCCTGCTCGCTGAATTTCCATCCCGGGCTCTTTTCAGAATCATCGATGGAAGCTCTGTATCCTGCTGCCTTCAATGCTGCAAGCAGTTCATTAGCTTTATCAAGCACACCTTCTTTGTGCTGTGCGATCGGGATCACTCTTGTCTGAACCGGTGCAATGTGCGGAGGAAGTACCAGACCACTGTCATCTCCATGCACCATGATGATAGCTCCGATGATACGTGTGGACAGTCCCCAGGATGTCTCATATACGCTGTGCAGTTTGTTTTCTTTATCAGAATAGCTGATTCCGTACGCATCCGCAAACGCATTTCCGAAGAAATGACTGGTTCCTGACTGGAGTGCTTTTCCGTCATGCATCAGCGCTTCAATTGTATACGTATCCTGTGCTCCTGCAAATTTCTCACTTGGTGTCTTTCTTCCTGTCACAAGCGGAATTGCCAGATCGTCTTCTACGAAACTCTTGTATACATCACGCATCAGAAGTGTTCTTTCTTCTGCTTCTTCATATGTTGCGTGGATCGTATGACCTTCCTGCCATAAAAATTCTCTGGAACGAAGGAATGGTCTTGTTGTCTTTTTCCCATCTCAGCACAGAGCACCACTGATTCCAAACTTTTTGGAAGATCTCTGTAAGACTGTACTGTTTTTGCTCCACAGATCGCAGAATAAAGTCTCAGATGTCGGACGGATACAGAATCTCTCCTGCAGTTCTTCCATTCCTCCATGTGTTACCCACGCTACTTCCGGTGCAAATCCTTCGATATGATCTTTTTCTTTCTGAAGCAGATTTTCCGGAATCAATACCGGAAGATACACGTTTTCTACACCTGTCTCTTTAAAACGTTTGTCCAGGTTTGCCTGAATATTCTCCCAGATTGCATATCCGTTCGGAAGATAATTCAAACATCCTTTTACTCCTGAATAATCACACAATTTTGCTTCGCGCACCACATCTGTGTACCACTGTGCAAAATCTACTTCTCTGGCTGTAATGGATTCTACCAGTTTTTTTTCTTTTGCCATAATGTTCTCCTCTTCTTTCTTCTCTGTTTTTGTTTCTTCTGGGAAGTATCCTGCCCTGTATTTTTTCGTAAAAAAGCCGAGCCTTCCTTCCCGATAAGGGACCGAAAGACTCGGCGGTACCACCCTGATTAACCACAGTATCTCTGTGATTCTCTCTTACACCGTTAACGCCGGTTCTACGCCGCATTTTCATGCGAAAGCTCCCAGGCCGGTTCTATACCCTTTCCGCAGAAGCCTCTCACCTGACTGCTTCTTCTCTGTGCCGTTCTCCGATATATACTAATCCTGTTCTTCACCCATCTAACATATTCATCGTGAATTCTAACTGAATTTCTCACGATTGTCAAGCGATCAGCGCACCTGCAGCAATTTCTGTTTCAATTCATTTTCCAGACGCTGCATCTCTGCCTCTGCTTCCTGACGTTTTTGCCTTCCTTCCTGCTGAATCTGCATCACTTCATCCAACGTAGAGATTAAGGATTCATTTGTCGCTTTTAGTGTTTCCATATCCACGATTCCACGCTCAGATTCTCTTGCAGTTTCCAGCGTCGCCATCTTCAATGTATCCGCATTCTTTTTCAGCAGTTCGTTTGTCATATCCGTCACTTTCCTCTGAGCTGCTGCCGCCTGTGCAGAATGCGCCACACCGAGCGCCAGTACCATCTGGCTCTTCCACAGCGGAATTGTATTCACGATCGTGGACTGGATCTTTTCCACCATCACGGTATCATTGTTCTGTACCAGTCGGATCTGCGGTGCTGTCTGGATGGAGATCATTCTCGTCAGTTCCAGATCATGAACCTTCTTTTCAAATCTTCCGCACATCGCCTCCAGATCTCTGGCCGCCTGTGCATCCTCTGCAAGTCCGCTGGCCTGCGCTTTCGTCAGGAGTTCCTTCAACTGTCCCTCCTGCACTTCTTCCAGCTTTTTCTTTCCTGCCAGAATATACATCGTCAGCTACTTTAAAATATGTCAGGTTCAATTCATACATCTTATCCAGAATCGCAACATCTTTCATCAGCTGTACCTGATGTCCCTCCAGAGCCTGGCAGATCTGGTTGATATTCGTCTCCGCCTTGGCATATTTTGTTTTCAGTGCCTGAATCTTATTTGCCTGCTTTTTGAAGATTCCGAAAAATCCTTTTTCTTCTTCCTCGTCAAAATTTTTCAGCTCCTTCACAACATTCCCGAGAAGTTCTCCCACTTCCCCCAAGTCCTTCGTCTTTACATTTTCCAGTGCAGTCTCTGAAAAATCCGCCATCTTGCTCTGAGTTCCCGCACCATACTGCAGGATCATGGCAGAATTGGTCAGGTCGATCTGATTTGCAAACTGATCTGCCATCTTTCTCTCTTCTTCTGACAGAACATTTTTCATCCATCAGAGGCTCTTCTTTTTTTCACTTCCGGCTGTGCTTTTTCTTCCTCCGCAAATGGATTCAGTGTCAGTGTCGGTGCTGTCTGAAAATCTTTCAATTCTTCGCTCATCATTTTCCTCCTGTTGAAAAGTCATTTTTCGTAAGTCCTTCCTGCGCCAGCATTGTCTTCAGCACAGAAATATCAGAGGACACATCCCACGCTGTCTCCTGAAACAGATCATCCAGAAGTCTTTTACAAATGCGATATTCAATGTATCCAGTGTATCCTCAATCTCCTTTTTCGAAGAAAGAATATTCTCCCCCTGCACAGGCTGTGCATCCAGCTCCTCATATGCCTCTAAAAGCTTGACTGCCGTCGGAAGATAATATTCCATCAGCCTGCGAATATCGGTCACCACTTCCGGGTTCTGTTCTACCCGCGCAAAGATCCGTTTTGTCAAAAGCTCCATTCGGGACATCTTTTCTGATACCACTTCTCCCGGAATTGCATCATTACATTCCCGGATCTTGCGGATATATGCATTTCCCGCTTCAATCACTTCCTGTACTTTCGGATCCAGACCTGCTCTTCTGTCAGCGTCTGCTTTTTGTCTCTCTTTCGTCTCCTGCTCTCTCGGCTTTCCCTGCTGCCTTGCCTGTGCCATCAGTTCCTGATACTGCTCAAATGCTTCCCTGCTGGTCATCAGACACGCTTTCTGCTCATCCAGATGCCCCTGAAGAAACCATCCTTTTCTGATCATAGTTTCCAGATCTTTTACTACAAATTTGTCTTTTTTCTGTACCCTCAGCGCCAGATCTTTCACATTTCCATATTCTCTGCCCTGTAGCTCTTCTATATAAGTCTGAAACCGCTTCACCCTGCTTAAAAGTTTTGTCCCGGTGATTCCAAGCGCCGTAAATACTGCCAGAAGGATCACCTGTATACTAAGTGCGACGGATACACCGACTCCCGCTCCAAGCAGCATCCCGGTCACACCTGTGATCAGTCCGCCGATCAAAAGACATCCTGCAATCGTATAACCTGTGATCGTCATCGTCAGTCCTGCTGCTTTTTTCGTCTCTCGTCCCAGCATACAATGTGGGGCGTTTTAACTGATTCAAATCCAGATTCTGCCAGGCACCCTTTGTCCTGTCCTTTTGCCTCCCGGTACCATAGTCCGCTTTCTGATACTGATATCCTCCGCGGGGGTTTCTCATCCCGTCTGTAAATTCATGAAAGGCACTGTTTACTGTATCTGTAATGGTCTGATTCAATCTCCGAAAATCTCTGGAGTCCACTGCATCCTGCACGGTCCGTCTGATATCCTCACCGAACTGTTCCCACTCCCAATTTGTCCTCATATCTTCAACCTCCTGCCGCCAGTCAATTCCTAAAGTATCCTGTCTCTGATTTCCAGCAGATCACTCTATGTAAATCAGTTTAGAGATGTTTTCTGTAAAAGTCAAGAATCCCTTGACCACTCTTTTGTTTTATATGATAATTGTAGCAGATTTCACAAGAGGAGCGTATCAAAATGAAGCCACATATTTTATATGAAGACCAGGACATCATCGTATGTCTGAAACCTGCCGGTATCCCGACTCAGACAAGCCGCCCCGGGCTTCCGGATATGGTCAGCATTTTAAAAAATCATATCTATCAGAACAGCGCACACAAAAAACAACCTTACCTTGCAGTGATCCATCGGCTGGATCAGCCGGTAGAAGGGCTGCTTGTATTTGCCAAAACACCTGCCGCTGCCAAAGAGCTGAACCGTCAGCTCCAGAGTTTTGGCTTCGGCAAATATTATCAGGCGGTTCTTCTCGGATGCCCACAGACTGCTGACGGAATTTTAGAAGATTATCTTGTCAAAGACGGGCGCACGAACACTTCCAGAATCTGTACAGAAGAGACGCCGGGCGCCAAAGTTGCACGCCTTTCCTACCATATTGCAAAAACAACAGCGGAATTTTCACTGGCAGAGATTCATCTGGATACCGGACGTCATCACCAGATTCGGGTACAAATGGCTCACCTTGGCTGTCCCATCGCAGGAGACCGAAAATATGGTCCGAACCAGACTTCTTTTTCCCAACTGCAGCTCTTTGCCTGCCGTCTGGAATTCGCACATCCAAAAAACAAAAAGCACATGGAATTTACCCATGCGCCTGTTTTGCGTGTTTTTGCCGACGAAACACCAGCAGATCATCCTGTCGGATAATCGTATTTCCATTGGGAATGAGAGTGCTTCCTTCTCTTTTGACCATGACAATGAGCACCCCTGCTTTCTGGTCCAGCTCATTCACTGGTTTATCCCGCCATTTATGATTTTTGTCAATTTCCACCTCATACAATGTCAGATTTTCCCGGTCTTCAAAGGCCGGGGCTGCACAAATCAGCAGATCGCCGCCTTCTAAAGATGTATCCCCATTCGGCATCATTGTCTCCTGTCCCCGAAACAGCAGTACCACTAAGACTCCCGGCGGCATTTCGATTTCTTTTAGTGTTTTTCCTGCAAACGGATGATTGTCAGTGATCTTGATCTTGACAAAAGAAATATCATTTTCATCCTGATAGTCATTAAACGTCCGCATGACATTGGCATTCTTATCGATCATTTCCAGCTTTCTGGATACAACCGGAAGCAAGGTGCCCTGAACCGCAAGAGACAGCAGTACAATCACAAATACCATGTTAAACAAATTGTATGTCATCGGAATGCCGGATAAGACAACATAAATAGAAAACACAATCGATGCCACTCCCCGCAATCCGGCCCAGGAAACAACGCCGATCTGCTGCCAGGATGCACCAAACGGCTTTAATATCGCAAGCACTGACACCGGACGCCCGATAAACAGCATAAAAAGACATAAAAGCAATGCGGGAACAAACACTTCCGGCAGCTGTGACGGCGTTACAAGCAATCCCAGCAAGAAGAAAATAACCATCTGTGCAATCTCTGTCAGAATATACAAAAAAGTGGACCATCTCTTTTTTGTCCGGTATAAACCGATTTCCAATCAGAATTCCGCACAAATATACACTCAGATATCCATTTCCACCGGCAACAGACGGCAGCGCATATCCAACGATCACTGCTGCAAATAAAAAGATCGTTCTTCCCTGTTTCATCCCAAAATCAATTTGATTCAAAATAAAGACAGAAGCTTTTCCGATCAAGAAGCCGCAGGCTGCTCCGATCAGAATCTGTTTCAGCAGAAGACCGGCTACCGAGATCTGCTCTACCGGAAACAAGAGAGATCATCAGAATCGTCATCATGTAAGATATCGGATCGTTAGATCCCGACTCCAGCTCCAAAAGAGAATCTGTATTGTACTTCAGAGAGAGCTGCTTGGATCTCAGTACATTAAATACGGACGCTGCATCTGTAGATGCAATGACCGATCCGATCAAAATCCCTTCCATCCAGCCCACTCCCAACAGCACATGCGCTGCTGCCCCTACCAGCGCTGCGGTCATCACTACGCCGGCTGTGGAAAGTAAGAATGCTTTTCCCATTACCGGTTTTGCAGTCTTTAGATTTGTTCCAAAACCACCATAGAACATGACAAACAACAGACTGACCGAACAGATTGCCTCTGACAGTTCATAATCATCGAACGGAATCTTGAAAAAACCATCTACTCCAAAGCACATTCCAAGACCGATAAACAATAACAGTGACGGCAGCGGAAGTTTAGCAGCGATGCGGTTCATTAAAATGCAGGCCACGATCACCACTCCTGCCAGTAATAACAATTGATTCATCCTGTCCCTCCTTCTGATTTTAATACTTTACCATTTTAACAGGAATTCCGTTCTTTCGCAATTTTTCTCTCTTTTTAAAAACTAGCGGCTGCCTCATCGTTTATCCATGAGACAGCCGCTGCTCTTATTTTCCTCTTCTTACATTTCCCCAGATTCTTCCGTATCTGCTTCCAGAGATTCCTGATACCGATCCAATATCGTATTCTGAATCTTTTCTCTTGTACCGGAATTGATCGGATGTGCGATATCGCGATATTCCCCATCCAGAGCTTTTTTTGTCTCGGCATTGCGATAAACAAGCCTTTTTTCCCCCTTCGATCACCTTGATATCATGAACTACGAATTCATTATCAATCGTAATCGAAACAACTGCTTTTAATTTTCCCTCTTTTGTCACCTTGCGCACACGAACATCTGTAATCTGCATACTGTTCAAGTCTCCTTTCTCCGTCTGCATTACTGTCTCAATTCCTTATAATGCATACCTCTCGTTTTTTTCAACTACCACTTTTACACCACTCTCACCAACATGACGTGTATTGGCTCTGATCGTATCTCTGCTCTCTACAATACAATTTTCAATATATGTATTGTCCCCGAGATATACATCATTTAAAATGATTGAATTTTTGATCACACAGTTATTGCCGACAAATACTTTTTTGAAGATAATGGAGTTTTCCACAGTTCCATTGATGATACTTCCGCTTCCTATAAGGCTGTTCTTGACGGCTGCTCCCGGATTGTATTTTGCAGGCGGCAGATCGCTCACCTTGGAATACACACTCGGAGCATCCTTAAAGAAATACTTTCTCACTTCCGGCTTCAGGAAATCCATATTTAGTCTGGTTAATATGCATCCACTGTTGAGATGTTGTTCCAGTAGCTGTTTATCTTATAACCGTAAATTTTCTTCAGATTCTTATAACGAATCAGAATATCGGTTACAAAATCATGTCTCTCTTCCTCTGCGCAATGCTCTATCAGATCGATCAGAAGCCTTCTTCTGATTACATAGATTCCTGTAGAGATCGTCTGGGATTTTGCCACCATAGGCTTTTCTTCGAACTCTTCAATTCTGGCAGATTCGTTCATGCGTACCGTACCAAAACGAGTCGCATCTTCTCTGTCATCCAGATCCTTACACACAACTGTAATATCCGCTTTCTTTGCAATATGGTATTCAAGGACTTTATTATAATCAAGCTTGTACACCGCGTCTCCGGATGTAATGATCACATATGGTTCGTGACACTTTTTCAGGAAATCCAGATTCTGATAGATCGCATCGGCTTGTTCCTCTCGTACACGTCCCGTTATTCGCAGTGATCGTCGGTAGTAAATACATACAGACCACCCTTGTTTTCTTCCGAAACTCCCACCATTTTGAGGAATTCAGATGTTCATTTAAAGATCTCGCATTATACTGTGTCAGAACTGCCACTTTCTGTATATGCGAATTTGTCATATTGCTGAGTGCAAAATCAATCGCTCTGTAACTGCTTGCCACCGGCATCGCCGCAGCTGCACGTTTCGCTGTCAGCTCCCTCATTTTTCTGCTGCTTCCACCTGCCAAGATAATCCCTACTGCTCTCATGAACGTTCACCTGCCTTTATTAATGTCTCGCCGCCTGCAAGTACTCCATCGCTGTAATCTTCCGGCACGGTATAACCACTGATTGCAGTATTTTTGCCAATCTGTACATTGGATGGAATTCTGGAGTTTTCTCCAATCGTAGCCAGTCCGCCACTGTAAATATTCGGTTTTTCTTTGTTCGGAACCTCGCTTCCGATTCCGATCACAACATTGTTGCCAATCTCAGTGCCTTCCGCAATAATCGCCTTGTCTATCACGCAATTATCTCCGATCACAACATCACGCATCAGGATAGAATCCCGCACGATACTGCCTTTTCCGATCGTAACTCCTCCGCCTAATACGGAATTATGTACTTCTCCGTAAATCTCAGAACCATTGCTGATGATGCAACGGTCTACCACAGACTGATCCGAGATATACTGGGGCGGAATATTGGCACTGTTTGTATAAATCTTCCAGAACTCTTCATACAGATTGAATTCCGGAATGATGTCAATCAGCTCCATATTCGCTTCCCAGTAAGAACTCAATGTTCCGACATCCTTCCAATATCCGTTGTATTCATAAGCAAACATTCTTCTTCCGTTTTCGTGACAATATGGAATGATATGTTTTCCAAAGTCACATCCAGGCTCGTCCTTCATCTTGATCAGGGCTTCCTTAAGAACCGGCCAGCTGAAGATGTAAATACCCATGGAAGCTAAGTTGCTTCTTGGAACAGCTGGTTTTTCCTTCAAACTCTGTAATACGGTTGTGCTCGTCTGTGATCAGGATACCGAAACGGCTTGCTTCTTCAATCGGTACCGGCATAGCAGCAATGGTGATATCCGCATTGTTTGCTTTGTGATAATCAAGCATCACTTCGTAGTCCATTTTGTAAATGTGGTCACCGGAAAGGATGAGCACATACTCTGGATTATATGCTTCCATATACTCCAGGTTCTGAAAAATCGCATTGGCAGTACCGGTATACCAGTCACTTCCTTTGCTTCTTTCGTATGGAGGTAAGATCGTCACGCCACCAACATTTCTGTCCAAATCCCACGGAATACCAATTCCAATATGTGAATTTAAACGTAAAGGCTGGTACTGTGTCAGGACACCAACGGTGTCAACACCTGAGTTGATACAGTTACTCAGCGGAAAATCAATGATTCGGTACTTCCCCCCAAAACGATACCGCCGGCTTGGCTACTTTCTGTGTAAGAACGCCAAGACGGCTTCCCTGTCCGCCAGCTAAAAGCATGGCAATCATTTCTTTTTTAATCACGTTATCACCTCTTGCTGTTATATAATTTTGGTAAACATAATTATACCACAAACTTTATAAATAGTACACAAATATTTAAATATATTTTGTGTTTTTTATTGCAGTTTTCCGACATTTTTCGTATATCATGTTTTTATTA
>ENA-OQIS01000222-OQIS01000222.1-human-gut-metagenome-genome-assembly--contig:-NODE-222-length-10397-cov-3.566212_pt1 | contig 10397 bp, 5 predicted proteins | sample MGYA00242589_ERZ504754 | MGnify/ENA primary metagenome ERZ504754 (study PRJEB26092, sample SAMD00036351) | human gut metagenome | host: Homo sapiens | study: EMG produced TPA metagenomics assembly of...
CAGCTCCGCAATCGCACCCTCGATCTCATCAATCTGCTCCCGCAGCTGCCGTTCCTGTCGTTCGGCAGAAAGCGGGATTTTTTCAAACTGGCTGTGACCGATGATGACTGCATCATAGTCACCCGTTGCGATACGAGCGCAGAACTTCTTACGGTTTGCTGTTTCAAAATCCTTCTTGGTGGCAACAAGGAGCTTGGCACTCGGATAGAGGTGCAGGAACTCGTTTGCCCACTGTAAGGTCAAGTGATTCGGCACAACGAACAGGGATTTCTGGCTCAATCCAAGCCGTTTACTCTCCATAGCCGATGCAGCCATCTCGAAGGTCTTGCCCGCACCAACTTCGTGTGCAAGCAGCGTATTTCCACCATATAGCACATGAGCGATAGCATTTCTCTGGTGTTCACGGAGGGTAATATCCGGGTTCATGCCGCCGAAACGGATATGAGAGCCATCATACTCACGAGGTCTGGTGGAGTTAAAAAGTTCGTTGTACTTGGTGGAAAGGGTTTCTCGTCTGTGCGGATCTCTCCAAATCCAATCTCGGAACGCATCCTTGATTGCCTGCTGTTTCTGCTGTGCCAGGGTAGTTTCTTTTTTATTGAGGACACGCTTCTGCTTACCATCTGCATCTTCAATCGTATCATAGATACGAATATCCTTCAGATTCAGCGTTTCCTCCAGAATCCGATATGCGTTGGCTCGCTCTGTACCGTAGGTGACATACGCCGCCACATCGTTGTAGTTGGGAGAACTCTTACCGTTGATGCGCCACTCTGCGGTCAGCTCGGAGAACTTGACCTCAATGGAACGGCGCAAGTAATACGGCGTTTCAAAGGTTTCCTCCATGAACTGCTGAATATAATCGGCATCAATCCATGTTGCACCCAAACGCACATCAATCTCGGACGCATCCAAGTCCTTCGGCTGTGCTTTCTGCAAGGCTTCCACATTGATGTGGAAGGAAGAATCCCTGTCTGCCGCCATCTGTGCGACACGCAGCTTGCTTCTTACATCACCGGAAAGGTAATCATCGGCAGTCTGCCATCCAACTTCCACAGCATCGGGAGCCATCGGGTCTTTGAAGATCACCCCTCGAAGCTCTGCCTGAATCGCATCGTATTCTCCAGGTGTTCCAAGCAGCTGTGCCATAAACGGCAAATCCACCTTGCCACGCTCACCGATAGAGATTGCCAGAGCTTCGGACGGCGTATCCACGCTCGTCACTCTGCGTTCCGGCTTGATGGTTCGCTTGGTGAACATATCCGCCTTGCTTTTCAGATTGCCGTCCTCATCCACATTTTCCAGAGAACACAGGAGATAGTAGGAGGAATCGTCAGCAAATGCCTGACCATTGGCTCGATTATTGATAAGCCCGTTCTTTGCGGCAAACGCATCGTAGGCATCATTCAGTTCTGCCTGTTTCTGAGTAATCATTTCATCCGGGTAATCCTCAAGCTGATATTCGATCAGCTCGTTGACGATACCACGAAGTTCCACCATGCCCATCACACGGTCTTTTGCTTTCTCATTCAGGTCTACACGGCGCATCAGGGAGTTTTCACGGAAGTACACATTGCCATCCACCACGGTATAAGAGAAATTCTTTACATCCGGGGTTGCAGGAATGGTTTCGATTTCCTTACCCTTGTCAGCTTCGGGAAGCTCCACAGCCTGATAGGTTCCTTGGATGTGGGAAACTGCTTCTTTCAGAAGTTCGGACAGTTCCATGCCCTCAATGGGACGCACTGTAATGTCCATGCCGTAGGCGGTACTTTCTTCCACCGTATCGCCCAGAACCATTTCAGGATGAGCGACAAAGTAGCTGTTCATGGTGTGTCCTTCTTCGGTGCGGTCAAGGTTTACCCATTCCGGTACAATGTCAATCGGATGGTCACGCTTTTGCAGGAACAGGATGTCGGACACGACTTCCGTGCCTGCGTTTTTCTTAAAGGCATCGTTTGGCAGACGGATTGCACCAAGCAGTTCCGCCCTCTGCGCCATATATCGCCTTGCGTCAGAGTTCTTGGAATCCATGGTGTAACGGCTTGTCACAAAAGCGACCACACCACCGGGACGAACCTGATCCAAAGCCTTGGCAAAGAAATAGTTGTGAATGGAGAATCCCAGCTTGTCATACGGCTTGTCGGACACTTTGTAGTTGCCGAAAGGGACATTACCCACAGCCAGATCGTAAAAGTCTCGGCGGTCTGTCGTTTCAAAACCGGCTACTTTGATTTCTGCGTTGGGATAGAGCTTCTGAGCAATTCTGCCGGTGATGGAATCCAGTTCCACACCATACAAACGGCTGCTCTGCATTTCAGGAGGGAGCATACCAAAGAAGTTGCCGATACCCATAGCAGGCTCCAGAATATTTCCTGTTTCAAAGCCCATCTGTCCGACCGCATCGTAGATGGAGCGAATGACCGTAGGGCTGGTGTAATGTGCGTTCAGGGTGGAAGCTTCTTGTCCGCAGCATATTCATCTTCGGAAAGCAGGTTTTTCAGTGTCTGATACTCCTTCGCCCAATTTCCCTTGTCCGGGTCAAAGGCATCTGCCAGACCGCCCCAACCGACATAATTCGACAAAATCTCCTGTTCTTCGGTAGTGGCGTTCCTGTTCTCGCTTTCCAGTTTGAACAGAGTTTCAATGGCTGCGATGTTTCTTGCGAATTTCTGCTTCGGTCCACCTTCACCGATGTTGTCATCCGTGATGTGGAAGTTCACCGCAGGAACAGGTGGGATTTCTCTGGTGGTGATGGACTGCTCAAGCTGAGCGATAATGTCCATGACTTCGGCATTCTGCCATCCGTCCACCTGGGCATAATCCTGAATGATGGTGTCCTTTCCATCTACGCACTGTACGAAGTCCAGACTACCCGGCAGATCTCTGGTATTCATTGCACCCAGGGCTTTTCTCTGCGTGTCAGGAAGTGCATAGTAGGCTCGCAGGGCATCATCAAAGGAACTGTATTCCTTGATGTCCAGCGCACCCCGCTTCTGAATGTCCTCGGCAACATAAAAATGATCGATGAAGTGTTCCGGTTCCTGCTGTTCGGGTTCCGCACTGGCTCTGACCTGTGCGTGTGCCTTTTCGTCAGGGTAGTCCCCATAGATACGGATGCACTTATGCTCCTGCTGATCGTAAACGGCAGCACCATCGTACTTGAATCCGTCATCCTCCATGGTTCCGTCCACATAGCCCTGGGCAGCTTTTTCCGCTTCTTCCAGAGTGTAGTAGTCCAGTTTATCATCGAAGCCGTTTTCAAAGTGATGGTAGGCGGCAACCAGATAGCGGGGAGCCATGCGCTCCTCGTAGCTGTTAATCATCTCAGGTGTCAGCCATTCTGGTTTGTCGGGAATCATTTCATACAGCTCACGCATCTTGGCAATCTGTGCATGGCGGTTCGCCTCGCCCACAGATGTCTTTTCGCTGTGCTGTCCTGCACCAAGGAAGTATTCGCAGTCCATACGCAGACGGTCTAACAGCTGATACTCGAGGGGTGTAGTCCCTCGGTTCGGTTTTGCCCAGAAAATCCTCTGTAACGGGCTTTTCTTCGGTTTGGGCATCAACCCTTACCGCATGGTTTCTTTCGTCCTGAGAGAGCATACGCTCGAAATTCTCACGATTCTCGGCACGGAAGATGGGATAAGCAAGCGTAGGGTCACGCAGCTGAACTTCTCTGTCCGTGATCTGCTCCACACGGAAAGCTGTATCGTCCAGATATACCGTGTCACCGACCTGATAATTCCATTTCGGTTCCTCGGAAGCAGATGCTTCCACAACTTCGGCAGGCTCTGCCACAGGCGCTTCTGGCTGAACCGACTCCATCGCAGCTACGGACTGACGAACTTCCTCCAAATAGTCATTGGCAAGCCATTCGTCCGTGAAGTATTCCGTAACGCCTTCCGGGTCTACATAGTAGTCATCGGTCTGATTATCCCAGATCGCATACTCGCCATCCTCGGTATCAATCACTGCGAAACGGTCATAAACATCTTCCAACGGATCAGTTTTAGCTTCTTCGATAGCCTGTCGTTCCGCTTCTTCCTCCGGGCTGAGGTAGCGTCCCTTTCGTATCAGACCGTCGATTCTCTGCACCACCTGCGCCCAGGACATCTGCAATTTATCGCAACCGCTCTTGGTGTAAGCAACACCCTTGGCATCGTGATCCTGACCGCTGTGCGTTGCACCAGAGCAGGCATGGGAATGACCACCGGTTCCGTATTCATGCTTCAGGAAGTCCATCTTTTCCTTGGCAGAATGATTCTCCTGCCAGTAGTTATAAATACGGGCTTTACCACCGGAAAAGCCGCTTCCACGGGTCAAGTCTGCATTGACTTCATCATCCGTAATGAACTGGCGGACAAGGGGCATCTGCATCATATCGGTCTGATACTCACGCAAAGGCATATTCAACTCATACAGCTGTTTCTGAATGAGATTCAGCTTGTGATAGTGAAAACGAAGCAGATCGGGATTTTCCGCAAGGGTTTTTCTAAATTCCGAATACTGCTGTACCAAGGTTGCGTGGAAACGAGGGTCATCCAACTTTTCAGCCAAGTCTGCGGTTTCGTCAGGGAAACCACGAAACGGTTCCTGATGAAGAATTGCCAGATAGTTGCTGGAACGGGCTTCTTCACTCAAATCGTGATAAAGATGCCACAGGGATTCTGCCAACTTCTGACGCTCATATCCGGATGCTTCTACCAGTTCCACATTAGTTGCGAACCGACCATTTTCAAGCAGTTCTCCAATGCGCTCGGCAACCGTTTCCCAAGAAACGATCTGCGCTCTGGGGCTGTCAATGGCAGAGGAACCTTTGGCAAGGTGGATACCGTCCTCGGCATACCACGCACAGATATTCCCGCTATCTTCTTTCAGACCATAGCCGCCGTGATAGACCTGCTTTAAGGTCTGAACGATTTCTTCCAACGGCTTCTGCTTCATATATTCCAGCGCTACGACTTTTCGGGCTTCATCGGTATTGCTACCAAGCAGAAGGAAGTGGTCGATTTCTTCCTGGGCAAAAGAAAAAGCAGAGGGCGTAAAGCTCTCTGCTCGGTCGATAAAACTGATTTGTTCATTTTCGGAGAGGAAAAGGTTCAGACTCAGCTGTTGATAAGCTCCGTCATCACGACTTCCTCCGCCTGTGCTTTCAGGCTGTTCATGTGCTGCACCCACGCCATCTGCTGCGTTTCCTTGTCCGGTGCGGGGCTGTCCTTCAGGTACTGCTCCATCAGAAACTCCACTCTGGCTTTCGCTGTTTCCTCGATCTCCCACAGGTGCGGGAACAGGCTCTCCGTCAGAATCATGTCGTTCAGGAGCATCGGATTGTTCTGTTCCAAAAATGCTCGACGCATCCTGCCGTACTTGCCCAGAGGTTTCTCTCCCTCGTTCTCCAACTGAAGGTTCGGAATCTGATAATCTCCGGCCTGTCTGTAAGTCATCTCGCTCATAATCTGTACTCCTTTCGGTAGCTTTAATCTGCTCATGTTCTCCAATCGCTTTTTCGATTTCCTGAAACATCCTTGTGCTGATGGCATTCACCGCAGTACCAGGGGCATTTACCGTCTGTCTGGTGTTAAAATCAAACACCTTCTGGAAATCCTCATGCTCGAAGTAGTTGTCGGGACTTTCCACGAACCGGCAATACATCGTATAGGATACGCTGTTTGCCACCGCATTTTTGAAAGCTACTTCGATGTTGAGTTCATCATACTCCTCAAGGAAGCTGTTGGCAACGATGTCGAGGAACTGCTTTTTGTAATCGTCCCAATACTCAGCCGCCAGTGCGGATGCAATATCTTCAAGCTGTGCTTCCAGTACCCCGTCAGCGGCAACACCGAAGGTACGCTCCATCGCTTCCATGACATAGGAGCGGTTTTCAGGCGTCACCTCCCACGGTTTCAGTTCCGGGGAAGAACGGCGAACGCCGGTATCCGCCACATCAAACACATAGCGCAGATACGGTTTATCCCTGTTCATCACAAACAGAGCAATGCCGGTAGAGCCACGCTTTACATATCTGCGGTAATTTTCAGCGTTCCAGTCCTCATAGGGCTTGCAAAAGGTCGCATTGGGGCGCTGAGCATAAATCATCACCTGTTCCGGATAGGTGAACTCATAGTTGCGGGACATCGTTCTCAAAAACGAAGTCCAGTTATCTGTGTTCGAGGTGATTTTCCCAATCGTTTCTTTTGCTAATCCGGAATAAAATCGCTCTTTTGCGTTCATTGTATCCCTCCAATCCTATCAATCCGGATAAAGGTTCAGCTTCTCAAAGGCGGCATCGTCCATGGCTGAAACTTTACGGAGAACCGAGTCTGCCAAAGCAAAAAGCTCTGACTCGTCCTCCGAAAGCTGTTCCTTCATCAGTGTCAGTGCTTCACACAGCCCTGACCTTGTGCCAGGGCTGTAAAGCATCATCATGTTCCGCTCATCCTGTGTGAAATCCATCATTCAATCTCCCTTTCCGGGTGGCTCTTGGGCGGCTTATGGGAAACATCCGGCACGGGCTTTTCCTTTAACTGCTCCAACACCGAAGGACGTTCCTCTAATCCGGACGCTTTTCCGTTATTGATGATACCGTCAATCATCCCATAATCATCTTCCATTGCCATCTCTGCGTTTTTCAGGTAGTTTTCGGACTTCATAAAGTTTTCCAGCTTCTGAAACCCAACAGAATCTACATAGTGAAAAGGATACCTCACCGACTACCTTTAGGGCTACGATGTCGCTGACCGACATACTGTGACCACGGAAATCATCCGGGTGGTCAATATTGAACTTTACATACAAATCTTCCAGCTGCCGATTCACATCCTCGGACATAGAAATGGAGCCATGATAGACCACCTCGTAACGGTCAATCTCAGGCTCCATTTCTTTCTTCTGAAGGTAGCTGTAATTTGCAAACATGAGCGGGATATTATCGTCTACATCTTCCCGCAGCTGAAGAATCGCATAGGAATCCGTGGGGCTTTCCAGAAAAGCAACCATTCTGTCATCCGGGGTGGTATTTCCGTGAACATCATCCCATTTTTCGTTTTTCATATCCGTGTCCTCCTTATCGTTCAGGCTCTTTGCGTTTGGGAGAGGGACTGGCAGGCGCAGCTTTTTCTGCGGCCTGTGCCAGTTTTTCCATGACCGACTCACGCTTCGGAGAGTCGAGCTTATCCAGCTGACTTTTCAGCACTTTGGCAACCTCAACCGCAGTTTCCTCACGGGCTTCTTCAATGGCTGTATTCAGGAACTCACGATACGGAGCCGTATTACCAGCGGCAAGATCTGCCTTGATTTCTTGGATATGCGCCTGCACATCATCGACCTGATCCATATATTCATAGGGGTCGAAGTTCTCTGCAAAACGGTCGAGCTTAAAAGCAAGCTCAGCGATAGGGTCATTGACCACCACCGCCTGTCTGCCGACTTCAAAAGCCTGCTCCATGACATCCTCATAGAACATTGCCCGCAGTTCCCGGCGCTCCAGCCCGAAGGATTCCAGAATATCCCGGCGGACTTCGAGCATGGACAGTTCAGGGTTATCAACCTGACCGCCATCAATCTCGTTGTAGTTTTCATCCAACAGGGTGTAGTCGTAACCATCTTCGCAGGTCTGCACCGCAAGGATTCTATCCTTTCCGACCTTCCATGCGGCTTCATCGCCCATAATCTCAGGCTCCGGCATATAGCTTGCGCCGTTGCGCTCCATAATTTCTGCAAACTGGCAGATATGAAACACATTGTATCCGATCTGCGTATGATACTCGTCAATGAAGGTGCAGGGCTTCACAACCATTTCATCCGGGTAGTGAATCTGCACACAGCTGCCATCGGGGATATGAAACAAATCCTTATAATGGCTGTCGATAAATCGGATTTCCTTACCATCCGGGTTGTACTCATTTGTCATTTGCGCTTTCCTCCATTTTCAAATTCCATACTGAACTTCGTTTTGCCATCATCTGATACCTCCATAAAGACGGTGGCATCAAAGGTGTTGCCCGTTCTTTCGGACTTGCAATTCTTGAGCTTTACCTTGCCGGAACCAAGCAATTTCTGCGCCGTGGCAGAAGTCATGCTCTTGCCGATGCTCGCAAAGTAGCGATTGTTTTTCCAGAGGGCAAATTTGCAAGCTCTGTTGGAACAGAAAAATGCCTTGGCTTTGTCCTCTACAGCACTGCCGCAGAGCGGGCATTTGCCGATAGAATTGGCTTCTTTCGACATCATAACCTCGGAATCACGGATTACTTCATAGTTCTGAATCAGACCGGCAATCACATCTTTGATCTCGTCCATAAAGTCCTCGCTGGCATATTCGCCTTTCTCAATGAGCAACAATTTTTCTTCCCAATCCGCCGTCATGGATGGGGACTGAATCTGTTCCGGCATGACTGTTACCAGAGCCGTACCCTTGTGGGTCGGAATCAGGTGTTTGGTTTTCTTATCACCCTTACGCTCCAGAAAACCGATGCGAACCAGCTTCTCAATGATACCGGCACGGGTCGCAGGCGTTCCCAAACCTTTGCGCTCCACCTCATCAGGCATTTCGTCCGCACCGGCAGTTTCCATAGCAGAAAGCAGAGTATCCTCGGTAAAGTGTTTAGGGGGAGATGTTTTCCCTTCCTTGATTTCCGTGCCGCTGACGGTCATTTCGTCACCAACGGAAACAGAAGGGAGTGTCTGCACGTTTTCGTCGGATTTTGTCGAATCATTTTTCTGAACCAGAGCTTTCCATCCATCCTGCACAACAGTTTTGCCTTTGGTGGAAAACACGGTACCGCCACAGTCCAGCTCAATAACTGTCTCTGCGTATCGGTGCGGATCGCCAACAGCTACGCACAACCGATTCGAGATCAGTTGCAAAATTGCAAGTTCACCCTTGGGAAGTTCGCTCAGATTGCATTTCTGCAATTCTCTGGTCGGAATGATGGCATGGTGATCTGTGACCTTTTTGTTATTCACAACCTGCTCTGCATGAACTGGTATGTTATCCACATCCTCCACGGGGAATGTGTGGAAAGCCAGCTTTACGAGGTCGGTCAGGCTATGTGCCATATCTTCCGTCAGAAACCTGCTGTCGGTACGGGGATAAGTGACCAGTTTCTTTTCATAGAGGTTCTGCGTGTAGTCCAAGGTCTGCTGTGCCGTGTAGCCAAGCACACGGTTGGCTTCTCTCTGTAAACTGGTCAGGTCATAGAGCGCAGGCGGCTTTTCTGTTTTCTCCTTACATTCAGCTTTCTGAACGATTGCCACCGAACAGCTTTGTTTGACAGCTTCGGCTGCTGCCTTGGTTTTGAAGCGTTCGCTTGCAGCCGTAAAACCATCCAATCCAATCTGAACTGTGTAGAACAGTTCAGGCTTGAATGCGGAAATGGCAGCTTCTCGCATAACAGCCATAGCAAGGGTAGGGGTCATAACACGACCAACATTCAGGGTCTGCCCGTAAAGGGTCGAAAAAAGTCGAGTAGCGTTAATACCAACAATCCAGTCGGCTCGTTCTCGACACAGTGCTGCTTCATACAAAGCATCATATTCCGTTCCAGACCTGAGATTTTCAAAGCCCTCCTTGATTGCTACATCTTCCATCGAGGAAATCCAAAGCCGCTCAAACGGCTTTCTGCACCCGGCTTTGTGGTACACCAACCGAAAGATCAGCTCGCCCTCACGACCGGCATCTGTTGCACACACAAGACTCGCAACATCTTCTCTGGCCATGAGCTTTTTCAGAATCCCAAACTGTTTTTTCGTACCGGCAGAAACCTCATACTGCCAGTCCATCGGGAAGATAGGAAGGTCTGCATAAGCCCATTTGCTGTACTTCGCATCATAGACTTCCGGCTGTGCCAGCTCCACCAAATGCCCTACACACCAGCTGACCACATATCCGTTTCCCTCTAAGTAGCCATCCTCACGCTTGGCAGCACCTAACACTTTGGCAATACTCTGTGCAACCGAAGGCTTTTCAGCCAAAACTAATTTCATTTGCATCTGCTCCTTTCACAAAAAAATAAGCAGCCACACACCGTAGTGCATGACTGCTATGTAAAAAGTTCGGAAAGGATTTTTGCAACCTGATACAATTTTCTGTTCTACAATCTCCGTCATAATAAAAATATCTCCATCATTTCAAAAGAGAATGACGGAGATATTTCACCTTGCTTATTCTTGTAGCAACCAATCGGCTATATCGTGAATTTCGATTCCTTCATAGCTATATTGGGGATGTTTGGTTCTGGCAATAATCATTTTCGGATAAGCGTCTCGAATCTGAAGCAGAGGAGAGCATTCTCTCTCAAATGTTTCCTGCCCGGAAATGTTGTCGCTGACCTGAATATAAATCTTTTCGCTACCTCTCTGAGCAACAAAGTCGATTTCCTTTTGTATAGAGCTTGCCG
>ENA-OQIS01000224-OQIS01000224.1-human-gut-metagenome-genome-assembly--contig:-NODE-224-length-10346-cov-2.041002_pt1 | contig 10346 bp, 13 predicted proteins | sample MGYA00242589_ERZ504754 | MGnify/ENA primary metagenome ERZ504754 (study PRJEB26092, sample SAMD00036351) | human gut metagenome | host: Homo sapiens | study: EMG produced TPA metagenomics assembly of...
AACAAAAACCGGCATAGGCGGCTCGATGAACGTGCAGGAAGCGGAGGAGTTCAAGACCTCGAAGTTCTTCTGCAAGACGGATTTCGACATGAAGGAAATCAAGAAGGAGGAAGCGGCGTATGTACCGTTACTGAAGTTCCACACGTTCAAGTCGAGGGAGGAACAGGAACGCATTCTTTATCGGAATTTCGTGAATGTGGGAATGGAGGTGAAAGAAATGATAAAGGACGTGCTGAACAAACGGGAAACTAAATAGAAAGCCAGATTCCGATATGAGGGAACTAAAAAACGCCTGCAATGATTCCGTGATTATTGCGGACGTTTCGGCGTTTCCTATCTATTGTGAAAATCTTATAGTTCAAAATCAGCTTCTTGCGGCCCTACATAAAAGAAGGGAAATCAGGTGTTTTTTATATAACGGGTACATTTACCAGTCCCCCTTTTTTTGTATAATACCTGCATCTTCCGTTTTGGAGATAAACTCCCGAACCTGTTTTTCGGACAGTATATCTGCGAATATTTCCTTGAGGACAGCCCGGTTGATACAACCATTTTTACGGAAACAACAATAAAATCCTTTCAGTCTTTTACCGCAGTTTCGACGGGAGTTTATGAAAATAAAGTCGTATCTTTGCACTCTCTATCAAACAGATAAATCCATGTGAACAAAGGGTTGAACGGACATATCGCCATGCTTTCGACACAAATTATTTGTGGTTTGAATGTACCTGTCGGTAAATCGCTCCTGGCAGAGTGGATGACACCGATTGGGCTTGCCTCCTCTCGTGTTTTATTCGCCACGCTGATATTTTGGACGATCGGGCTTGTTTTCAGGAGAGAAAAGGTCAATGCCAAAGACTTGATGGTGATTGCTTTGGGCGGTATTTCCGGTGTTGCTTGTACTTATCTTTCCTTTGCGTGGGGACTTAATTATACGACACCAGTTCACTTCGCACTTATTGTCGCCTTAAATCCAATCGTAGTTATGCTCTTTTCCGTATTGTTTTTAAAAGAAGCTATCAACCGGCGGAAGTTGACAGGTGTTCTGTTGGGAATTGCAGGAGCATGGGTCTTGATTTCACAAATGGATATTGCCGCATCCGTTGAAAATCATATACTTGGCATTGTTTTCGCCATCGTCAATACAGTTATGCTCGGATTTTATCTGATTATCATCCGAAGAGTGGCGATAAAATACTCTCCTGTCACACTTCAAAAATGGATGTTCCTATTTGCAGCATTGTCCATGCTGCCGTTCAGTATAAATGAATTGTACGTGCAACCGCTTTATCAGTCCGCGTTCTGTTGGCAACCATTACTCCAGCTTGTATTCGTATTGTTGCTGGCAACTGTTCTCAACAATCTGCTATATCCCGTCGCTCTCAAGGGGATACAGCCCACCACTGCCAGCATTTACATCAACCTACAGCCTATTATAGCTTCTGTCGTTGCCATTTTAATCGGGCAGGACATTTTTAGCTGGGATGAACCGGTTTCGGCCATACTTGTCATATCCGGTGTTTTACTGGTCAGTCATTCACAAAATAAAAATAAAGCTAATTTGCGGTTCTGTATTCATTGGGCGTACACCCGGCCATTTTCTTGAACCAACGGCTGAAGTGTTGCGGATATGGAAATCCAAGTTCATAGGATATTTCACTTATGGACTTCGCCGTATTGAATACCCGCTCTTTAGCGACATCGAGCATTTTCTGCTGGATGTGTTTCAGGGCAGGCATTCCCGTTTCTTTTTTCATCAGGTCACTGAAATAATTCGGGGAAAGACAAAGTTTGTATGCACAATATTGCACAGTCGGCATCCCTCCATGCCTTGCAGGGGCATCAGAGGCGAAATACTCATCCAGAAGGTCCTCGAAACGCGCTAACAGGTCGTGATTGGCATTGTCGCGGGTGATGAACTGACGGTCGTAGAAGCGGATGCAATAATCAAGCAGCAGCTTGATGTTATCCACGATGAGCGAACGGCTGTGCTTGTCGATAGGATACTGCAGCTCAATGCGAATTTTTTCCATACATTCTATAACCGTCCGTCTTTCTTGTTTGGAAAGGTGCAGGGCTTCGTTGGCATTGTAAGAAAAATATGAATAATCTTTCATTATATGCGCCAATGGTGTACCTCGCAGAAATTCGGGATGAAATGCAACAACCCATCCTTCGGGCTGGTGCAGCTGCCCGTCATCTTCAGATCCCATTACCTGACCGGGGGGCGAGGAAAAGCATCGTCCCCTGCTGATAATCGTATATACTTTTTCCATATTTAAGATTTCCACAGTTCGCATCTTTCAATAGAATAGCATAGATGTTATACAGTTTTTTCCCGAACCGGAGAGGCTTCCCTTTACTGCCTTCAATAACGCTGACCAACGGGTGCAGGGTCTCCACGCCAAAATAGTCGTTGTACTGCTGGACTGTATCAACCTTCATTATTTCACTCATAATTTCCTCTTTTTTAAGTCATTGCAAATATAGCTATTTTTCTGTGATAGCTTTTCATTCTGCTTTTAATTAAAAGCAAAGATACGGATTCCCGATGGTACGGCATATACCGAAATCATCGTTTTGGATACCAATTTTACTGGTATACCGGCATCGTTCTTACCGGCCCGTTGAAATTGGTAATTCTATCCGTGAAATTGATACACAGGCTCTTAATTCCCTATCTAATTTTGCAATCAGAAAGATAATCAAACAGATAACGACATAGAAAAAAGAACAGATTCAAGAGAACGGCATCAGTCGTCGCGGGTTCCTGAAACGAACCGCATTGGCAGGCGCGGCCATCTGCATCGCGCCGGCATTGGAGAAAGTAACGGCCGCGGAAAAAGCCATTACAGGTAAATCGTCAGTATCGGCAGCAACCATTCCAGCAGGAATGGCAGCAGTCCGCGCACAGCGTACCTTGAGCAGCGGCAAGGCAGCCTTTACCATTTCGGCGATGGGCTTCGGCTGCATGGGGCTGAACCATCACCGCAGCCAGTCTCCCGATGAAAAGACCTGCATCCGGTTGATTCACGAAGCGATAGAACGGGGTGTAACCTTATTCGATACGGCTGAAAGCTATGGCTACCACAAGAATGAAAAACTGGTAGGCGAAGCCCTGAAAGGCTATACCGACCGCGTGTTCGTCTCTTCCAAATTCGGGCACAAGTTCGTGAACGGCGTGCAGGTGAAGACCGAAGAGGACAGCACCCCGACAAACATCCGGCGCGTATGCGAGAACTCCCTGCGCAATCTCGGCGTGGAGACGCTCGGCATATTCTACCAGCATCGCGTCGACCCTGCGACGCCCATCGAGGTCGTAGCCGAAACATGCGGCGAGCTTATCCGGGAGGGAAAGATACTGCACTGGGGCATGTGCGAGGTCAATGCTGAAACCATCCGCCGGGCGCACAAGGTATGTCCGGTTACGGCCATACAGAGCGAGTATCACTTCATGCACCGCGCGGTGGAAGAAAACGGCGTGCTGGCGCTTTGCGAGGAACTGGGTATCGGTTTCGTGCCGTACAGCCCGCTGAACCGTGGTTTCCTCGGCGGCATGATAAACGAGTACACCCGGTTCGACACCGCCAACGACAACCGCCAGACGCTTCCGCGTTTCCAGCCCGAAGCCATCCGTGCCAACACGCGTATCGTGGAGGTACTGAACGCTTTCGGACGGACGAGAGGCATTACCACGGCGCAGGTGGCATTGGCATGGCTGCTGAACAGGAGGCCTTTTATCGTTCCTATTCCCGGCACGACCAAGCTCTCGCACCTCGAAGAGAACCTGCGGGCCTGCGACATAGTGTTCACGTCGGAAGAAGTGACCGAGCTGGAAAAGGCCGTGGCCGCAATTCCGGTCGTGGGAAGCCGCTATGACGCTTTGCAGGAATCGAAAATCCAGAAATAGGAAGGGCGTATGAGAAAGGTTGTCTTTTATATGATGGCCGCCGCCTTGCTGTCGGGTTGCAACGCACGCAACGGGAATATCATGCAAATCGAGGAACAGGGCAGTTTCGCCGTGGGCGGCACGGTGCTCACCGATTCACTGGGGCGCACCTATCACGGCGACCACGCCTACGTGTTCTATCAGAAACCCGTCGATGCCCGGAAATACCCGCTTGTCTTCGCCCACGGCGTGGGGCAGTTTTCCAAGACATGGGAAACTACGCCGGACGGCCGCGAGGGGTTCCAGAATATTTTCCTGCGCCGCGGTTTCCAGACTTATCTCGTCGACCAGCCCCGCCGGGGAAACGCGGGGCGGAGCACGACACCCGCAACCGTTACCCCCGTCTTCGACGAGGAGACGTGGTTCAACCGTTTCCGCGTGGGCATCTGGCCCGATTATTTCGAGGGCGTGCAGTTCAGCCGCGACAAGGAGGCTCTGAACCAGTATTTCCGTCAGATGACGCCAACTCTCGGCCCTCCCGATCTGGATGTCTACGCCAAGGCGTATGCCGCACTGTTCGACAGGATAGGTCCGGCTGTCTTCGTCACCCATTCGCAGGGCGGAGGTGTCGGATGGCTTACACTGCCGCAGACAAGGAACATCCGTGCCATCGTCGCCTACGAGCCGGGAACAAACGTGCCTTTTCCCGAAGGGCAGATGCCGGAGGAAGGGAAAGTACTAACCCTGTCGAAGAAGACCGAAGGCGTGGAAGTGCCGATGGAAGAATTTCTGCAGTTCACGAAAATCCCTATCATCATCTACTATGGCGACAATCTGCCGGAAACCGACGAACGGCCGGAACTGTACGAATGGACACGACGCCTGCATCTGATGCGCAAATGGGCTGCCTTGCTCAACGAACACGGCGGCGATGTCACGGTCATTCATCTGCCGGAGATAGGTTTGAAGGGCAACACCCATTTTCCCTTCTCCGATTTGAACAACGTGGAGGTGGCCGATCACCTGTCGAGATGGTTACATGAGAAAGGACTGGATTGAGAAGGCGGAGTCATGGACGAAGGAACTTTCTGAAAATGGCGGGAATAGCCGGCGGAACGATGACTGAAAACGACTATTGAGTTAATCGAACAACCTTTAACAATTTTCATATGATACCATTATTTATCGGAGGCATCGGTATGCAGGAAGTGCTGCTGATTGCATTAGTCGTCCTGCTGTTCTTCGGAGGACGCAAAATTCCCGAACTGATGAAAGGCATCGGCAAAGGTGTCCGTTCATTCAAGGAAGGTATGAACGGCATGGAGAAAGAAATCAGTCCCGAAAATACCGACAAGAAAGAGGAGTGACATGGCAAAGGAAGACAAAACGGACGGCTTGAGCTTTTGGGAGCACTTGGACGTGCTGCGGACGGCGATTGTTAAAATCGTCGCCGTGGCCGTCGTGTTCGGTATCGCCGCCTTTTGTTTTAAGGAAAAACTTTTTGCCGTTATCCTTGCCCCGAAAAACGACGGCTTCATCACGTACCGTCTTTTCAACCGGATTGCAGCATGGGCCGGCGGCGAGACCGGGAGTTTTGCCGTGCAGCTCATCAACACGGGACTGGCCGGGCAGTTCGTCATCCACATGAAGACGGCATTATGCGCGGGTGTCCTGTGCGCGTCGCCCTATATCCTTTACCAGTTGTTCCGGTTCGTGTCGCCTGCCCTGTATGCCTGCGAGCGGAAATATGCCGTGCGGATAGTCGGAGGCGGCTATGCAATGTTCCTGATGGGTGTGGCGGTCAGCTACTTTCTTATTTTCCCGCTGACATTCCGTTTCCTTGGAACCTATCAGGTCAGCGGTGAAGTGGAGAACATGATCGTCTTGCAATCCTACATTTCGACCCTCGTGCTGATGTGCCTGACAATGGGTATCGTGTTCGAGATTCCGATTTTATCATGGCTGTTTGCCAAATTGGGGTTTCTCACCGCCGATTTCATGCGACGTTACCGGAAGCACGCTATAGTGATTATCCTTATCGTTGCGGCTGTCATCACGCCGACTTCGGACGTGTTCACGTTGTCATTGGTCACATTGCCGATGTGGGTTTTATATGAAGCGAGCATTCTGGTCGTAAATAGAGCTGCAAGTAAAAAGGCAGTAGACAGATAAAGAAACGACATCTTGAAGTGAAAAACAATCTGCCGGCCAAAAGATAAAAACAAACCTTTTTACAATAAGAGGTAAGGTACTGTAACACGTAGGTAATCCGTTTTATAAACGGCAGGTTTTTATTCGTTTCTGCATTATACATAGAAAAGCCGTACCCTGCTCGTTTTCCGAAAGGCACGGCTTTCATCCCCTAAAAAGAGGAATCAGACAGTGACAACAGTTACATATAAATTCTGTCGCTCCTGTTCGCAGAATTTATCGTACTCGGCTTTGTCGTGCCGCTCTCGATAGCCCGGTCGATAACGTCTCCCAACTCGTCGAAACAAACCTCTTCGTTCACACATTCCACCTCCATTCCTTTCACAAGATAGACCTCGTAATAATCCGATCCGTTGAGTGCGACGATGACGTACCCTGCGTGCAGCCGTCCGTTCACCTTAATGCGGAGTGCCGGCAAATCCCTGTATAGGGTGGCGGCAAACTCTTTGATACCCCACGACATGAGGACGGTCATGGGGGTTAACGCTACTAACTGTTCCTTAATGGTCTGTGCGACCTGCATTACATATTCTTTTTCCATAATTCTAAGTTTATAAATTATTATTCCATGATTTACTCGAACCAATCGGGGTTATCCTTTTTGAGTTCGGCTATCAACTCGTTTTCGGGAAGCTGAAGCGTTCTCTCGTCGGTAAAGAAGAAAATCTCGTCATAAATCCTTTCGGCTTCTTTACTGGCAAAACCTTCGTTCTCGTCATTGAAACTGCCGGGCTGCAAGGCATCGAGCAGGATTGTCGAACCGATAAGCAATTCTTCGCCATCGACAGATTCCACGATGCGGGAGTAATAAGACCTGCCGTTGAATTGAATCTTAGTTGTTTTCATATCGTCGTTTTTATATTAATGGTACATTTTTTCCGTGTTCATTGAGGTATTCCATGATATGCTTCGCTTCCTCGTGCGATGCCCGGTTCCGGTCATCGTAACGGCGTGTTTCGTCCGCCATGACCTTGATACACGCCTTAATCAGGCGGTACAGGCTTTGCTGAAGCGTCGGGTGCATGTCCGGGATTGCCGCCGCGAACCGTTCGGGGTTGAAACTGAAACTGTTTACCGCCATTTCCCAGTCTTTGGCGAGGCGGTATTCTTTGCTTTCTTTAATGTCCATATTCTTGAATTTTAATAGTTCTCGTTGCATATTCTGTCAAGTTCCTCAATTATGGGTGTCACCTTTTTGCCTGTAAGACTTTCTATGTCATACAGCAAGTGCTCCAAGCGTTCATACGCCTTTTCTCCCGCTTTTGTAAATTCTCCGGTACTGTCGAATGCGCTACCTTCGCAGCCCAGTTCTTGCAATAATTCTTCTAATGTCTTCATTTGTTAAATTTTAATAATTGTTTTTCTTTCCCTCTGTTCGGCTTCCTTGTTGCCGGAGCCGCTTCGGGTTTTATGGTGCTTTCCGGGGCTGGCGAAAAAGCCCTTTCCGACGTTTTTTCTTGCCAATTACGCTTCGCAGAAGGAAGAATTTGCAAGAAATGCACTTCAAAACGACGGAATCAGGCGCGACAGCCCATATTTGCACCGATAAAAACCGGTGCGGTGACGGACGGGAAAGCCAGACGGGAGAGAATACGGAGACCTGAAAGCGGTAGAAAAGGACGGCTGGAAGCTAAAAAAGAGAATTATATATCTATATATGGATAATTGTTGTTATATTTGCATATAAATAGTGATATATTGACATTATGGAAACAACGAACTATACCACAAACAGCGATATGCTGACGCTTTTGGCGAAGCGGGTCAAGGAGTACCGTCTGGCCGCCCGCATGAGCCAGAAGGAGCTGGCCGAACAGTCGGGTGTAAGCCAGACGACTATCAGCCATTTCGAGCAGGGGGTCAGCCGTAACCTGACCTTGGCCAATTTCATCTCCCTGCTGCGTGCGCTCGGTCAGGCAGAGCGGCTCGCGGAGATTCTGCCGGAACTTCCCATGCCGCCGATGGCGCTTCGGGAAATCGAGAAACTGATACCTAAACGAGTTAGGAGGGGCAAGAAATGATAGAAAGTCTCGATGTAATCCTATGGGATAAAAAGGTCGGCACGCTTGTCGCCAATCGGGAAGGACACCGCAGCAAAGCCTGTTTCTACTTCGACAGCGATTATGTCCGCGACGGCTACGACATCGCCCCGCTCCGTGCGCCGGTAAAAGGGGTTGCCGCACAGCGCGGCCTGCCGGTCTATCCCGATGAAGAGCGGCTTTTCGGCGGCCTGCCCTCGTTCATAGCCGATTCGCTGCCCGACCATTGGGGAAACACCGTGTTCAACGAATGGGCCAAAGTGCATCATATCCGTATGAGGGACTTGTCCGCCCTCGACCGTCTCGCCTATATCGGACGGCGCGGCATGGGGGCATTGGAGTTCGTCCCGCCCACTGCCGAGGAACTGGAGACACCGTTCAAGGTGGAGATCGCTGACCTCTACCAACTGGCCCGGCAGGCTTTCGAGGAAGCCGGACGGTTCAACGTCCCGGTATCGGGCAACCTGATGGTCGAAAGCCTGTTCAAGGTAGGAACGTCCGCAGGAGGACGACGGCCCAAAGCGGTGGTCAACGTCAATTTCGGGGAAGGACAATGTTACTCCGGACAGGTGGCGACCCCTTATCCGGGCTACACGCCGATGATCGTCAAGTTCGACGAACACCAGAAGATGCCGACGACACGGATAGAATACAGTTATTACCTGATGGCCGTAGACGCCGGGCTTCAGATGATGCCGAGCCGCCTGTTGGAAGGTGAGCAGACAGCGCACTTCCTGACCGAGCGTTTCGACCGCCGGAACGGCAAGAAGGTGCATATCCAGACATTGGCTGCCATGAACCCCCCGGCAGATTCTTACGAAGCACTATTCGAGGCGGCCTGCCGTATCGGCGTGCCGCCGGGGGAACTCCGGCAACTGTTTCGCTTGATGGTGCTGAACGTGCTGGGCGGGAACGTCGATGACCATAACAAGAATTTCAGCTTCCTGATGGGCGATGACGGGCGTTGGCACGTTGCTCCGGCCTACGACTACACGTTCTCGGTCGATCCGGACGCACCGTATTACGTCAACCGCCACAGCATGACTATCAACAACCGGACAGAGGGTATTACTGCGGCAGACCTGCTGGAAGTAGCCCGCCGGTACGGTATAAAGGCCGCAGAGCCGTTCATAGAAAAGACCATAGGCATCGTTTCGCGTTACCCGGAATACGGCCGGGAGGCCGGTGTCGGAGAGGAATGGATAGGAACGATAGAAAAGGAAATCGCTGCACGAGTGGAGTGCGTGCGAGCCGATTAAAATAGAGCATGGGATTTCATGCAGGGGAAATGAACCCACCCGTTTTTGTGGCGGGTGGGTTTGTCGTTGTCATTCCGCCCCTTTCTTGCTTAGGAGGGTCAACTGGTCGGGACGGTCGGGAAACCAATAGGCGTCGCTGTCAAGATACACGCATCTGTCACCATTCCAAGGCTTCCTGAAAGCTAATACCTCTTGAGGGCCGAATACTACTCCATAATCGTTTGTAAATGCTACCATGTCGCCTACGGCCAAATCGTCCTCCGTTTCCATGACTTCGGAAAGGCGATTATAAAACTCCATGCCTTCGGCTTCACGTTCCGCTTTCCAGCGCAAAAAATCCTCTTTATGACTTCTGCCCGTGTTTATCGGCGATAATTCCGAAGGCAAAACCTCCGCTTCCGAAGTACCGGACGAAATCAGAATAATGCTGTCGTCTTCCATGTTTTCCGGTGCAGAAATCACTCGGTAAGCCCCATCGGACAAACCGTTGTCCGGGTCATGCCAATAAAGCAGATTCCCTGTCTTGATAAAATCGTATTTTCCCATTGTCTTGTGAATTATTGATTATTTATTTCCCTTTTTCGATCCCTTTCCTTTGGAACCGCTTCGGGGTTTTACTGATGCAGTACACGGTCGTCGGCACAGCTTCATACGACGGCTCTTCTTGCCAATTACGCTTCGCTTGGGAAGGAAGAATTTGCAAGAAGTGCACTTCAAGCCGGAGAATCAAGCGCGACGACCGACTTTCGCATCGGATAAAAACCCGTGCGGTGAGGGACGGGGAAAGCCGGACGGGAGAAACAGGCGGCTCGTGCCGCTACAAAAGGGAAAGGAATGCAATTATAAAGAGGAAACGGGGACGGGTGGCGGGGGTAGTCCGGGTACGGGACTGACTATAAAAAGGAACGAAGGGCGGGCGGATAAAGAACAAAGGAAGGATTAGCCGGC
>ENA-OQIS01000227-OQIS01000227.1-human-gut-metagenome-genome-assembly--contig:-NODE-227-length-10278-cov-2.009162_pt1 | contig 10278 bp, 11 predicted proteins | sample MGYA00242589_ERZ504754 | MGnify/ENA primary metagenome ERZ504754 (study PRJEB26092, sample SAMD00036351) | human gut metagenome | host: Homo sapiens | study: EMG produced TPA metagenomics assembly of...
GTATTCTTCTTTTTATTTGTACAAAAAATCTGATATACTGAATAGAGTTAGAGTAGACTAACCAAATACAAACAAATAACAAGAACCTTATTTCTTTTATTGCATACAAATAAAACAGGAGAATAAATATGAATATGTAAATTTTCCGCTCCATGCTATTTTCGGTCTTGAAGGTCTTTGTGCAAATGAGCTGAGATATCTCGGTGTTGAAAAATGTCAATGCCGAAAATGGCAGAGTTACCTTTACAGGCGATTGGTCAACACTTGCACTTGCAAATATAAATTCCCGTTATGCGGAGCGAATACTCATTCTTCTTGCGGAATTTGAGGTTCACACCTTTGACAATTTGTTCGAGGGCGTAAAGGCAATCCCGTGGGAGGATTATATCGGAATTTCCGAGGCTTTTCCCGTAAAGGGAAGATGTCTTGATTCCGACCTTATGAGCGTTCCCGATTGTCAGAAAATCGTTAAAAAGGCAGTCGCAGACCGCCTTTCACAAAAATATATGCTCCCGTGGTTTGATGAAACAGGTGCTCCGCATCAGATTCAGTTTCTCATTCTTCGCAACAAGGTAAGTATTATGCTTGACACTTCGGGCGCAGGACTTCACAAGCGTGGATATCGTGCCGATTCAAATGATGCTCCTATAAAAGAAACGCTTGCCGCCGCTATGGTTGACCTATCAAGAGTAAGGGCGAACCACTTTGTGACCGATCCTATGTGCGGCAGCGGCACAATTCTCATCGAGGCGGCTATGAAAGCACTTAACATTGCTCCGGGACTTAACCGTTATTTTGCCTGTGAACATTGGAATTGTGTTCCGAAAGATGTTTTTGAAACAGCAAGAAAAAATGCAAGACAGAAAATAAGACACGACGCAACATTCAGGGCAACAGGTTACGATATAGATGATTCAGCCCTTGCAATCGCAAAGAAAAACGCAGAAATTGCAGGAGTTGCTGACAGAATAACATTTGCAAACCGTGATATTAAAGATTTTGAACTTGAGGACGGTTTTCAGACAATCATCACAAATCCGCCATACGGTGAACGATTACTTGATGTAAAATCAGCTGAAAAGCTGTATGCAGTTATGGGTGAACATTTTAAAAGAATGAAGGGTAAAAGCTACACCGTTATAAGCCCCGATGACGATTTTGAAAAAATCTTCGGTAGAAAGGCTGATAAACGCCGCAAACTTTATAACGGAACGCTTAAATGCGAACTTTATATGTATTTTAAATAATTTTAATTACATTTTAACGGCATAAAAAACAGTTGATTTTCTTTCATATTTATAGTATGATAGAAAGCGATGACAAAATTTAAGGAGGTATCACAGTTGGACGAGAATAAAGAAATTCTCACCTCTGAAAATGAGGCAGAGAATACCAACACAGATACAACAGCAGAAACAACAGAAAATACAACATTCGTTGCAGATGAGCCCACAGAAAGCGAAGAAATGTCTTTTGCTGAAACAGAACCTGCAAACGAAAACGGCGTGATTGTTCCGCAGCCAAAGAAAAAGAGTATTATTCAGCTTCCTATCATTATAGGTATCGTAATTGTTGCGGTTGCGGCAGCTACTCTTTTCGTAATCAAAGGATTTTTTGATACAAGCATTGTAGGAACATGGATTGAATCTGTTGATGTAACAGGCAATTCAGCATCATCCGACGAGGCGTCAAAGGTTGATGTTTACTACACATTTAACGGTGACAATACTCTCAATTACAGAATCGGTTCAATGGTTTGGAACGGTACATACACGGTTTCAACAGATGATTCGGGTAAACAGACACTTGCCATGACGCTTAACGGCAATGAAACAAGCTGTAACTACGCTGTTTCGGGTAATATGTTCTCCGGCAGAACTCTTGAGCTTTCAACTTCAACTGCTGCCAACAAGGTGAAACTCAAGTCAGGTTCAGAGGTTAAGCCTGAATTGAAGGTTGATAAGGACTTCAAGGCTGACAAGAAAATCACAGGTTCATGGACTTATGATAACGGTTACGCTAAGATGACATACAAGTTCAATGATGACGGTACTGTTGAAATCAACCAGTCAGACGCACTCAATGTTGACGGTACTTACTTAATCAAGAACGGCACAATCATCATCAAGTACTATTACACAGATGAAGTTGAAATGGATGTTGCTTATTCCGTAGAGAGCAACGGACTCAAGCTCAATGACATTCTCTATACAAAGGATGACGATTCGGCAAAAACCACAGCAGCAGTAACCAAGGCGGCTACGGAAACAGCTACAACTTCAGCAAAGTAAATCTTTTGAACTTTTAATGCAGGGCAACGGCAGATTATCTGCTGTTGCCTTTTTAAAAATACAATAATATGAGGAGGATTAATATGACGCCGCAGGAAGAATTTATTGAAATCTACAACAAATATATCACAAGACAGGGTGCTGACGAGCTTCTGGAATGGCTCAAAAGAACCGATTTTTTTACCGCCCCTGCAAGTTCAAAATATCATTGTGCCTGTGAAAACGGTCTTGTAATGCACTCCGTCAGCGTGTTCAATACAATGATGGAAAAGCACTATGATGAAGAAACCGACAATATTGAAAGTTTTGCAATCTGCGGACTTCTTCACGATTTGTGCAAGGCTCAGTTCTACAAGGTTTCAAGCAGAAATGTCAAGAATGAAAAAACTGGTCAGTGGGAAAAAGTGCCGTATTATGCAATTGAAGATCAGTTTCCCTACGGTCACGGTGAAAAGTCTGTTTTTCTCATTGAACGCAAAATGCACCTTAAAATTGATGAGGCTATGGCAATTCGTTGGCATATGGGTGAATTTGGTGACAAAAACAGCAACACAATCAGTCAGGCTTATGACAAGTATCCGCTTGCCGTAAAGCTTCACCTTGCAGACCTTGAATCAACCTTCCTCCGTGAAAAAGGAACTTCACAGGTTAATAACAGGTAATATTTTAAACACAGGTGCAGATACTTATTTTACCGATAAATTTATGATATGGGGAAACCAAAAATGGATTTTTATAACAGCACAGAATCGTGCCAAAGAGCTTACAAAACAGCTTGAATACCACAACAACCTTTACTACAATCAGGATGAACCGGAAATCTCCGACTACGATTACGATATGCTCATGCGTGAACTTGAGAATATCGAAAAGGAATTTCCGTCACTCAAATCTCCTATGTCACCGACAAACCGTGTCGGCGGTAATGCAGGAGAAAAGTTTTCTCCCGTTACTCATGAGGTTGTAATGGAAAGCCTTCACGATAGTTTTTCACACGAAGAGCTTCGTGAATTTGACGCAAGAGTGCGAGAAACCGTGCCGAATGTACGCTATGTTGTTGAACCTAAATTTGACGGTCTTTCCGTATCGTGCGAATATGAAAACGGTGTTTTTGTAAGAGGTTCAACCCGTGGAGACGGCTCTGTAGGTGAAGATGTAACCGAAAATCTTATGACAATTAAAAGTCTGCCAAAGCGTATTCCGAATGCGCCCGAATATCTCGAGGTTCGTGGTGAGGTGTATATGTCGTTCAATTCGTTTGATGCACTCACTCGCAGACAGGAAGAAAATGAGGAAAAACCTTTAAAAATCCACGAAATGCCGCTGCAGGCTCACTTCGTCAGAAAAATGCAAAAATAACCGCTCAGAGAAGTCTTGATATATTCGTGTTCAATATCCAGCAAATCAGAGGGATGACGATTGAAAGCCATATTCAGGGGCTTGACTATCTTACGGAACTCGGATTTCCGACTGCATTTTACAGCGTTTACGATAATGTTGACGAGGTGATTGAGGAAATTGAGCGCATAGGAAATATGCGTGGAGAGCTTGATTATGCAATTGACGGCGCTGTTGTCAAGGTTGACAGCTTTGCAAGCCGCCGACTTCTCGGCAGTACCGCAAAATATCCTAAATGGGCGGAGGCATATAAGTATCCGCCCGAGGAGAAGCCTACTAAACTCCTCAATATCGAAATCAATGTCGGCAGAACAGGTGTGCTTACTCCTGTAGGCAACTTTGAACCCGTACTTCTTGCCGGAACAACAGTAAGCCGTGCCACACTCCACAATAAAGATTTTATAGATGAAAAAGGTATTTGCGTAGGAGATACGGTTATAATCAGAAAAGCAGGCGAGATTATTCCCGAAGTTCTGTCAGTTAAGGAACACGCTGAAAATGCCGTGCCGTTTGAATTTCCGTCAGTATGCCCGTCTTGCGGTAACCCTGTTACACACGATGAGGGCGAGTCGGCAATCCGTTGTACAAACACAGACTGTCCCGCACAGCTGACAAGACATCTTATTCACTTTGTAAGCCGTGACGCAATGGATATTGACGGACTAGGTCCTGCAATTCTCGAACAGCTTTCAGATGAAGGACTTGTAAAATCTCCTGCCGACCTCTACAGACTTAAAGCAGAAGATATTTCAAGCCTTGAACGCAAGGCTGAAAAATCTGCTCAGAATCTTATTTCTTCAATAGAAAAATCAAAAGAAAACGAACTTTTCAAACTTGTTTTTGCTCTCGGAATCCGTAACATAGGTCTTAAAGCCGCAAAGATAATCTGCGAAAATTTTGCAACAATTGACGATATTATGAGCGCAAAGGCTGAGGACTTTGAAAAAATAGACGGTTTCGGTGCTGTTATGGCAGAAAGCCTTGAAAATTATTTTTCACTTGACGGTACAAAGGAGCTTATTGCAGACCTTAAATCACTCGGTCTGAGAATGAAACCCTCTCAGCCGAAAAACACGGGCGGTCTTTTTGAAGGCAAAACCTTTGTCCTCACAGGCACACTTCCCACAATGACAAGAAGTGAAGCCTCAAAACTCATTGAACAGAACGGCGGAAAAACAAGTTCATCAGTTTCAAAAAAGACTTCATATGTCTTGGCAGGCGAAGATGCCGGCAGTAAACTAACCAAAGCCCAAACCTTAGGCGTTACAATAATTTCCGAAAAAGAATTAAAAGAAATGCTGTCAATGGAGTAGTTACAATAAATACTTGACACTGTTTATGTTGTTATATAATTATAACGAAAGGGGTACTTAAAATGAAAAAATATTTAATTTTAGCTGTCGTAACTTTACTTGCTGTTGCATTATCTGCTTGCAGCGGAAATGTAAAAAGTAATGATACTTCTGCTGAAAATACAACTACTCAGGTTTCAACCTCGGTTAATGAAACAGTTCAGACAACAAATGCTGAATTGCCGAAAATTTATAATCCGACCAATGTAGAAATCCGTGATAATGAAGATGAAAACAAAGTTATTATTGAGTCATCTCAAATCGAGTATGTGTGTTTGCTTGATGATATTAACGGTATGGTGTTAAGTATGAAACTTACAGCTGACGGAACTGATAAGTTTGCAGACTACACTAAAAATAATATTGGTTCTGCTGTTCGGTTTGTTATTAACGGAAAGACGGTTTCAAACCCGTATATAAATGTTGAAATTACTGACGGCAATATTAATTTTACAGGTGATTACACTAATGAAGAATATGCTGCTATCTTTAGTGAAATAAAAAGACAAATAAAACAAATTTTACTAATCCTCCGATTTATTGTCGGGGGAGTTTTTTTGTTCCCTTTCGTACATATGACTGTGCTTGTCTGCATAGTATTTATTGTACAAACTCTTTTGGGAGGAATTTAAAATATGCTTGCTGAACAAAACGAAAAGAGATTTACGGCGGCACTCAACTGCCTTTGCAAGAATATTTCACGCAGACTTTTACCTCTTGCGCCTAAATTGGCAAACTCGGTTCAGGAAATCAGATTACGACTTTCCCGACCGCTTGCACTTGTCTGTCCCGACAATACATACTACCTAACGCAAAACGGCGGACTTAGCAATACAATCCTTGACGGTGCAATGCTTGTTGTGTCAAAAGCCGATATTGTCGATACCTTTAACAACATTTGCAACTACTCCGTGTATAACAGACAAAACGAAATTGTAAACGGCTTTGTCACGATGTACGGCGGTCACAGAGCAGGAATTTGCGGAACAGCGGTCGTAAACAACGGAAAAATTGTGAATATCCGTGATATAACCTCAATCAATGTCCGCATAGCAAGGGAGCATAAGGGTTGTGCGGATTCTCTTTATAATAAGATAATTGCCGTTTCGGGAGGTGTTCTCATATGCGGAGCACCTTGCAGCGGAAAGACAACCGTACTTCGTGACCTTGCAAGGCTTCTGTCAACCAAGGGCAAGAAGAATGTTGCTCTGATTGATGAAAGAGGAGAGCTTGCAGGCACGGCATCGGGTAAATTTCAGAATGATATCGGAATGTGCGATGTCTATGATTCATACAACAAGAGCGAGGCAATGCTTCACGCAATCCGCAGTATGGCACCCGAAATTGTCATCTGCGATGAAATCGGCTCAAAAGAAGATATCTATGCCGTAGAAAAGTCGGTCAACTGCGGAGTTCGGATAATTTCATCAACGCATTGTGCAAATGAATACGAATTGAAACAGAAAGCAAACATGGTTTCTCTCATGAAAACAGGGGCATTTCAAACGCTTGTGTTTCTGTCAAATCGAACCCACGCAGGTGAAATTGTGAAAATATCGCAGGTAGGTGACAACTTTGCCGTTTAAACTCATAGGATGCTTGCTTGTTGTCTGCACGGGTACAATGATAGGTTTTGTTTTGTCGGGTAGGTTATACAAACGCAGAGATTTTCTGAAATCATTCACGGAATTTATATCATTGCTTGCAACAAATCTTCGCTACAGCGGTGATGATATCTTCACTCTGGTTAATTCCTGTGCGGAAAATTCAAGCCTTGATTTATTGCTTTTTTCAGAATGTGACAGACCTTTTGACGAATTGTGGCTTGAAAGGGTAAAACAATTATCTTCTGAAATACCGCTTTCAAAATCCGACATTTCAATGCTGAACGATTTCGGAGGTCAGCTACGGAAAAACCGATACAGGAGGGGCAAGTTAAAACATCTTGAACTCTATGAGGTGTCATTTTACAAAACAGCTTTCATCAGCCCTTGATGCCATAACAAAAAAATCAAAGCTATATAAAACAATGGGATTTTTTGCAGGAAGTGCAATCGCCTTATGATGATTTAGAGGTAGTAATGGATGTTGAGCTTATTTTCAAAATTGCCGCTGTCGGCATAATTGTTGCGGTTCTTACCCAACTTCTCATACGAAGCGGTAGAGAGGAGCAGGCAATGCTGACCTCGCTTGCCGGACTTATAGTTGTGTTGACGCTGATAATAACGCAAATCAGCACTCTGTTCAACACAATAAAACAGCTTTTCGGTTTTTAATATGAATATTCTGTCAATTTCCGTGCTTGCCGTTGTGACCGTAATAATCTGCGTAATGCTACAAAACCGAAAAATGCGGAAATCTCCGTAATGCTCGGTATAAGCTGTTCCGTTATTATTTTAATCGGCGTGCTTACTCAGGTTTCGGCTATCGTTACAACAATCAATCAAATCATAGCGTCATCGGGAATAAGCATTGACTACATAGTAATTCTGCTGAAATCAATCCGGAATATGCCTTGTCACCGAGTTCGCCGTGAATACCTGCAAGGATTCGGGCAGTCAGTCGCTTGCGTCAAATGTTTCGCTTGCCGGAAAAATTATGGTCACGGTAACGGCACTTCCGCTTTATTCGGATATTTTAAAAAACCGTGTTGTCACTTGCAGGCAATTGAGGTGAAGAAGTGAAAAAAAAGTGTTGTAATAATTACTGTCGTTGTTTGTGCTTATCGCCCTTTCATGTGTCTGTGACAAACGCTGAAGAAGGTGAAATGATTTTATGATATGTCAAATGTTTTTTGATTCGCTGTCCGACGTATATAAAGCAAAGCCTTCAGAATATGGGCGTTGATTTGGGGGATTTTTCAAAGCTTGCCAACCTGTCTTTTGAAAATGTAATGGGCGAAATTCTCTCGCTTGCACTCGGCAACATTTCTTCACCGCTCAAAGGTCTTGTCAATATAACCGCCCTGCTTTTGCTCTGTTCCGTAATCAGCGCCTACAACGGTTCGCTCTCCTGTGATATTTCAAACTCGTTGAATATAACCGCAACGCTCTGTATAACCTGTGCCGCAGTAGTCCCGGCTGTCGGAGTCATCGCATCAACGGGTTCGGTAATCTGCACCGCATCAAATATAATGCTTGCCTATGTTCCTGTCATGGCTGTAATTATGGCAAGCTCTGGTTCTGTGGCAGGTTCGGCATCATACTATGCCGTAATGATAGGGGCAGGGGAGGGTGTGTCACAGCTTTCGTCAAAAATAATCGTTCCTCTGCTCAATATGTTCCTCGGTCTGTCAATAACATCATCCGTATCGCCGTCCGTAAATCTCAGCGGTTTTATGTCAATGATTTCAAAGAGCGTAAAGTGGCTTTTGGGCTTTGCTATGACAATCTTCACAGCCGTGCTGACATTCAGACAGCTTATAAGCGTTTCGGTTGACAATGTTTCAACCCGTGCTGTAAGGTTTACTCTCAATTCATTTATCCCGATAGTCGGTTCGGCACTTTCGGATGCCTACAAGGTAGTTCAGGGCAGTATCGGACTTTTGAAATCGGGAATAGGAATAATAGTGATTCTGTCCGTTACAATTGTGTTTATGCCTGTGATTTTACAGGGGGTAATGTGGATGTTCACCCTTTGGATCGGCAAATCAACGGCAGAGGTTCTCAATCTAAACGGTCCGGCAAAACTGCTTGAAAACATATCGTCTGTCTTTTCAACTCTCATAGCCGTTTTGCTGTGCATTATGTCAATTTACATTCTTTCAACGGCGGCGGTAATTATGCTTGGCGGAGGTTCATCATGAGCGGACTTTTTACGGTTGTTGTTGTAATGTGTGCGTCTGCGTTAATATGCTCGCTTGTTCAGACCTTTGTTACAGACGGCAGTACAAAGAAAATCATCAGCCTTGTTTTAGGCGCTTTTATTATCTGCTGTATGGTTGTTCCCGTAAAAAATGCCGTATCGTCATTTAATACCGATATTGAGGAAAAGCAAAATTCTGTTAAAGAAATATCGACAGATGATGAGGCATACAGCAATGCCGTTATAAAGCAGACGGAGATAAATCTTGAAACTGCATTAAAAAATCTTCTTTTACAGAATAATATAACAATCAAATCGTGTGACATAATTTTGAGCAGAGTTGAAAACAACGGCATAATCATAGCGTCAATCAGCATATATATAGACAAAGAATTTGTTCGGTACACAAATCGTGTATCGTCAATTGTTTATGACAATTTCGGAATTACACCAAACATTATGACGGAGTGAATTATGGAAGAACAAAACAAGTTCAAAGCTGAAATCAATGCTCGACAAGTAAAAAAATAAGAAATATCATAATCGTTGTCGGTCTTATCGGCATAGGTTTAATATTTCTTTCAAACTGGGTTGATTTCGGTTCTTTGACATCAGGAAAAGGAGATGAAGCATTTTCCGTAAAAACATACAGCACAAAAATAGAAAATGATTTGCAGACGGTGATTTCAAAAATTGAGGGAGCAGGCAAGACGGAAGTGCTGCTCACAATGGAAAATTCCGTTGAATATGTTTATCTTGACAACAGCACCACCAAAACAAAGGAAATTGAACCTTTGATAAGAGGAGTGCTTGTAGTGTGTGAAGGCGGTGATGATCCTGTTGTGGTTGAGCGTGTCACCGATGCAGTCACAAAAGCGCTTGATATTTCAACAGCAAAAGTATGTATTACAAAATTATCAGAATAAAGGTCGGGAGTAATATGAAATCTAAGAAAAAATATATCGTTTTTGCATCACTTGTGCTTGCACTTTCGGCAGCAGTGTACATAAACTGGCAGCTTTCGGGAGCTAAAACTCCTCAAAGTGCCAAAGAACTTGGTGCGGCATCATATGTCAGTGCAACCGCTTCGGCGTCGGATGATGAGGTACAGCAGACGGCGGCACTTTCAAACGAGAGCAAAAGCTATTTTTCAGCCGAAAGGACAAAGCGGCAGGCAACTCAGGATAAAATAATTGATGATGCAAAAGAAATTTTTAATCTTGAAAGCTCGTCTGATGCCGACAAAAGCGAGGCTGAAAAGAATGTTGAAGAGCTTCTCAAAGCCTTTACAATCCAGGACAGCATTGAAAGTATTGTCAAAGCCAAAGGATTTTCAGAATGCCTTTGCTATATAAGCGATCAAGGTGTGTCGGTAATTGTTCCGAAATCTCAGCTTGACGATACATCTGTTCTGATTATTGACGATGCCGTGG
>ENA-OQIS01000230-OQIS01000230.1-human-gut-metagenome-genome-assembly--contig:-NODE-230-length-10234-cov-2.165826_pt1 | contig 10234 bp, 8 predicted proteins | sample MGYA00242589_ERZ504754 | MGnify/ENA primary metagenome ERZ504754 (study PRJEB26092, sample SAMD00036351) | human gut metagenome | host: Homo sapiens | study: EMG produced TPA metagenomics assembly of...
AAGATTCAGCCTCTTCAGGAGTGAATGTATCAATTGGTATTACTGAAAATTCATCCGAATCCACATTTGAGTTTTGTGTTGTGACTATAGTATCTGAATGGGGAAAAATACATTTTTCGGTTAAAAAATTCTACTGGAATATCATCGGCACCATCATATATGATTAATGAACGTGAAAATTTTCCGATAAAGAGAAGCAGGTGCTGATGGAGAGCCTGGCTGCCCGTTATGATATGACCTTTCTCGGTCTACATACTTTTGACCGCTGGGGCCAGAGCTGCACCACCGGCATCTTCAAGAAAGATGGTCGGGAGTTCGTCTTTGTCCCCGGCGATACCGTCACCCTGGGCTGGGAGCAGTTTGCCGTGGGATTGAATCAGGAGAGCCGGGAGGAATTGGAGTATCTGTTCCGAGAATGGGAAATGGAGCGGGACCCGGAGGAGATGATTCGGGAAAGCATGGCTCCTGTTCGGCAGGCGGCCATTGGACCCATGCTGGTGGGCCGGGAGCTGGAGGAAATTAACTGGGAGCCAGTCAAAATGGATGATCCCAGACTGACTGTCCACCCTGACTGGCTGAAGGAATTCCGTGATTTTGCCTGGAGTGACAGCAGCAGTCTTACCTTGCATCAGTCGGCCCGCATTGAGCGGACGGAAAAGGGCTTTCAGATCTGTATCTATAACCACACAGACTACGATGCGCTTCTTGCCATGCTGGAAAACAGGGGCTTCTCCCTGCCCACGGCGGACGAGTGGGCCTACCTGTGTGGCGGCGGGTGTCGGACCCTGTTTCCATGGGGAGATGGGTTAGACTACTCCATGCGTCTGCACTGGTTTGAGGACATGGATGAGGATGAGAACCGGCCCTATGACATGGAGGAACCCAACTTCTTCGGCCTGTCCATCGCCTACGATCCCTATATGCGGGAAGTGGTGCAGGCTGATAGGCTTACCACCTGCGGCGGTGACGGCGGATGCAATATCTGCGGTGGGCTGGGCCCATTTCTCGGTTTCCTACCCTGTTCGCCCCACTGTAAGCCGGAAGTGCAGGAGGACAATGAACTAAACGGAGATTATGACTTTTATCGGCCTATCATTCGGTTGGAGAACTATGATTGACAATAGAAGCTTGATACGAAATAAAGAAAGAGAGGTGCCGACATGGGAGCATGGGGCATAAAAGCATTAGAGCGTGACGAAGGGTTGGATGTACTGGACATCCTCAAAAATGAATATGTACCGGAGCATCCGGTAATGGATCTGGGCGAGATGATCGAACTGATGAAAGAGGAAGTCATGCTGGGAGCTGACTTCTCACAAATCGACTTCCTCTTTGACAATACTGCGATGGCTCTGGCGGAGCTGTATTTCCAATGGAAGGATAACAGCAAACTGGACTACGATCATGAAGAAGCTATATGGGATAAAGTCACCGGTTTCACAGCATCCAAAGAAGCCCTTGCTTTCCTGCTGCGGCAGCTCACCGACATCAAAAACGAGGTGCCGGACGAGGACGGCATCCGTGAGATTGTGGATCTTTGGAAGAACGAGGACAGCGGTGAGATCGCTCCTGCGTGGTCAGAGCATTTGGACTGGCTCATCAAGCGACTAATCTCGGAACAGGAGGCGTAACAAATGTATATCAAAAAATACTGGGGTAACTTTATCGGAGGCTCGGACGACAGCCTGAACCTTGTGGCCTTTTTGGTAGATCAGAAGAAGGAGGAGATCCCCCTCAGCGAGATCTTCGCCAAGATCGGGCTGGACAAGCAGAACTGGGACTTCCGCCAGACCGTGGAGTATCTGGAGTTTACCCACTCCGATGGCGTGGAGATGGACTTCCACTTCGCCATTGATGTGGTCACTGATCTGGCCGCCATCCTGCTGGAGTGCAGCGTCAGTGGCAGTGTAAACCTTCAGGATCTGGACGAGTACAACACCCCCGTCCGCCGTATTCGCATCACTGCTACGCCAGAGGAGCATGACGCAATGAACAAGTCCCTGGCGGATTTTGCCCAGAACCCGCTGGAATACGACATCAGCGAGATGATGGGTGAGGATGAGATCACAGATATGGCTTATCAGGTGGAGATGCTGCGGAAGGAGCTGTACGAGGCCGCTGGCCGCAACCGGGACTACCATGTGAAAGCGGAGGATGTGAAATCTCTGCTCCCTGACTGGAAGGGTGCCGATGGCTGCATTGCCACCAACCGTATCACGGTGGAGGGCTGTAAGGTTGGCTACTGCTACCGGGAGAAGCCGGACGGCGGCTGGGACAGCGGCTGGCGCTTCACCGCCGGTGACGAGAGCGAGGCGTACATGGACGACCCCAACAATGCTGGGATCTACAAGCTGAATACGATCTGCAACGACGACCCCGACATCATTCCTCTGCTGCATACACCCGCTCCCTGCGCCTTTGAGCGGGATGAGAATGGCGTGTTCCAGCAGATCAAAGACTGGAAACCAGATGAGGACGAGGAGGACCCGGATATGGATATTTTGAAGCAGTGCCAGAAGTGGCATGAGGAGGACAAACACCAGAAAATCGTTGACGCACTGGAGGCAATCTCTGCCGAGGAGCGTACCCCGGAAATGGATATGGAGCTGGCGCGAGCCTACAACAATCTGGCGGACCCCAGCGAGCCGGAGGGAAAGAAGCTGCTTCACCGGGCGCTGGAACTGATGCAGTCCCACGAGGAGGAACTGGGAGATACTCATTCCTGGAATTTCCGCATGGGGTATGCCTATTATTATCTGGATCAGAAGGGCCGCGCCCTGCGATATTTTGAAAAAGCCCTGGAACTGCATCCCGGTGATGATCCAAAACTCAACACCCAACAAGACATTGAGGATTTGATCGACTGGTGCAAGAAAGGCATTTCTCTGCCGCAGTTCTCGGAGTGCTTCCGGGAAAGGACAGAGGACTGGTGGGAAACCTTTGCCGAGATGGAATCAGAATTGCGCCAGATGATGGATGAGGACAAAGATCACACCCGCGGTGCCGAACTCGTGGCCCAAATGGAGGAAACCCTGAATCTGGTCTTTGATGAGATCTCTTTCGAGATGGGCTTCAACGGCAAAAAGCATGAGCTGATCCTCACCCCGGAGGGTGACAAGGTCAAGCTGTTTGAGCTGGTCTACTTCCAGAAGCACGCCCCCAAGGAGGTGCTGGAGCACTGGAACATCCTGGTGGGCCGTCAGCCCCTCCAGAACATCGGCCTGCGCACCGAGGACGGCTGGGACATCTCCGGGGATGATGTGCAGATCTGGCTGGAGGAGCAGGGTGAAAACAGCTTCGCCATCTCCGCCTACTGTGAAAAGCTGCTGCCTATGCTCCGGGATGAGGAAGGCCGGGCCTGGTGGATGCTCACCACCCTCACCGACCAAGTGCTGGGCGAGATCCCCCACATGAGATACATAGACAGCTTTGATGTGCTGGAGGAACCCAAGGCAGAGCCGTCCTTCCTCCTGTCCCAGCTGCCCGACAAACTGCGGGAGCAGGGCCTGGAGCTCTCCACCGACCCGGAAGCCTATCTGGAGAGCTACCTTGGTTACAAAATGGAACCCAAACAGGACCCGGACGCCGATTGGCGGCTGGATGTAATGGCCGGTTCCACCTGCTGTGTGCCGCTCATCAACGGCTATCTGAATGCCGACAATGATTTTATGGACGATCTCCATGCCGACGGCGCGGTGGCGGGCTTCTTCTGCTATCCCCTGGATACCCTGCGGGAGGAGGAAGGCAGTCAGAAAATTTTCGACTTCCGGGACAAACTGGAGGAAGTGCTCACCGGCGGGGATGGTTCGGAAGTGCTCACTCTCACCGGCGGGGCTACCGGCCTCTACTGTGGCTATGTGGACTTCATCGCCTGGGACATCCAAGAGGCGCTGAACATGGCGAAAGAGTTCTTTGAAGGCACGGACATCCCATGGGCCATCTTCCACACCTTCCGCCGTGAAGCAGGTTCTGTGCCCCTAAAGCAACAAGATGATGGGACAGAAACTGAGAATCAGGATGACGAGTTGGACGAAACGCTGACGGGCATGGACTATATTCCTTACACCCAACAGAACGCCGAAGCATTCTTCGCTCAGCTGGAGCAGTGGAACGACGAAGACGAGTACACCCGCTGTATCCAGGCACTGAATGCCATCCCGGAGAACTGGAGGAACTACCGCACCGCCTACGCCCTGGCTCGTGCACTGGAGAACTACGCCATCATCGGGGACCATGACGAAGGTACTTTGAAATCCAAGGGAGACAAAGCCCTGTGCCGCGCCATCGAGGTGCTGGAATCCGTCCGGGAGGAAGGCCAGGACAAGGCCCAGTGGAACATGCGGATGGCCTACGGCTATCAGTATCTCTATGGTCCAGGAGGAAAAGGCCATTCCCTACGCCCAGCGGTGGGCAGAACTGGACCCAGAGGACGAAAATGCCTCGGCGGTGATTCAGGAGTGTAAGGCGGAGATCCGGAAACGCCAGCGCAGCCGGAAGAAGAAGGCCAAATTCGTGCCCGGTGATACTCCATTTGAGGGCTTCGACCTCACCAACTTCTGGGATGATAATTGGTATGCACTGAAAGAATATGTCAGTGATCCGCCTTCCGATGAGCTGATTGCCAGCGTGGAGGAGGAACTGGGCTACAAGCTGCCCGCTGCCTACATCTGGCTGATGAAGCAGCACAACGGCGGCATTCCGGTGAACACCTGCTATCCCTGCGATGAGCCTACCTGTTGGTCAGATGATCATGTGGCCATCACCGGCATTTTCGGCATCGGACGAGAAAAGAGCTGCTCCCTCTGTGGAGAGCTGGGCAGCCAGTTTATGATCGATGAGTGGGAGTATCCTGCCATCGGAGTGGCCATCTGCGACTGTCCCAGCGCCGGACACGATATGATCTTCCTGGACTACCGTGCTTGCGGTCCCCAGGGAGAGCCTGCGGTAGTCCATGTGGATCAGGAAAACGACTACAAGATTACCCATCTGGCAGACAGCTTTGAGGAATTTGTCCGCGGACTGGAGCATGAATCCCTCTATGATCCGGATGAAGATGCAGAGGGTCTTGAGGATGACGCCGACGAGGAGAAAACTGACCGTAAGGGCTCCTTTGCCGGGTCTGTGCTCCTCTCCAAAGCGGAATGGGACAAGGAGCAGTTGATCCGGAATCTACGGGAAGAATGGGGCATCGTAGATGAGGAGCCGGATGAGGGCGACGAAGATGATGAGAACAGCGATGACGCTGTGGTAATGCGGGTCGGCGGCATGATGCTGATCGTGACACTCTTCCACGGTCACATCCCGGACAATGAAGCAGAGATCAACGCCGAAAACAACTATATGTGGCCAGAGGCCGTAGAAGTGGCCAAAGCGCACAAGGCCCATATCATGGTGGCTGTGTTGGGCGAGGAGGAAAAACTGCTGGAACGAGGTAAGCTGTTCACCAAGGCGATGGCAGTGTGCTGCAAGCAGAAATACGCCACCGGTGTCTACACCAGCGGCGTGGTATTTGAGCCTCGTTTCTATGAGGGCCTTGCCGATATGCTCAAAAAGGACGAACTGCCCATCTTCAACTGGGTTTGGTTCGGCCTGTACCGGAGCGAGGGGGGCCTAAACGGCTACACCTACGGCATGGATGTGTTTGGCAAGGAGGAAATGGAGGTGTTGAACACCGACGCTGAGCCGGAGGAACTACGGGACTTTTTGGCAAGCCTTGCCTCCTATGTGCTGGCGTGTGATGTGACGCTGCAAGACGGCGAGACCATCGGTTTTTCTGCGGACGATAAGCACACCATCACCCGCAGCCCCGGCATCTCTCTGCCAGAAGAACAGATGACCCTGAAGATTGGTTACGAGCCTATAAAGGGAGATCCAGAGGATGACAGCTGCGACCACTCGGACAATGATGACAAGCAGGATGAGGAAGAATTCAGTAATCCCGAAGTCTACACCGAGGAGGAGATGGAAGCCGTCGAGGGGCACATCCAGCAGCATTTCGGCAAGGTCGAGAATGTGTTCCACGAGTTGGTCTCCCCGGACATCCATGTGGACATCTGCATCGTGCCGCCCACTGAGGAGCGGGACTATTATACCCTCGGTCACCATGGGTAGTGGGTGCTCACCGGATGAATGTGCCGGAAGAACTGGCGGAATACAAGCTGGAGCGGGCGGAGCTGGCTATCGCGCTGCCTGCGGACTGGAAGTTGGTTCAGGAATCTATGCAGGATGAGCGGTGGTACTGGCCTATCCGTCTGCTGAAAGTTTTAGCTCGTCTGCCCATTGCCAGCGACACTTGGCTGGGCTTTGGACATACCATGGATAACAAGGAGAACTTTGCGGAAAATAACGAAGCTGTGTGCCGCCATTCTCACCGGCCCCCAAAGTACAGAGGAGGGCGGCGAGGTCTGCACCCTGCCGGGCGGCGAGGAGGTCAACTTCTATCAGGTCATTCCGCTTTATGAGGACGAGTTGGACTATAAACTGGAACATGATGCAGACGCTCTGCTGGACAAGATGGCGGGGATCAGCTTTGTGGTGAACCCCACCCGCCAGGATGCAATCACCCGTGGCACCCTTTCCAATGATGATTTTGACGGTGAGATGGACGATGCTTCCTATCATATCGAGAGCATTGAGGAGAAGGAACTGCCTATTGACCCCATCAATGCTTATAACCACATGGCCATCTACCTGCGCTGGTGTATGGAGCACGACCTGATGGGCGAGGACTTCTTGAAAGAATACAGCGAAGTGACCAAACAGGTCAAAGCTGATCCTGCCAATGTGGATCTGAGGGAGTTTATCCGGGATGAGCTGGACGGCTGTCTGTTCTCTGTGCTGTTCAATCAGCAAGGCCGTGCCTTTGCAGGCTATTACTACGGAGAGGGCGACAGTCCCTACTATCCTGCCGACATTGATGACTATGCCCTGAAATATTTTGGTCCGTCCCGATACCACTCCAATGAATTTCAACAGGAGGCATACTTATTCATCCCATTTGATGAGAAATACTATCAGACCATGGCTCAAGTGATTGAGGAACGCTTTGAAAACTGGCAGGGACAGGACTTCGACGAGGACACGCTGGAGCCTTCCGAGGTTGCTCAGGCCATCATGGAGTATCTGGACTGCGAGTGTACCTATTTCCCATCCATGGCAGATGATGACCCCATCATGTCGGCATACAGCTACGCCCAGCGGCTGGGGGTACGGGAGGGCTTTGTTCCCGTACTTATCCAGGCGGATGATGAAACGCTGTTGGAATGTCTGGTAATGAACGCCGACCCGGAGCATGATGCGGACTGCTATGAATTTGACCTCAAAACGGTAGAGGAGTACCGGAAGAAGATGCTCTCCGCTCCTGTTAAGGACGGAAAGGCGATTTTGGAGGAATTGACCGGCCAGCGCAAGGAAGAAGCCGAGGACGATGATCTGGACTGGGAGGAGGAAGTCCTGGGCGAGATGGGAGGGCGGAGAACCCAACGACCGCTTCGCAAACTATTGGAACGATGATACCGGAATGACATATCCGCTCATTCTGGCTAAAATTCCGGTAAAGAACCCCTGGGAGATCTTCGCCTACCTGCCCTTTGGAAATTGGAATGAGTGTCCCGACACACCGGACCTGATGGCAGTGGCGAAATACTGGTTCGAGCAGCATGGTGCCATCCCTGCCGCCATGAGCCACGATGAATTGGAGTTTGAACTTCCGACTCCGATCTCCAAGGAAAGAGCTATGGAAGTGGCTGTGGAGCAATATGGCTTCTGCCCAGATCTGGATCAGAATGAGGATGGAAGCATTGGCTCCTTGGCAGATGTCCTGTGGCAGTCCACTGTCTGGTACTTCTGGTGGGATTGAGTAACATCACGGGAGGAGAAAGGCATGAACAAATCAAATCAACATTGCTTGCCCCAGTCATTGGAAACGGCCATTGCACTGTGGGAGCAACATCTGAGCGAATTCACTGTTCTCCTCTCTGATGACATCCCTTCCTTGAAGAATACAGACTGGAGTGTGGAGAAAAAGCGAGTGTTTGTTTGCGAGTCAGACGATTCCAAGAAAAGAAAACGAGCCGCAAGCGGGCCCTCTTACCATTCTGGCGTTTCGCTGAACCGCTCTGATACAGAACAGATCTGGAATCACTTTCAGGCGTTTGCGGGAGCCATTGGCCTGGATGAGGTGGAGCGGATTCCTGCCAATGAGCAGGAACTGGGACGGTATGATTTCCGAGCGTCCAACAGCCAGACAGCGGATAGTTTCACTTGCCTGATCTATCTGCCGGGCGAGTGGAATCAGGCTGGGGTCCATATCTCTGTATTTATCGGGCCGAGATACCGGGATGCGGATTTGCATAAGGCATAAGGAGCACCTATGATGAGAATATGGAGGGGGTACAATGAACTTTAACGAAGCAATGCAAATGCTTGGAACCAAGTTGCAAGGAAAGTACGGGCATTTAGGATTCAAGTATAAAAAATCCGACAAAACACTTACGAGGCACAGTAAAAATTTCACCTATATGATTGCGTTTTCCTCATTCGGCGGGAACACAAAGGATAGCATAAGCATAGAGGTTTGCTATATAATCAACACCCGTCCATACGACCCTTATGGTTATGCCAAACCAGACATCAACACACAACCGCTGTTTTACAGTTTAAGAGACAATGAAATATATCTCGATATAGGAAATGAAGGAAAAATTAACAATACCTTTGAGATTGTTTGTCAGTGGATGGATAAATTACTGATTCCGAAAATGAATGAGCTTTGTGCTACCGAGTAATGTGGAAGTAATGGCAGAGAAAGAGCGTGGACACCTATGAACAAAGAATCATTGACTGCGAAACTCCTGGACTTGGCTGAGGGACGGGAAACACCTGAAACCTGGCAGAACTGGTGGGACGAACATGAGACGGAGTTGGAAGCCCTGTTGAGTCGGGGTGAATTTCTGAAACTGAAGCCCTGCCGACACGGTTTTCAGTGGGTGCCGGTGTTTGGCAGCCAAAAGGGAGCCATCGCCATTCTGGAAAAGAGCGGCTTAGCATTTGAAGCCAGCAATCTCTACCAGGAGCGGTATCTGGCCGAGCTGGACGCTTTCTGCAAGGAGCAGGAGCGTATGCAACGGGAAAAGCAAAAGGAATTCAAGGCCAGCCACCCGGAGCTGTTTGGCCGATACCCCAAGTTCTCCAAGGCGCTGGCAAAGGTGCTGGACACCTCTGATGAGATCAAGCCTGCCGCCACGGAGGAGCAGATTGGGAATCAAGAAAGCGTGCTGGACTTCACGCTCCCGTCCCAGGTGAGGGAGTTTTTCCTGCTGACCGCAGGCATCCAGGCATCCACAGGCGTGATCCTTTCCCTTTCCGGGATGTTTGATCTGACCATCCATGGAGAGAGGTATTGTGTGCTGGGCGAGTTCTGGAAAGAAGCGGACGGCGACCAGCTCCTGCTCCGCCCCGGAGAGGAAACCATCTGGTACTACGCCCATGAGCAGGACAAGGTAAAGCGCCTCTGCAATGATATGACAGAACTGCTGGAGAAGAAACTGGCGAGGTATCTCAATGAGCAATAAAAATAAACGCGGCGGTTGAGAGTGGAACGGTAAATGAGTGAAGGAAGGTGGCAACATGGAGAAGATGGATTTCCCGAAGGGAACCAAGCCCCGTGAGATCTTCGTCTATACCTGTGAGCGGATCGCGGAGCCCTTGATCCCGCTGGGTTACAAATACCGCAAGAGCAAAAATGACATCTACAAAAAAGACGGCATCTTTGTGTTCTCCTTTTACTTTTCCCCCTCCATCCGCTTTGGCTCCACCACTTTTACTGCCTTCTTCGATGTGAGTTCCCCGGTGATTGCCCAATGGCGCAGTGAGCAGGAAGGGACGGAGGATACCTATGATGGTATCGTGGGTACCTCCATCGCCCGGCTGACCCGCCGGTATGATGACTTCCCCCGCTATGAGGTATCTACTCTGCTGGAGCGGGAACGCCGATGGCACCACCCAGACCATGATCGCAGCCCGCAGCAACGGCAACGCTTACATCAAGATGGATATGGGCGACGCCGGCAGTCTGGTCTATATCCTGAAAGACGGTCAGGGCTATCTGGTGGACGATGCATCCAGGATGGCCGTCAAGGGCGAAGTTCCCCACTGTGACGCGCAATCGAGGCAGTCTCCGCTGACAAAGGCGAAGCACAGGAGATCCCCTGCACCGTGACCACCGTGAATGTGA
>ENA-OQIS01000234-OQIS01000234.1-human-gut-metagenome-genome-assembly--contig:-NODE-234-length-10030-cov-1.963950_pt1 | contig 10030 bp, 11 predicted proteins | sample MGYA00242589_ERZ504754 | MGnify/ENA primary metagenome ERZ504754 (study PRJEB26092, sample SAMD00036351) | human gut metagenome | host: Homo sapiens | study: EMG produced TPA metagenomics assembly of...
GGATCATCACAGAGTGTGCGGAGCTGATTGATCCAGACAGAACCGATTCCGAAGGAATGTGCAGCCAGAAAGATGTTTTCCAGGGCACATGCATTGTCTTCCATACCGTGTGGATTTTCTTTTTGGTTGGAAGGGATGATAAGAACCTGCGGACGGTACATATCATAGCCCTTTCGTCCAAGTTTTCGTCCGATGAGTTCTGCCAGCTGCTGGATTTTTTCCTGATTGCAGAGAACCGTAAACTTCCAGGTCTGCTTGCCCATACCGCTTGGGGCATAGATGGCAGCCTGCAGGATCTCGTTTAATTCGTTATCCGGAATTTCTTTTTGTAAAAATGCGCGGGTACTTCTGCGGGTAAGCAGATTTTCTATGATTGCATTCATATTCAACACCTCCTGAAATAAAATACTTTGATTTCTATTGTATACTTGTGTTCCGGGAAAGTCCAGAGAAACAGGTTGCAGAAAGGAATCTTTTGATCGGAAACTGATAGTAACAAAACGTGTCGAAAAAGATCGGGAAAATGGAAAACGCAGAAAAGATTCCATACGGAAGTATGGTATACTTAATGATAGTGAAAGTGGCGTTTTCATACAGACCAGGAGGGGACGAAGGATGAAGAAAAATCTGGAGCCACTGAAAGATGCACTGGAAGAGTTGGCAGATTTTGCACGCAAAATGGAACCAACAGAATATGCCTACTTCTACAGGCTGATGGAGCGCATGGAGAACAATGTGGAAATCTGTATTTTAGTGAGAGATGACAGATTGGAAAAACTGGAAGCAATTCTTAGACGGGACTGGAATCTGGTGAAGCGGATGTATGGTGATATGTGGAAAAATGGATTTACAGAATGAGAAAGAGAGGTATCGATTTTTACTAGCTGCTGACAGAGATTGAATGGTATCTGGAGGGAAAAGGCCTGATGCGTATGGAAGAAAAAAGGTATGGTTATGCGAATTGAGAGAGCGGCAGATGCGACCGAAAGGGTGGTGATCTGCCGCTACTTTCTGCGTGTTGCGTACTTAAAAACGAATTTGGTATGATAAATAGTAGGAATACGGGAGCAAAGGAGATATTATGGACAGAACGATTTATGATAATTATGTAAAAAATCTTAAGAAAAGAACTGGTTCCGGCACTGGGGTGCACAGAGCCGATCGCTTTGGCCTATGCATCGGCAAAAGCAAGGGAAGTGCTGGGAGAGTTTCCGGAGCATATGACAGTCTGGTGCAGCGGGAATATCATCAAGAATGTAAAAGGTGTGAAGGTTCCTAATTCCGGTGGGATGAAGGGTGTGGAAGCTGCAGCAGTACTGGGGCTTGCAGGCGGTGATCCTTCTCAGGCGCTGGAAGTGTTAGAAGCCGTGACCCAGACAGACATCAAAAGAACGAAGGAATTGCTTCGGGAATCATTTTGCGACTGCTGTTTAAAAGAAGGTGTGGCAAATCTGTATATCGAAGTTCAGGTTGTAAACGGAGAAAATGAAGCGACAGTCATCATTGAGCAGGAGCATACCAATATTACAAGGATCGAGAAAAACGGAAAAATTGTGTATGCGCACAAGAAAGAAGTGTCAGGGGAAGAAATTGAGGTGGATAAAAGTCTGTTGAATCTGGCAGATATCCTTGTGTTTGCGCAGGAAGTGGATTTAAATGAGGTACGAGATGTGCTTGCCCGGCAGATCAGGTACAATTCCAGAATTGCAAAGGAAGGTCTGGAGCATGAATGGGGTGCCCAGGTTGGGCGGGTGATCGCAGAGGAATTCGGGACGACTGTACAGTGGAAGGCCGTGGCTTCGGCAGCGGCAGGATCAGATGCCAGAATGAGCGGATGCTCCCTGCCGGTCATTATTAATTCTGGTTCCGGTAATCAGGGGATGACCTGTTCTCTGCCGGTGATCGAATACGGAAAAGAGCTGAAAAAGAGTGAAGAAGAGATTTATCGTGCACTGTGTGTATCGAATCTGGTAGCACTGAATCAGAAGCGTTATATCGGTTCCCTTTCGGCCTATTGCGGCGCAGTTTGTGCGGCAGCAGGCGCAGGAGCAGGGATTACGTATCTGTGCGGCGGAAATCTGGAACAAATCCAGAATACGGTCGTCAATACGATCGCGGATGCAGGCGGGATCGTATGTGACGGTGCGAAGCCAAGCTGTGCCGCGAAAATTGCAACATCTCTGCAGGCTGCAATCTTAAGTCACAAGATGGCAATGCGCGGACTGGTGTTTGGCAGTGGAGAGGGGCTTGTCATGGACTGCCCGGAAGATACGATCAAGGCGGTCGGATATGTTGGAAGAGCGGGAATGAAGCAGACAGATGTAGAAATCCTGAATCTTATGATCGGAAAGACAAAAATAGAAGATATCGAAAAATAAGAGAAAGATCAGCCTCATGTAAAAAGGGGCTGATTTTTGTAAGTAAAAGAAAAACAGATGAAACTTTTCAGAAGGAAATCCGGTCTAATGAGTGTAAAGCAGTTCAAAACAGCAGGAAAGCGGGGTGAGAGGTGATGAAATATCTGGTAAAAAAGGCACAGAAGAAAGACGATCAGGCATTTGTGGAGCTGATGGAGCGCTGTAAGAGCGGAATGTATAAAGTGGCAAGAAGTTATTTAAAGGATGATGCAGATATTGCGGATGCGATCCAGGAGACGGTGATCAATTGCTATGAACACATCGGGCGCCTGAAAAATGCAGATTATTTTAAGACATGGCTGACCAGGATCTTGATCAATAACTGTAAGGATATACTGGCAGCAGGAAAGCGGGTGTATCCTCTGGAGCAGATTGAAGAACAGGAGAATACGTGTATGGAGATGCAGAATTATGAATTTCAGGAATTGATGAACTCTCTGGATGAAAAATACCGGATCGTGCTTCTTTTGTATTACGGAGAGGGATTTAAGATCAAAGAGATCGCACAAATACTGGAGATGGATGAGAATACGGTGAAAACAAGGCTGTCCAGAGGACGAAAGAAATTTGAGCATGCGTATTCCATGTGTTAAAGAAGGAGGCAGTGAAATGAAGAAAGACTATTCTGTAGATGAGATGAAAAAAATTATGGGAAAGGATATGGAGGTTCCGAAATCTGTGGATGAGGGAATGAAAAAAGCGTATGAACAGCTTGGAATTCAGACCACGAGAAGACACAACAGAAAATATAAACTTTGGACAGGTCTGGCAGCGGCAGCAGTACTGACGGCAGGGCTTTCCATCACGGCGTTTGCGGTGACAAAATATCTCAATGTAACGCGAAGTGAGGAGGGGGACACACTCCAGTATCAGATTGAAGTGGATACAAAGCAGAAAGAGGCGCATCAGATCAAGGTGGAGCCGACCTATATGCCGGATGGGTATGAATATCAGGAAGAAGGTCCATATGGCGGAAAGTGGCATAATAAAGAGACCAACAGTGGGATTTCCATCATACCGTATAATGCGGCAGAGCTTTACAAGATGTCCAGAGTGGATGAAGATTCTTTTCGGAAATTCCGTAAGGAAAGCCGGGTAAAGACATCAGATACAGAGGATACCAAACTGGATCTGTTTTTGATGGACTCGGAATATGTGGACAGTGAGAAGACAGAGAAAATGTTATATCTTTTCAATGAAGAAGAGGGATATGGAATTTATATCCACAATACGAGCGATCTTCCACAGGAAGAGATTGAAAAAGTGGCAGAAGGGTTGAAGGTTACCGTTCTGGATGAGACTGTACCATATCCTTCGGAGGAAGAGATCCAGACGGAAATCGAAGAAAAGAAATGGCTGGAAGAAATGGAAGCGCAGGCGGGAAATACGATTCCGGCAGAAGGCGTGCGTTCAATCGGTGAGGAGATCAAAAATCCGTTCAGAGATGAGAATTCAACAGAGTTTGAAGATATCCGGTTTACGGTCAAGGATATCAAAATTCAGGATACGCTGCCGGTCGATCAGTTTCCAAGAGAAAACTATGCCCAGTATGAAGATGAGGTTGCTCTGTGGGTGAATGAAGACACCTCTCTGAAACCGCATGAGAGATATGTGCTCGATGCAGGAGAATGGGGTACAACGGATGCAATGGCAAACAAAGAGGCAGAAACGGTCAATTCCAAGTATGTAGTTGTAAAGATGCAGGCAGAGAATTGTTCTGATTTCCAGACAGAGTGGAATGCAAGCGGGGGAATCAGCATCGCTCCGGATCTGGCATACATGAAGACCAATGAGGACGGAAGCCTGTCAAGGGCAGATTATCAGCTGGTGGGAGCGAATGAAAATTATAACCTGCAGTGGACAGCCGGAAACGGGGCATCTTTCCCGATTTATTTTGACAAGATCTACTATACAGAAGGCGTGCAGAGAATGAAAGATGCATTCTTCCGGCCGCTGGCAGCAGGAGAAACACTGGAATATACACTGGTTTATGTGGCGGATGAGGATCAGTTGGATTCCTTATATCTGGATATATATCCGGGATATGGAAACACAGAGGAAGGTGTAGCCGCTCCATATGTAAAAGTAAAATAAGTGGTTTAGATTTCTTTACAGAAAATGGAAAAACGCCTATACTGTTAGGAAAAGAAGGATTCGGACAGGAGGCAAAAACAGATGGCGGCGTTTTTAAAAGAAATTGAAAAATTTTACGGGACAAAAGAGAAAAACCGGCAGGGTGAGGATCTGGAGACGTTTCTGGAGCATTATGATCCCCGCAAATATGAGACACCGAGCTGTACCACAGATGCGGTAATCTTTTCTATAACAGGAGAGCTTCTGGAGGTGAATCAGCTGAAAGTGCTTCTGGTGCGAAGGAGCAATCATCCAAGCATCGGGTTCTGGGCGCTGCCCGGCGGGTTTGCCGAAATGAGGGAAAATCTGGAGGATACAGCAAGACGGGAACTGGAAGAAGAGACCGGAGTAAAAGATCTTCCATTGGAACAGTTTGCAGTATATGGAGATTATGACAGAGATCCGAGGACCCGTGTGATCACAACGGCATATCTGTCGCTTGTGAACGAGCAGGACATCACGGTACGGGCGAGGGGATGATGCGGCGGACGCGGCATGGTGCAGCCTCTGCCTGAAAGAAAAGGAGTCCACACAGGAGAAGTCAGCAGAAAAGTCTGGCAGCTTCATGTGTCAAATGAAGAGAAGGGGCTGGATACCCGGGCGGAAGTTGAAGAGACATGCAGGGAAGGGCTGATTCGGGAGCGAAAGTTTCAGGTGCTCACAGGCGGAGAGATTGCAGTAGATCACGCGGCGATCATTGTACGAGGACAATGTGTATTCTGGCAGACCGTCCTTTAAGAAAAGAGAATAAAAGAACAAAAAGTACTGGTATCGGCAGTGTAGAAAAAGTACCTGCCGATACCTAGTTTTTTATGTATTTTTTCTGTTTTTTCCGGCTGCTGGAAATATATGCGATAAATCCAAGACAACCCAGTGCGATCAGCATCCAGATCACAAAAATAGTCGTTCCCTGCGGGCGGAACATGTCGTAATAGCCTTTCAGATAGATCACGACTACGACCCACGGCAGGATATGTGTCATATAGAAGCGAGCTTTTGCCGGAAACTTTAAGCCGTCTCCGCTGTTTGCTTCCTGAATGAAATTTTTCCAGCCCCATCCGTTTTTGTGCGTACAGAACAAAAGATATACAACTGAGCCGAGCGGAAGGATATTGTTGGATACAATAAAGTCTTCCAGATCCATAATGTTTGTGCCTGCGCCAAGCGGCTGGAAACCGGACCATACGCTGAATCCGAGGATACATGGAATACTTAAAACTGTGATCAGGAGAATATTGATCCCCACGGCTTTGGTTCTCTTCCATCCAAACAGATCCATCCAGAAAGAGACAATGTTCTCGAAGACTCCGACAATGGTGGACAGTGCCGCACAGAATAAAAACAGGAAGAATAAAGAGCCCCAGATCCGTCCTCCGGCCATCTGTGTGAAAATGTTCGGCAGCGTGATGAATACAAGTCCCGGTCCGGCATCTGGTTCTACGCCAAAAGCGAAGCAGGAAGGAATCACGATCAGCCCGGCCATCAGTGCAACGCAGGTATCCAGAAGCACAATGCTCAGAGATTCTCCGGCGAGAGAACGTTTCTTATCCAAGTAGCTGCCGAAGATGGCCATACCGCCCATTCCGATACTCAACGTAAAGAAGGCCTGACTCATAGCTCCAAAGATCACATTTCCGATACCGTTTTTGGCCATACGCTCAAAGTCCGGCACCAGGAAAAAGCGCAGCCCTTCGGAAGAGCCGGTCAGTGTCACGGAACGGATCGTCAGGATAACCATAATTCCCAACAGACAGAGCATGGTGATTTTCATGATCTTTTCCACACCTTTTTGCAGACCAATGCTGCAGATTCCAAAGGAAAGTACGATCACCAGTACCGTCCAGAACATCAGCGTCGGAACGGAAGAAAGCATTCCGGTGTATTTTTCAGAGACTTCAGAAGCTGTCACTGAGGCAAATTCTCCTTTTGCCATGCGAAAGCAGTAGTAGAGCATCCAGCCGCCTACCATAGAATAAAACATGACCAGAAGATAATTTCCGGCAATGGCTGCCCATCTGGCGTAATGCCACCTGGTGTGCGGCGGTTCCAGTGCATTGTAGGATGTGGCAATACTTTTCTGACTTGCCCTTCCTACACTGAATTCACATACAATGATGGGAAGTCCCAGGATGACAAGAAAGAGCAGGTATACCAGGATAAAGGCCGCTCCGCCGTATTTTCCAGCCATGTAGGGAAACTTCCAGACGTTCCCGAGCCCGATCGCACATCCTGCAGATACCAGGATAAAACCGAGGCGGGAACCAAACTGTTCTCGTTTCATAAAAACCTCCATAAACATATAATATTATTTCTCCCCGCGGGAGTTTTCTTTGGAAACTTTGTTAGTATACCACGTTGGCGCGGCAAAGTAAAGAAAATGTTGGGTATGTACCTTGTCGGAAATGCGGATTTATGATAAGATAATCGGAAGAATGTTTGTACACGAGGAGGAATTTATGGAAAACGAAGCAGTTTCAAAAAATTTCATTGAACAGGAAATAGACAAAGACCTTGCAGAAGGCGTTTACGATCATGTGTGCACCCGTTTCCCGCCAGAGCCGAACGGGTATCTGCACATCGGACATGCCAAGTCCATTCTTTTGAATTACGGACTGGCAAAAAAAATACAATGGAACTTTCCATATGCGTTTTGACGATACCAACCCGACCAAAGAAAAAGTGGAGTTTGTGGATTCTATCAAAGAAGATATCCAGTGGCTGGGGGCTGACTGGGAGGATCATCTTTACTTTGCATCCGATTATTTTGAGCAGATGTACGAATGCGCAGTAAAACTGATCAAAAAAGGAAAGGCATATGTGTGTGACCTGACTCCGGAAGAGATCAGAGAGTACAGAGGGACACTGACAGAGCCTGGAAAGAACAGTCCGTACAGAGAACGCTCCGTTGAGGAAAACCTGGAGTTGTTCGAGGCAATGAAAGACGGAAAATTCAAGGATGGAGAGAAGGTGACTGCGCGCAAAGATTGATATGGCATCTCCGAATATCAATATGAGAGACCCGATCATTTACCGTGTGGCACATATGACGCATCACAATACAGGAGACAAGTGGTGTATTTATCCGATGTACGATTTTGCACATCCGATCGAGGATGCAATTGAGCATATCACACATTCAATCTGTACACTGGAGTTTGAAGATCACCGTCCGCTGTATGACTGGGTAGTCAGAGAGTGTGAGTTTGAGATGCCGCCAAGACAGATTGAGTTTTCTAAATTATACCTGACCAATGTTGTGACCGGAAAGCGTTACATCAAAAAACTGGTAGAAGACGGTGTGGTAGACGGATGGGATGATCCGCGTCTGGTTTCCATCGCAGCACTTCGCCGCAGAGGATTTACACCGGAGTCCATCAAGATGTTTATCGATATGTGCGGAGTATCAAAAAGCCAGAGCTCTGTAGACTATGCGATGCTGGAGTACTGTATCCGTGAGGACTTAAAGCTGAAAAAACCGCGTATGATGGCAGTACTGGATCCGATCAAGCTGGTCATTGACAATTATCCGGAAGATCAGGTGGAATATCTGGATGTGATCAACAATCTGGAGAATGAGGAGCTTGGTATGAGAAAGATTCCGTTCTGCAGAGAGCTGTATATCAACAGAGATGATTTTATGGAAGAACCGCCGAAGAAATATTTCCGTCTCTTCCCGGGCAATGAGGTACGTCTGATGCAGGCATATTTTGTAACCTGTACCGGATTTGAAAAGGATGAAGACGGCAACATCACAGTGGTACACTGTACGTATGATCCACAGACGAAGAGCGGCAGCGGATTTACCGGAAGAAAAGTCAAAGGAACGATCCACTGGGTACCGGCACCGTATGCAGTAAAAGCGGAAGTGCGCCTGTACGAGAATCTGATCGATGAAGAAAAAGGCGTTTATAATGAGGATGGTTCCATGAACTTGAACCCGAACTCCCTGACAGTCTTAAAAGACTGCTATGTAGAACCGAATTTTGAGGATGCAAAAGCATATGACAGCTTCCAGTTTGTAAGACAGGGATATTTCTGTATCGATGCAAAAGATTCCAGAGAGGATGCACTGGTATTTAACCGGATCGTGTCACTGAAGAGTTCGTTTAAACTGCCGAAATAAGCAGCGTGAAATTATGAATGAATTGACTATAAATCTTCACACAGCATCTGAGACACCGCTGTATGAGCAGATTTATCAGCATATTAAAAGAGAGATTCAGGAGGGAAGGATTACCAGCGGGGAAAAACTTCCCTCCAGTCGTTCTCTGTGCAAATATCTGGAAGTCAGCAGAAGCACAGTGGAGCTTGCCTATGAACAGCTGATCTCGGAAGGGTATGTGGAAGCAGTACCGTGTAAAGGGTATTTCGCGGCAGAACTGGAAGGGATGTATCGTCTGGATGTCGTTCCTGCTTTGGTGGGAGCAGAAGAAAAGACAGAGAAAAAAGAGTGGAAATATAATTTTACACCGAACGGAGTCGATCTGAACAGTTTCCCGTATAATGTCTGGCGAAGACTTGCGAAGGACAGTCTGTTAGATGACCGGGCAGAGATGTTCCGTCTGGGAGATTCTCAGGGGGAGTACGGACTGCGAAGTGCGATCAGCAGATATTTGTATCAGGCACGGGGAGTGAATGCACATCCGGATCAGATCATTATCGGAGCAGGAAATGACTATCTTCTGATGCTGCTTTCCACAGTGATCGGCCAGAATCAATAAAGTAGCTCTGGAAAACCCGACCTAACAAGCAGGCATACCGGTACTTTTTAAAAGTCTGTCTTATGATGTATGTACAGTGGATATGGATGAGAAAGGAATGAAAGTGGCCGATCTGAAAAGTTCCGGAGCAGATATTGCGTTCGTGATGCCTTCCCATCAGTATCCGCTGGGAATCGTAATGCCCATGAAACGCAGGATGGAACTGCTTAAGTGGGCAGCCAAAGACCCTGCACGCTATATTATCGAGGATGACTATGACAGTGAGTTTCGATACAAAGGGAAGCCTATTCCCGCGCTGCAGGGGTATGACCGATGGGAAAAGGTGATCTATATCGGAACGTTTTCAAAGTCCATCGCGCCTTCGATCCGTGTCAGCTATATGGTGCTTCCTGCGCCGCTTTTTAAAGGAGTTTCAGAAAAAAAGCAGTTTTTTAAGTTCTACGGTTTCCAGGGTAGATCAGCTGATTTTACAGAAGTTTATCGAGGACGGACATTATGAAAGGCATCTGAACCGGATCCGGACATTGTACAAGAGCCGTCATGATACGCTGATGGGCTGTTTGAAAACATTTCAGAAAATCTGTACGATATCGGGGGAGAATGCCGGAGTACATATGCTGCTGCATTTTGCCGGTGATATGACAGAAGAAGAATTGATTCGAAAAGCTGCGGAAAAAGGCGTTCGAGTATATGGACTTTCGCAATATTATATCGATCCTCCTGACGGGCTAAAACCGACGATCATGCTGGGATATGCCA
>ENA-OQIS01000235-OQIS01000235.1-human-gut-metagenome-genome-assembly--contig:-NODE-235-length-10026-cov-6.057683_pt1 | contig 10026 bp, 10 predicted proteins | sample MGYA00242589_ERZ504754 | MGnify/ENA primary metagenome ERZ504754 (study PRJEB26092, sample SAMD00036351) | human gut metagenome | host: Homo sapiens | study: EMG produced TPA metagenomics assembly of...
AGAGAGCCGACGGTTAAGGGATAAAGCCTCCCTGATAGCCTTCTACGAGTTTCTGACCGTTTCCTCAGTTCTGCCCGCTCATCTCACTGCTGTAAGCGGAAAGCTCGTTTGCATAATCATGTTGCCTGCCATTTTTTTCTGTATAACCGGCCTTCAGTACATTTCCTGTAAAGCTGTTTCCTGTTGCAATCAGCACATCCGTCCCATAAATACCGCGCAAAGTGTTTGCCATAACAGAATAGGCTTCATTGCCTCCGCTGGTATGGAAACGATTGGAATAAGTTTTCTTTGAATCCAACACAATATCCTCAGAAGTGGATTTTTCTTCAAGAAGCTGGGAATTAAATGACTGATAAGCCTGCTCTGCATTATATTCTCCTGAGATCATCTTAGACACCACATCCCTGGAAATGGAAAAAAAGTCATTTGACGCAATACGGATATACATATGGTTTTCTTCGATCACAGGTTTCACATCCTTCAGATATTCCGTAAGCCGGAAATCCACATCCTGGCTATAGCTTAACAGATCCTGCCCATCATAAATGATCCGGTTCTGCGCATCCTCTGAAAGCATTGTGTTCAGTACCTTCATTGCTTTCTGCCGACGTGTTTCATCCTTTGTCAGGTCACGGTTTAAAGCTATCTGGAAATATGGTGTAGTCATCAGCCACTTTTCGCCGTTCTGCTGAAAGAATGGCAGGAATGTTGTGTTAATGCCCTGATCCTGGAACATTTTTACACCGGCAGAACTGCCGAAATACATGGCAAGCTTACCACTTTTGTACATCTCAACCACATCATCATAATTCATATCCAGATCATCCTGGCTCAGCCCTGTATCCTGAATAAACTGCTCCATACGTTCAAAAGCCTCCGGCCAGACAATACTGTCCAGACCTTCTCTCTTTGCATTGTCCGGGTCACTGTAGATGGTACGCCACTTACGTCCATCCACAGAAGACAGCTCTGATGCAGACAGACCCTGCAGTGTTTCCATACAGGTATAATCATAGTAATAGTCTGCAGTAAACCCACGGATACCCACCTCATCAAATGCCTGGCAGGCAGAAACGAAGCTTTCATAATCCGTTGGAAGAGGAATATCATACTTTTCAAAAAGATCTTTGTTCACTACAAAGCCATGGGCATCTGCACACACAGGAAGCCAGTTTACACTGCCATCCTGATTTTTGAAATTGTTAAGGTAGGTATCATAGACAGCACCTGCAGCATTGGTTGTGGAAAGATCCATCAGACTGTCCTTCAGGGGGCTTGCATCATGGAGGGAAAACCTGCAGCAGGTTATAATATCCGGCAATCCGCCGTTTTCATTCAGAAAACGATAGAAATCCAGATCATTATTGCCTACTACAAATTCAACGTTGATATCCGGAAGCTGTTCCTGGATGTATGGCGCATATTTTTCATACAGCTTTGTGCTCCATAAATACACTGTGATGGTTTCTGCATCTTCTTTTTCCGCACTTTTCCCGCCGCAGCCAGACAGAAGTGATACGGCTGTCACCATCGCCAAAAGCACAGAAACTAACTTGTTCCATTTTTTCTTTTTCATTATAACTTCTCCCTCTGATTGCGTTTTACTAACTCATTGATCACTTTTACTAATAATTTCCCATCAACAGGCTTGGCAATATGTTCATCCATTCCTGCTTCCTTTGCTCTCATTTTGTCCTCAGTGAACGCGTTTGCTGTCATGGCAATGATCGGTATCACTTTTGCATCCTCTCTGTCCAGAGAGCGGATCATCTTTGCTGCTTCATATCCATTCATGACAGGCATCATAATATCCATAAGAATAGCATCAAATTCTCCAGGTCTGCTTTTTCTGAATATGTCAACAGCCTTCTGTCCATTCCATGCTTTTGTCACCACAGCGCCTTCATTCTGAAGCACAAATTCTGCAATCTCCATATTCAGCTCATTATCCTCTGTCAGAAGAACATGGAGCCCCTGGATAGAAGTTTCTGTTTTTTCTTCCGTTTCATTCCTGTCCTTCATATCTGCATCAATCTGGAATGGAATCCGGATCACAAATGTAGTCCCTGTGCCTTCTTTACTTTCAAGGAAATGGTTCCGCCCATTTTCTTCCACCAGTTTTTTTGTTAATTGGCATTCCCAGTCCTGTTCCGGCGAATTTTGTGCGGCTTCCTGCATGTTCCTGTGCAAATGGTTCAAAAATGCGTTTCTGGAATGCCTCTGTCATTCCAATTCCGGTGTCTCTGCAGACAAATTCCAATGTGGGCATTGCTGTCTGTTTCGATGGGATTTCCCGACAGCTGATATAGACATATCCGTTTTCTTTGTTATATTTCACCGCATTGGACAAAATATTCATCAGAATCCGTTTCACATGCACCGGACTTCCAATAAGATTCCAGTGTGTAACTTCTTTCTCTTCCCAAATGATCCGGATGTTCTGCTCCGCAGCCATATGTTCGATCACACCCAGTATTTCCTCAAAAATACTGTTCAGATTAAATGGGATGTCTTCCAGAACCACTTCATCTGACTCCAGCTTGCTCATGTCCAGAACCTCGTTTATCAGTTCCAGCAGCAGATGGGATGTCTTTTTGATCTTTGCCCTGCATTCCGTCTGTTTCTCCATATTGTCTGCATAATGGTCTGCCACATTGATCATGCCGCAGATTCCATTGATCGGTGTCCGGATATCATGGCTCATTCTCTGCAGAAACTCAGTTTTTGCCTCATTGGCTGCTTCTGCTTTTTTTGCTGCTCTTAGAAGTTCTGCTTTATATTTTTCATCTTTTTCCTTTTCCTGTTTCCGATGTGCCAGATCCGCTCTGTAACCCCAGAAGCAGAATATACCGAATATGAGTAAATAAAGAAAAACGACAGCTGTTACACTTAGTGGCAGGTTACGGAATACTTCCGTATCCGGAAGATAGGTATAAATATAATAATCCCGCTGCTTCAGCATGATTCCGTAACCTCCGGTTCCTTCATTTTTTAAATGAAAAATATGCTGACTGTCTGTATGCTCTTTCATTGCCTGGACAACCTGGTTGCCGGCAGTATCCTGTCCCAGCAGGCTTTCATCGTTGCTAGCAACGATGGTTCCCTTATCTGCAACAATAATCGTTCCATCTTTCTGAGTGCTATAGCCATTTAAAAGGTTCTGTATTGTCAGGGTATAATTTCTGACAAATTCCGGAGATGTGTAATAATAAATTGCAACCATACCTGGTGCATCTTTTCTGGCACAGGCTGCAATGTCGATACGTGATCCGTCTTCTCGGTCAATCCGTTCCGAATAAGATCTTTCTTCATATCCGGTAAAATCCATGATAATGTCTTTTTGCAGATAATCTGTGATCTCATTGGTCAGAGCCTCATCCATGCTGTATTTGCAGACTGTCTTTCCCTCTGCATCCAGCACAAGGATACCATCCACCCAGAGGGTCTGCAGATTTTCTTTCAGAAACTCCTGGCTTAGCCGGCCGCCGTTTTCTGTTTCCATGTCGATATTCGTACTCATCTGTCTGGCGCTTTCAATGGCACGGAGGAGACTTTTAGATTCCGAAGCTTCATTATAATGGGTGTAGGTGGAACACTGCACTTTGACATAGTTTACAGTTTTCACCATCCTGTTCTCTGCTTCCTTTTTCTCTGCCTGAAAAAAGTAATACAGGGAAGCTGCAGTCACACAGATTCCAAGCAGAATGCCGAATATCCAGAATCGCTTTACTTTTATTCTTCTCCTAATATCCAAGATCATCCACCTCCAGATACTTCTGGGGATCATCCAGATATTTTTTAATGATTTTCAGGGATGTGCCATCCTGACGCATTTCTTCCAGCGTCTGATCCATCTGCTCACAAATTCCTCTGTCATCCTCTTTTGCAAAAGCAACACCTATCCCGACCACCATCAGCGGATCTTCCAGGATACGGAAGCTTGCATCATAATCCTTCATGTACTGGACAATGGATTCCTCATGTGCAGCAACTGCATCTACATATCCTTTTCCCAGAAAGGTATAGATTAGTTCCCTGTGCCCAAGACTGATCAGATTGCCCAGTTTGGGGATCCTTTCATCTGTCCGGTTCAGAAAGATGCCTTCCGGTTTGGTTGTGGACTGGACGGCAAGGTTCTTTCCCTCCAGATCACTTAGTTTATAGATATCACTGCTCTCATTTACAGCAACTACCTGGCGGCTTGCTATGTAGGGTCCTGCCCAGCGGTAATCGTCAAGGCGTCCTTCCATGGAAAAACAGCCCATAATACAGTCGATCTCTCCGCTTTCTACCAGTTCTTTTTTCTTCTCCCAGTTGATCTGGACAACATCCACCTGATACCCCATTCTTCTGAAAGCTTCTGTAGCCAGTTCCACATCAATTCCTGTGGGGATTCCATCTTCATTCAGATAATTGTATGGCGGATAACTGTCACTGCCCAGGGTGATAACGGGCTTTTCTCTTTCTTTTTTAGTAACATCTGCATTTTTGCACCCTGCCAGGGCAGTTGCTAAAATTCCCACAAGCAGAATGCCTGCAATCACCTTTTTCCCTTTCATCTTTTCTCCATTCCTGCTATTCTTTTCTATTTTTTCTCAAATTTAACCGAATCAGGTAAGTCCCCTGCGGAGGTTGCGAATATCCGCTTGAAGACACAAAAAAGTTCCTTGTAAAAAATTTTACAGGAACTTTTTCCATAATGCCCATTTAACATTTACCTTTTTTTATTACTGAGGCATGATGCAACCGGCTGGCATGGCCAGATTTCAATCTGACTTTAGCTCCTTCTGGCTTTGCGCCCCGGCTTTTCAACCGGTTTGCCAATAAATGCCATAAAAAATTATTTTTATTATAGCACTCATACTATATCATGTCTATAAGAAAATATGTTACTGTTCACAGCAACACGCTTCGCAGGATATTGCCAGTGAACAGTAACGAAAATATACCTCTTAACATACAAATCCAGCTTCCCATCAAAACTTAAGAGAAATTTACCGGAATGAAACTCCTTCATCAACCGGCCATGATTTTCTAAGTGCCCCATAGGAGATCAGAAAATTCGCAAGCCATCCGGCCGGTACAGCAAGCCAGACAAATGCAATTCCATAACGCGGTGCAAAAATCAAGGCAACTGACAGCCGAATGGCAAGGTTTACCATATTGGCAATGAGAAACGGCCGCATAATTCCAAGTCCACGAAGAACTCCATCTGTTGCCATCTTAATACCCATAAAAATAAAGAAATATCCCAGCCATTTCATATAATCCCCGGACACCTGATATGCCAGAGCGGTTCCATCTTTTCCAAGGAATAAGGAAGAAATTGGGGTGTGCAGTGTTTCAATGACTATGAAAGCAAGGACTGCGAAACACAGATCTAACACCAGTGCAGCGTGATATCCTTTTTTAATACGTTCAATTTTCTTTGCTCCAAGATTCTGGGAAACATAGGGCGAAACCGCATTTCCAATGGATACAAATATCAGTGAAAAAACATTCTCTACTCTCATGGTTGCCGCATAACCTGCCAGCGCCTGTGTACCGAAGGGATTTACAACCGCCTGTACGATCATCATACCAATTGACACTGTGGATTGCTGAAGAACCGATGGTACTGCAATACGAAGCATGGAATGTAACTCCTGCCTGTCAAACCAGTTAAAGCGGCTTTTATATCGACGCATCCGGTTAAAGAAAATCAAAAGCGAAAACACTGCGGAAATCCCCTGCGCAATGAGAGTTGCAAGGGCGGCACCGAACACACCCAGCCCTAAACCTGCCACCATCCAAAGATCCATAACAATATTCAAAACAGAAGAAAATATCAAAAGGCCCAACGGAATCTTCGATTCACCGATGGAATTGAACATCGTTGAAAGGATATTGTACATAAACAGAAAGGGAAATCCCACAAAATAAACACGCAGATACAGTACCGCTTCATCCAGTATGTCAGCAGGTGTTTGTAATAAACTCATCATAAAATGAGAAAAAACAAAGCCAAAAACCCCCAGAAGTATACTCAGAATCAGAAAACTGATCAACGATGTTGACACAATTGTTTTCATTTTGCTATAATTCTGAGCTCCAAAATAGCGGCTCACAAGTACACCTGCTCCTACACCGGCTCCCAAAGCCACACAGATGAAAACATTGGTCAAAGCGGCACAGGCTCCAACTGCCGCAAGTGCAGAGGATCCCACAAACTGACCGACGATAATGGAATCAGCCATATTATATACTTGTTGAAAGAAGCTGCCCAGAATCATAGGCATTGCAAAAACAGTCAGTGCTTTAAGAGGGGCATCTGTGATTAAATATTCATCTTTTGACATTCTCATTTTCCTCCATCAATTCCTGCTTTTTATCCGAAATCACGATTGTATTTTCAAAATGTAAGTTTAAGATTTCGTTACGCAACAATTATATGTAGTTACAGCAAATAAGTCAAGCTGCTGTTTACTTTTAGTAATATAAATGATATGATATTTGATATTGAAAAAAACTGCTATCAGATGGATATTATTTTATATTATTTTACAGGAGGGAACTTATGTACCTGGACGGTTTAGATGAGCTGGATCAGAAGATTATCCGGCTGCTTATAGAAAACGCACGTATCTCTTACTCTGATATCGGTGAAGAAACCGGTATTTCCAGAGTGGCAGTAAAGGCCCGTATCCAGGCTTTGGAGAAAAGAGGCGTAATCGAAGAATATACAACAATTATTAATCCGCAAAAAATCAGTGGGGCTGTATCATGCTATTTTGAAATTGAAACAAAACCGGAGTACCTGGCGCAGATGACAGATATATTGTACAAAAATGATACAGTCACACAGATTTACCGTGTCACAGGAAGAGACAGGCTTCATGTACATGCCGTTGCTTCATCAGGTGATGAAATGGAATACTTCCTGCACAATGTCATTGATACACTGCCTGGCATTATCAGCTGCAGTTGCAATATGATCTTATCACGCATTAAAGATATTAAAGGATTACGGCTATAAAAAAAATAAACTCTCCGAATAATTTCCGCTATTTTCCCCTAAATGTAAAAGTTCTAATCAATGTTGTCAAATTACATATAACTGTTGTCAAAGAGGCAGAGCCGGTAACCAGCCAGCTATGAGCTGCGATTACCCGACTAAGGGAACGCCGCAGGGCGGCATCCTATACAATATCGTACTGAATGAATTGGACTGGTGGGTGGCCTCCCAATGGGAGAACATGCCCACTCACTACGAGTACAAAACCAGACAGAATTTCTCATGTGCCATAAAGTAACACAAAAAACAACAGACAGCCGCCACAATTCCGTAATGATTGATGCTTGACAGTCTCCTTCAAGTTCGCTATAATAATAAACGCAAAATTTTAGTGGACTTTTCCGGATTCGGTCATCTTTTTGCCACACAGCTATCTTGTGATAGTTGTGTGGCTTTTTTGTTGCCTGTATCTCGGAAGTATTAGCAGAATGGAGGACTATATCTGTATGGAAAAAAATTTTTTGTCTCTTATCAAGATGCGCCGTAGTGTACGGGCTTATAAATCGGAACCTGTCCTTTCCAAGGCTTTGGACGTTGTACTGGAAGCAGGGACTTACGCTCCTACCGGCGGAAGACATCAATCTCCAACCATCATTGCAATTACAGACTCCAAATATAGGCGGGCGATTGCATTGGACTATCCGGCCCAGGAAGCCGGTCAGCCCGCAGCACGCAAACAAAACTATATTGTTCGGACAATTTGTGGAGAAGAGGGAAAGCATGCAGACCAATAACAAAATGGCGGTTGCGCCCGTTGGAAAACTCATATGGCAAATGTCGATACCGCCGCTGATTTCCATGTTTCTGCAATATTCCTATAATCTGATAGACAGCGCGTTTGTAGCGCGGCTGAGTGAAAATGCTTTGACGGCAGTTTCCCTGTCGTTTCCCATTACAACTTTGATGAATGCGACATCTATCTGGATCGGCGTTGGCGTGAATGTACTGATTGCAGGGTATCTTGGACAGAGAAAGCAGAATGAGGCAAATACTACCGTCACACATGGATTGTTACTGGCCTTTGGAATTGGTGCTTTGCTCAATCTTCTGTCATTACTGATTATGAAACCCTACTTTGGGGCATTCACCAATAACGAAGAAATTTATCAGTTGAGTCTTGCCTATATGAGCGTATGTTCGTTCATGCAAATTCCCAACATGGTGCATATCGCAATCCAGAAGATGATACAGGCTACTGGGAACATGGTTGCTCCTATGTGGTTCCAGATTGCAGGAGTGGTCGTTAATTTTGTATTTGACCCACTCCTAATTTTTGGTATTGGTGTTTTTCCAGCTATGGGGATCCGTGGCGCTGCGGTGGCTACTGTTGCGGGCTATTTGTTATCCATGATTTTGGCATTTGCCTTGCTGCTGGGCAAAAAGCAAAAAGTGCGGATAAAGATCAAAGAATTTCATATACAAAAGTGGATGATTGCCCGTATATTCGCCCTTGGCTTACCATCTTTCATTATGAATGCCCTCAGTTCGTTTATGGTGACATTCGTCAATCTGTTTCTGGTGGCGTATTCCGATACGGCGATTGCATTCTTCGGTGCGTATTTTAAGGTGCAGCAGCTGGTCGTTATGACAGTAAACGGCTTGATTCAGGGCTGTTTGCCTATTATGCGGTTTAACTACGGTGCGGGAAACAGAGATAGGCTGCACTCCGCTTTCCGATACGGAACCGCTTTGGTCTCCGGTATGATGATACTGGGAACATTGACCGTCAACTTCTTTCCGGCGCAGCTTTTGGAATTATTTACAGCGTCGGAAGCCATGCGCTCCTTTGGAATATCCGCTATGCGAATTATGGCGGCAAGCTATCTGTTTTGCGGTCTCTCTACCATGATTTCCACCTATTTTCAGGCGACAGAAAAAGTAGGTTCCAGCATAGCGATTCAATTATACAGACAACTGCTTTTCCTTGTTCCTGCCTTATGGTGTCTGGACAAATTATTCCAACTGAACGGAATCTGGCTTGCATTTCCTGTTGCGGAAACCGCCACTATGCTCATTGCTCTCGTAATAATGGCATGGCATCGCCACAAAAATATCTTATAACATGTTCCTAGTACATCGTTTTCGAAATAACTATACCACTCACTTGTCTGCGAATCCGATTGCACAGGTCTAAAAGCCTCAGCGTAGCCCGCTACGCCTGCGTTTTTATACCAGCACACTCGAATCCGCATCCTACGCGATTGGTATAGTTATTTACGAAACGATGTACTAGGAGGTGTTCGTATGGCCACTTCAAGTATTACTCATAATTTTGTCATATCCAATCCAAACAGCGTAAAACGTTTCATTGCAGCGATTGACGAAGCCGACCGTGACCGCACACCAAAGCAGACACTTCCCGGACGTCAGTTGACAAACCCACAAGAAATCTTAGCTTTAATGTCAAAAAGGAAAAAACAAACTCTTGAATATTAAAATTCTTCAATAAAAAATCCTCTAAGACAATAGGTATTTCACTATTTCTTAGAGGATATTTCTTTACTTTAAATGGTATCTGGTAATATTTTTCCAATTTTCCGGGAAGCCCATTTTATTCAATAATTCAGTTTCGCTTATATGCTCTACCTCTCTGTTTACTCGGTCAATCTCTTTTATAAGCTTTCTTTTAAATTCCAGAAAATCTTTTCCAGATAATAGATATTTAAAAGCAATCACCACAGCAAACAGATCCTGTTTTCCTTTTTCATACTGATTACCACTCTGTGGTAATGAAAGTTTTTTATGAAGCGGTGTATCCGCAATAGCATCTACCGTTCTGTATTTAAACAGTCGTTCCCCATGGGCACATACATTCCTATACTTAGTGAGAACAGATAGAAACTGCTCCATCTGATGCTGATTCAAAGGTTCAAAGTTTTTTGATACTTTTGATTTTAAGGACTGCGGAAACACTCGGAACATTTTTGATAAGTTTCCAAACGTAAGTACATTTGCCAAAACCCATAATGGAA
>ENA-OQIS01000238-OQIS01000238.1-human-gut-metagenome-genome-assembly--contig:-NODE-238-length-9933-cov-2.957883_pt1 | contig 9933 bp, 9 predicted proteins | sample MGYA00242589_ERZ504754 | MGnify/ENA primary metagenome ERZ504754 (study PRJEB26092, sample SAMD00036351) | human gut metagenome | host: Homo sapiens | study: EMG produced TPA metagenomics assembly of the...
CGAATCGGCAAGTCGGTGGCAGACGAACTTGGTCTGGATGCGTATTATGCACAGCTCTTGCCCGACCAGAAGGTCGAAAAGCTGGAAATGCTGGATAAGCAGAAACGGCAGGGCAGCAAGCTCGCCTTTGTGGGCGATGGCATCAACGATGCCCCCGTCCTTGCCCGTGCAGATGTCGGCATAGCCATGGGCGGACTGGGTTCGGATGCCGCGATCGAAGCTGCGGATGTTGTCCTGATGACAGATGAACCGTCGAAACTTGTGGAAGCCATTGATGTTGCAAAGGCCACGAAGCGAATCGTGATGCAGAACATCGTGATTGCTCTTGGAATCAAGAGCGTGTTCCTTGTTCTGGGCGCACTCGGCATGGCCGGTATGTGGGAAGCCGTGTTCGGTGATGTGGGTGTCACGATCATCGCCGTTCTGAACGCAATGCGGATTCTGAAGAAATAAGCACAAACAAAAAACAGGGTGCGCCCGATGGGGCACTTTGGTGACAGCGAAAACGATTGTATCGTTGAAGAAATAACTCAAGCGGATACATTGCCGTGTGCGATGTATCCGCTTTTTATAAAATATGATAGGGGATATTATAAACCCGCTTGCAATCCCACTCAAAATATGGTATATGTTATACGAAACCAAATCGTAAATGGACGATTTTCCGTTCAATGATGTATAAAGGGAGGTGACCGCTATGACCGCTGTGATCTACGCCCGCTATTCCAGCGACAACCAGCGCGAAGAATCCATTGAGGGTCAGATTCGTGAATGCACGGCCTATGCCGAAAAGAACGACATCACCATCGTCAAGCACTACATTGATCGTGCCATCTCTGCTAAAACAGATAATCGCCCGCAGTTCCAACAGATGATCAAAGACAGCGACAAGAAGCTGTTTGACATCGTTCTGGTCTGGAAACTCGACCGTTTTGCCCGGAACCGCTACGACAGCGCACGGTACAAGACCCAGCTGAAGAAGAACGGTGTCAAGCTCATGTCGGCCACAGAAATCATCTCCGAGGGGCCGGAGGGCATCATTTTGGAGTCGGTGCTGGAGGGCTATGCAGAATACTACTCCGCTGACCTTGCCGAAAAGGTTGTCCGTGGACAGACGGAGAATATCCTGAAAGGTCGCTGCAATGGTGGGCGTGGAACGTTTGGTTATACGCTGGATTCCGAGCGAAAATTTCACATCGATCCGCTTGCCTCCCCTTTCGTGCTGGAAGCGTTCAGGAAGTACCGGGATGGTCTTACGATGAAAGAAATTCGGGACTGGCTGAATGAAAATGGCATCAAGAACCCGGTCGGCAGCGCGTTCACCTATAACAGTGTCGAACATATGCTCAAGAATCGGCGTTACATCGGAGAACTGAAATTCCGGGACGTGGTCGTGCCCGATGCGATTCCGCCCATCGTGCCGCTGGAATTGTTCGATGATGTGCAGGAAAAGATTGCCAAAAACAAGAAAGCCCCTGCTCGGAGAAAGGCAGAGGACGATTACCTGCTGACAACCAAGTTGCACTGCGGCTGCTGTGGCGCACTGATGTTTGGTGAGAGCGGTACGAGCCGGACGGGAGAAGTCCACCGCTATTATAAATGTGCCACTGCCAAAAAGAAGAAGGGCTGCAAGAAAAAACCGTCTGCAAACAGTGGTTGGAAGATCTGGTGGTCAACCAGACCATGCAGCTTGTCCGGGATGATGCCGCAATGGAATCCATCATTGCCAAGGTCATGGAGCTGCAAGACCGGGAGAATACCAATCTTCCCCTCTATGAGAAGCAGCTCCGGGATGCGGAATCGGGTATTCAGAATATGCTCAATGCGATTCAAGCCGGAATCCTGACCAGTTCCACCAAGGAGCGATTGGAGCAACTCGAAGAAACTAAGCGTGAGCTTGAAGCCCGCATTGCGGAAGAAAAGCTGGCAAAGCCGAAAATCAAAGAGGAATTTATCCGCTTCTGGCTGATGCGGTTCCGCAAGCTGGACATGAGCCTGAAAGACCAGCGGCAGGCATTGGTGGATACGTTCATCAATTCGATTTATCTGTACGATGATAAGGTTTTGATAACCTTCAACTATAAAGAAGGTACACAGACCATCACATTTGAGGAAGCGGCCCAAGCCGCATCAAAGGGAAATGGTTCGGATTTGGATTGCCTTGCTGCACCAAGAAAAACCAGTACACATTGTGTGCTGGTTTTTCTTTTTTGTTTGCGCGATGGAAGGGGCTCGAACAGGGCGGCGGCGCATAGCGCCGCAAGCAATCAGCCCAGTGGGCTGTTGCTTAGCCCGCGGGTTCCAACGCGTAGGAATGTCTACCGTGGAAGCTGTAAATCGAAAGATTTCATGGCTTTTTTGTTTTGTAAGCCATGGCTGCACGGTTTCTGCACGGTTTTTGCACGGTCGGTGTTTTCCATGTCCGATGATGTAGGGTGCTGTATTGCATTGCAATCAGTGCCCTTTTTGCATCAGGTGAGCAGGGCCAGGCGGAGCTTTGCCTTCATTTCCGGGTCGGCATCCTTCAGCAACTCCAAAAGAGCCGTCATGGTGATGGTGGGTTCGCCTGCGGCGGGTACAGCCTGCGGGCTGGAGGTGTCGGGCTTGGCATAGAAACCGCTTTCAAACTTCTTGCCAAGCTCCACACGGGAGGACTGCTGGATATGGGCGTAGGTGTTCACCAGCATATCTGCCGTAGCGTGTCCGGTGGTGCCCTGAACAGCTTTCACATCGCCGCCGGAGATCATCAGCGGATAGGTCGCACTGGAATGCCGCAGACCGTGGAAGACGATGCGGGGAAACTCCGGGTGTGCATCCTGCCATTTGAGGAACTTTTTGCGGATGAGTACTGGCTCCACCGCCAGACCGTTGGGCAGACGGAACAGCATTCCGCTGTCGTGGTAGCGTGTCGGGTCCTTCCTCTCGTCTGCTGCCAGTTGATTCAGCCACTTCTTCAATTCCTCTTTCAGTGCGGAGGTCATGAAGATGGTGCGGCAGGAAGATGCCGTTTTGGTACTTTTCAGGATGAGGGAAGTGGTGCTGCGTTCCAGCTTGTCCGGGAATACCTTGATGATGCAGCCATCGTCTACTTGTTTCAGGGCTTCTTTTCGCACCCGCTGCATGGACTTGTTGATACGGAACGTTCCGATGCCATCCGCAGCATCAAAGTCGATATCCTCTGGGGTCAGACCCACGATCTCGCCCTCTCGCAGTGCGCCCACCAGCGTGAGGTGCACCGCCAGATGCAGGATGGGATCCTCCATGCTGTCCAGTGCCGTTCGCATCTCCTCTACCGTCCAGATGGTGCGCTCCTGTGTGGACTTCTTGGGACTGTCCACGGGAACAGGGCTTTTGACAAGGATGCCCCATTCCACGGCATACTGGAACGCAGTACCCAGTAGCCGATGCACCTCATGGATTGTGGTGCCGGAAAGGAACCGCTGCTTTTGCTTTTCGGTGAGCTCCTGCTTCTTTCCCTCGATATACGAACCGCAGGGCGTTTTGCTCAGGGTCGTGTAGAGGTTCTCCATGTGGTAGGGCTTGAGCTTCTGCATCTCCATGCTGCCGATATAGGGGATAATCAGGTTCTGGATGGTAGATAGATTGGATTCGTAGGTCTTGGGTGCCCACTTGTGTTTGCTGCACTGCTTGGGCAGCCAGTCCATCAGGAACTCCGCCACCGTCACGGTGGACGGGATCAGAAAATTGCCGGTCGCCAGCTCGTGCTCGATCTGCTTCTGGCGTTTTACCGCCTCCTCCTTGGTGGGAAAGCGTTCCCATTTGTCGCAGCTCTTGCCGTGCTCGTCCTGATAGGTGTAGCGGACACTGTAAGAGCTGCCACGTTTCGTGATATATGCCATAGATTTGCCTCCTTATCAAGCTGCCCGGTAGAGCCACGCATCGAAGCTGTCTTTCGGGATGCGGATGCTTCCGCCTGCCCGCAGGACACGGAACTCGGTGGTGCTGTTGCACAGGTTATAGGCAGAGCGCAGGCTGATGGCCAGCATTCGTGCGATCTCTTCCACCGTGTACACCAGCTTCGTGGTTGCTGGGCTGTCAGTCGGAGACTTGACGGCATTGGTTTGAGTGACCACCTCCATTGTAGCCGGATCAGAGTCCGACTGCAAGAACTTTTTCGTATAATCTAAAGATTTCACATTCTCGTACATTTTATTACACATAAGCATTGCTCCTTACTTATCGTGGCGCATCGCAGGCTCCTGCGTGCGGTTCTCATAAAAACGAATGACCTCCGGCGGAATGCTGTCCAGCGTTTTCAGGGCAGCTTCATAGTCCTGCCGCAGCTTGGCATCCTCCAGACGCTTCAAGACGCTCCCTTCCTTCGCTTTGTCCAGCGAGGCAGAGAGCGTCTTGTTTTTCTTTTTCAGTTGTCTGTTTTCGATAGCCGTCTCCGTAAAAGCGACCTGATAGCGGTTCAGCTCGGTGCGCATTTTGGACACTGCCGGGATATAGCTGTCCAGCACCTTGCTGATCTCCGCCGCACGGCTCTTGCCGTTGAAGGGGGTGATGCCCACCAACAGGGCATCCAGTTGCTCCTTCTGCTTGGTCAGTTGGGTCATCTCCTTGAAGATGCGGGGCGGGATGTGCTCCAGTCCGGTCTGGCTGGCACTTTCGCCACGCTCCAGCTCCGGGTACTGCTTGACCATGTGCTGCCAGAACTCGTCCTGCCACTTCACAAGATTCTTGCGGTTGCCGACGATTTCCTTGGCGCTCAACCGTCCATCAGCAGTCAGCGGCACAAAGCAGAGGTGCAGGTGGGGCGTTTTCTCGTCCATGTGGACAACAGCTGAGATGAAGGTTTTGGAATCCTGCTTGCTTCTCAGGAACTCCAAGGCGTACTCGAAATACGCCTTGATCTCGCTGCGCGACTTGCCCTTGAAAAACTCCGGGCTGGCGGTGACAAGAGCCTCCACCACCCGCACGCTGTCCTTGCGGACACGGCAGTGGGCGGCAGCTATCATGCGGTCGGCTTCTTCCCGGTACCTGCCCTGCGGCTGCACCAGATGGAGGTTGTAGCGGCTCCGGCTCACATCAATATCCGGGTTGCTGGCGTACTGCTCCTTGGTGCGCTCGTTGTGGGCTTCGATGGGGCTGATGGCAGGCCCCTTGTACTTTTTGAACCTTAAAATGCCATATTGGGCTTTCATAGACCACGCTCCTTCTTGGGGTGTACAAAAAATCTGTACGGACTTCAAATAACCTGTACGGTTCGTACGGCGTGCAGAAATTCAAAATACAAACGATAACACGTTTTAATTTGATTCTGCTTGCCGTACGGGTGCGTACGGGTACAGACCGTACAGGTTGTACGAACTTCTTCCGTAAAAAAATGCACTTTTTACGGACAGGGGTGGACAAGCGGCTCGATGCCCACAAAGCCACGCACCCTGCGGCCACCGGGCAGGTAGATGTTGTTGGTGGCTTCAAGGTTATAGCGGCGGTCATTCTGGCGCAGCTCTGCGCTGAAGCGGATGGCCGATACGCTGTGGCAGGCGTTGTCCTCGCACCACTGCTTGTAAATGTCGTAGAACTCCTTGGAACTGATGGAGTAGTCCGCCTTGAAACGGAAGTAGCCCTCGGACTCCATGAAGTCGATGACATTGTTGCTGCTGCGCTTGATGGTGTCCACATTGGCAGCGGCACGTTCGCTGACGGTAAAGCGGAAGTTGTTCTGCACCAGCCGGTGTAGCCCTTCCAGACACCACAGCAGAATGCCCTCCAACTCGGCGCACATCTTCTCGACCAGAAATGGGTCGTCCGTGCGGTCGGCGGGCTTGTCCTTGGTGGTCAGGATGAGCTGGCGACGGAAGAAGCCGTCCGAATGGTCGTACAGCGAGGTCAGCGCACCGTTGCCGAAGCAGAGAAACCGGGCGTAAATGTCCCGCTGGTAGCTCTGGACACCTTTGTGCTCCAAGTCCAGCTTGGCTTCGGCAGTGACAATCGTTTTGATATAGTTGGTCTTGGGCAGGGCGTTCATGTCCATGTCGTCATCGATCATCAGCAAGCGGCGCTCCAGATCGGCACGGGCAAAGCGGTTGTTCTCCACCTTCTGGACGCTGCCATTGCTGGCGGCATCTCCCATGAGCCGCTTCAGCACCAGCCCAATGCGAGACTTGCCCTCGCCGCCCTTGCCGACAATGAGCATCATCTTCTGCCCCTTGGTGCTGGGGATCAGGCAGTAGCCCAGATACTCCTGCAAGGTGTGGATGTCAGCATCGTCCAGCAGCTCGTGCAGGAAAGTTAGCCAGCGGTCAGGGCTGGCGGCTTTGGGGTCATACCTCACAGGTAGGCGGTTCTGGCAGAACAGGCGGCTCTCCTGAAAAGAGCCGTCCGGCAGATGGTACACGCCGTTCTGGAGGTGGATGCAGTCCTGTTCGATGGGGAACGGGTCGGAAAAGGCCAGCAGCTTGATGGTCTCCAGAATGTTGGTGACCTTTTTGGACAGGCCGGAGGTGACATATTCCTCGATGTTCTCCAAGATGCGCTGCTTGATCTCGCTCTCGTCCTCCACCGGGCCGTCCAGCGTGTACAGCGTTCCGTTGACGCATTTCAGCGGCCACTGTTCCAGAAAGGCACGGCCAAACTGGACTTCATCGATCTTCTTGCCGTTGTACCAGTCCGGCCATAAGGGGTTGCGGGAAATGTTTTTCTTCATAGGGTGGTTCTCCTTTAGAAAAGTGAAGTGGTGGGTCTCACCGTGAGACCCACCACTTCAGGTGAATAAATTATCAGGCGCACTTTGCCAGAGAAAGGCGGTCGGTGCGCTCCTCCAGCATCAGCAGGAATGACCCGGACAGCAGCCGTGCAGCGGCATCGGCCTTCTGCTGGGGCGTTCCGAATGCAACGCAGTCCGTCAAGTGCTCGATGGTCTCGGTCGCGTGGAGGGCTTCTTCAAACCGTGGGTCATGCGGCTCCTCCGGGGTGGCAGGCTTATAACGCTCTCGCCAGTCATGCAGCAGGTCAAGATAATCGGTCAGTACCCGCAGGCAGTAGGCGATGTCTGCCCACTGCTCATCTGTCAGGCCACGCTTGGGCGGCGGCAGGGCGATGGCATTGGCGGGCGGCTTGTCCGGGTCAAGCCCGAAGTCGTGTATCAGCTTCTCGGCGGCTTGCCGGGGGTTCAGGTCGAACAGCTTGGCGGTGAGGTCGATGGCATCTCCGTTGGCCCCACAGCCAAAACAGTAATAATAGGTGTCGTTCAGCTTCATGCTGGGGTCGCTGTCAGAATGGAACGGACAGCACACCATGCCATGGCGGTCGGGCTCCATGCCGTACATCTCTCCCACCTGCCGAACGGTGATGGCGGACTTGATCTTTTGATATAAACTCAAAATTTCTCCTTTGGTCAAAGGTTTTGGCACGGATCGTTTTGATCCCTGCCACGTTCAAAGTCACCGGGGTCCCCAAAATGGGAACTTCGGTGAAGCCGGTCTCCCTTGCTGCCTCCCGACAGGAAATCTTTTTGGACTCTGTGTCGGCCCTATGCAGGGCGCTCGCTCCCCCGATGGGAGGTCTTGGCGGTCTGGGCAGTTCGGACGGTCATTCTGTTGTCAAGGTTCGGTTATATGATTCGGGAGGGCTTTTACGGGAAGCCCTTAATATGTTCGCTGCTGGGGAGTTAATATGTTTTCTTTCTGTCTATAGGATAGCACCGCAATGGCCGTTGTGCCGTATATCCATAATGTCGGAAAACAGGTGCAGAAACTGCAAAATTCCACGCTTATGGACAGGAACCGCTGGAAGTGGTATACTGTGCAAAAAACATCGGAGGTGCGACCATGAACATCAAGCTGACACTGGGAGAACGGCTCAAAGACCTGCGTGTGGAGCGGAATCTGAAGCTGGAAACGCTGGCAGAACAGACGGGTCTGTCCAAATCGGCACTGTCGAAATACGAGAGCGACGATGTGACCGACCTCAGCATTTATGCGGTGACAACGCTGGCTGAGTTCTATGGCGTGACCACGGACTACCTGTTGGGCGTGACGGAAAACAAAAAACGCCCAGATGCAGTCCTTTCGGACTTGCATCTGAGCGATGGCGCAGTGGACGTATTAAGGAATGGGAATTTCAATCATCGGCTGCTGTGTGAACTTTTGGAACATCCCGATTTTTCCCGGTGGATGACCGACCTTGAGATCTGTGTGGACGGTCTGGTCAGTGACCGCATCCGGGATATGAATGCCATGGTGGAAGCCACCCGGCAGGAACTGGAAAAGCGATACCATGCCGATGCAGAGGACCTGACCATGCGGACGCTGAAGGCGGCGCAGATCAACGAGGACGAATATTTCGGGCAGATCCTCTATGATGAGCTGGCGGCGATCCTGAAGCAGATCAAAGCGGCACATGGGACCGATAAGACCACGTCGGACGGCGCAGCGGTCGAGCAAGCGAGGAAGCAGCTTGAAAATGCACAGAAGTTTGAAGGTTCTCCGTTGGAAAAGAAGATGAATGTCCTGATGGGACAGATCGGCATCGACTATTCCAAGCTGACAAAAGAAGAACAGATGACCCTGCTGCGGGTGTTCAACAAATCCTCCATGTTGAAGCACCGCACAAAGGCTGGGATGCGGGGCAAACACAGACGGTGAGGTTCTGTGTGCTGTGCCAGGACGGAGAACGTACACCATTGGTTCCTCTGCAAGCCTGCGCTGGGTGGGCGGAGGTCGTCAACTGCCACGCCCATCCGCGCATCCTTCTGCCACAGAACAGGTGCTTGCCGGAACCTCTCGCAGCCCCTTTTCCGCATCAGCCGGAACCAAGGTGTAACACACTAGACTTTGCAGGCAAAGTCGTGTGCCAAAGGGGTGCTGCCTCTCGCCTGTCGGCTCGGTCAGGTGCTTCAAAATGTGCTGCATTTTGAGGTCGCCGGTGGCGACCCGCACCCCTTTGAAAACCCAAGAGAAACGCCCATCAACTGCGCTGCTCGTCCTCGGCCAGTGCGCTGATCCGCTTAACCATGGGGTGCTGCAGAAACTTCTGCTTATTTACAGTATACCTCGTGCGTGCTATACTAAAATCAGTACCTTTTTCACGCATCGTTTTTGCGAAACAGTTGTTTTTTAAGAGAGAGTGACCCTATGAACAAAAAGATTACGATCCGTGATGTGGCACAGGCAGCGGGCGTTTCCATCAGCACGGTCCATCAGGCACTGAACGACAAGCCTGGCGTCAGTGAGGTCACCAGGGAGCATATCCGGAGGATCGCGGATGATCTGGGCTACCGGCCCAATAAAATGGCTTCCGGCCTGAAACGCCGCACCCAGCGTGTAGCTGTGCTTCTGCCGGATGAGGTGGGCCGAAACCGCTTTTATTATCCGCCTTTGTGGCAGGGTGTGCGGGACTACTTGAAAAACTCTGAAGATCTGAACGTGGAGTGTACCGAGTTCAGTTTTCCCAATGAGATCGACCCTTCCCACTCCCGCGGAGTGGAAGAGGTGCGCGCTCTGCTGGCCGAGGACAAACTGGACGGCCTGCTGACAGTGGGTCACATGGAAGCTATGACAATGCAGGAGTGGCAGCATGCCCGGGATGCCGGTGTGGCGGTGGTGCAGGTGGGGTTTGGAAACCCAAAGATCGCACCACTGTGCAGCGTGCAGCCCGACTATGAGGTCATTGGACGGACGATGGCGGAGCTGATCTTCAGCCATATCCCCTCTTTCGGCAGTGTGGTGCTCTGTGCCGGAAATCCAAAATGGGAGCAGCATGCCCGCATCGTGCAGGGGTTTGAGGATTATATGCAGGAGAACGGTGCGCAGAACCGCATTTATCTGGACAATTCCTGCTGCATCGGCTCAGAGGCACAGAGGAACATCCTGAATCTGCTGGAAAAACCGGAATGTTGCGGCCTGCTGCAGTGTGCTGTCGCAGGGGAGCGTGATGCTCGTGCAGGGGCTGCAGCAGTGTGGC
>ENA-OQIS01000239-OQIS01000239.1-human-gut-metagenome-genome-assembly--contig:-NODE-239-length-9879-cov-2.343929_pt1 | contig 9879 bp, 9 predicted proteins | sample MGYA00242589_ERZ504754 | MGnify/ENA primary metagenome ERZ504754 (study PRJEB26092, sample SAMD00036351) | human gut metagenome | host: Homo sapiens | study: EMG produced TPA metagenomics assembly of the...
CTTTCAAATTATTCAAACAGCAGTCCGATTAATCTGTTTAATAACATTAATAAAACACTTGCCCCGTTTTACGGTTAATTTTCGGCTGTTAATCACAAAAAATCAAAACCTCCATAAAATGTATTGTTACAGTGCATTAATTGAACTGTCAATACTTTTACGGAGGTTATTTTTATGTCAGATGTACCTTTCTGTTCCTCGGAAAATGCATGCACCGAAGGCGGCGAGCAAACTAACGGTTGTGAACCTGTTTGTATCAATGTTTCACGAATCTATGACAGTTGCGGAGCAAAAGATTGCCTTTCGAATCTTCCTGTTATGTTTACCGAAGTAAACCAGAAAATTATTGATGGGGCTTGTTCCGTAAAGATAAGTAATGTGCGCATAATTACATCTACGGTAGAGGTTGAGCCTGTTGCGTTCCATCGTGGCTTTTATTCGGTTGATATGATGTACTATTTTGCCGTCACCGTTGAAGCCTATACAGCCGCAGGTGCGATTCCCGAAACTGTCACAGGTCTTGCAATGTACGGCAAAAGAGTTGTGCTTTACGGCGGTGAAGGCTGCGTAAAGTCATTCTCCAGCGACAAAGATGTTGTTTGCGATACATCAGATTCGGATTGTCCGTGCAAATATCCCTATTGCCTGCCGAGAGCAACGGTTCAAATTTCAAATCCAATGGCATTGTCTGCAAATCTACAGGATTACAATAATGCGAATCCGATAACTGTTTGCAGAACATTTCCAAGTTGTGTTATTGATTACCTTGACGGAGAACCTGCACAGCCTGAAACACAGCGAGTGCTTGTTACAATAGGTATTTTTACGATTACAAGGCTTGAAAGAGATGTACAGATTATGATTCCGTCATATGATTTTTGTGTTCCCCGCAAGGAATGTCCGTCAGCGCCCGATGATCCGTGCGAAGTTTTCAGTAAAATTGATTTTCCTACAGACTCATTCTTTCCGCCGAACGCAATACACCGTGGCGACCGTGACTCTTCTCATACATCTTCTTTTAAATGCGGTTGTGAAAACTGATTATACAGAAAAACGGGGCTGATTTCAGTCCCGTTTTGTTATGCTATTTTGAAATTGTTTCATAAAGTAATTTTATTCCGCTTTCAATTTTTACATCTTTTATTCCCGAAAAGCTTAACACAATCATATTTTCGGCTTTGTTGAACTGCATAGTTTTAATTAATGCGTCGTCAATTTTCTTTATAACAGAATCGTCAATTGTTTTATCCTTAAAAATCAGCGAAACATAAAGCGAAGTTTCGTTAAACACAATTTTAACGGAGGTTCCGAAATATTTCTTTATGTTTGAAAGCATAAGGTTGCTTTTTTCAAGATAAATTCTTCTTGCTTTTCTCAGATGAACATCAAGCTTACCGTTATTAATATACTTTGCAAGGGCAATTTGTTCTGTTTTTGATGCTGTCTGATTTGTGTATTTTTTGATTTTGTTGTATTCATCGGTGAGTTTTTGCGGAAGAACCATATAACTGATTCTGACAGAGGGAAGAAGTATCTTTGAAAAAGAGCCGAGATAAACCGTGTTTTCGGTATCATAATTCTGTACGCACGGCATAGGGTGCGTACTGTATCGAAGTTCACCGTTGTAATCGTCCTCAATAATCAAAACATTATTTTCTTTTGCCCATTTGATTATCTCAAGTCTGCGTGTAACAGGCATTGTAATGTTACTGTTTACGGTAAAATTAGGATTTATAAGAATTATATCGGGCTTGATTTCTTCAAGTGAATCAATACAGGCTCCGTATTTATCACATCTGAAATATTTGATGTCATAACCGTGACTGTTGAACACATATTCACTCTGAATGTAGCTGTAATCCGCAAGTGCGATTTTCTTATTATTGCCGAGAAGTGAACAGAGTATGTGCAAAAGCGTCTGAGTACCTGCTCCGACGATAATATTTTCGTATGAGGTGTTTACACTCCGTGTGCCGAGGCTGTATTTTTGCAGAGCATTTCTCAGAATTTCTTCACCCTGTTCTTCACCGTAGGAAGTGAGCAGATAGTTTTGATTTAAAACCTCTTTAACATATTTTTTCCATTCGTTTATGTTGATTATACCGTCATCAATGCTTTTACTGCTGAAATCATATTCATAGTATCTTTTTGTTTTGTTGATATTTGAAGACATTTTATCGCTTTTTGACGGTGTACCGCTGAACTGTGCCTCAACATAATATCCGCTTCGTGGCCTGTTTGATATATATCCCTCTGCACACAACTGTTCATACGCTCCGTTGACAGTAGTTTTTGAAACATCAAGGTCGGTACTTAATCGCCTTATTGACGGAAGCTTTGTTCCTTTTTTCAGACTTCCCGTTTCAATTGATTTTCTGACCGACATATAAATCTGCCTGTAAAGCGGAGTTTTATCTTTTTTATTGATAATTATAAAATCGTACAGCATAACATCACCTACCGTATTTTAACATTTTGAAAATATTATTGCAATATCAGTGTATTACGGTTGAAATTATTTCCGTTAAAATGTATAATTGTATGGTATGGCATAAAGTCACTGAAATGGCATAAAATACTAATTGCAGAGGGGATTTTACAATGAATGCTATGGCTGATAAATTTTTTGACAGTATAAAAGGGAAAAAAGTTACTTTTATCGGAATCGGTACAAGCAATCTTCCGCTTATAAAACTTTTTGTTGAAAAGGGTGCAAAAGTTACTGCTTGCGATAAGAAGAATTTTGAAGATTTGGGACAGAACGGTATTAAGGCTAAAGAGTACGGTGCAGAACTTTTACTCGGTGAAAATTATCTTTCCGAGATTGATGCCGACATCGTTTTCAGAAGTCCTGGCACACCTTTTTATAAGGATGAGCTTGTTGCGCTTCGTAACAAGGGCGTTGTTCTTACATCCGAAATGGAAGTTTTCTTCGACCTTTGCCCGTGCAGGATTATTGCTGTGACAGGTTCTGACGGCAAAACAACCACAACAACGATTATTTCTGAATTTTTAAAGGCGGCAGGTCTTAATGTACACCTCGGAGGTAATATCGGCAAGCCGCTTCTCCCTGAGATTGAAAGCGTGAATGACGATGACTGTGCAGTAGTTGAGCTTTCAAGTTTTCAGCTTATCTCTATGAGAAAGAGTCCGGATATTGCCGTGGTAACAAACCTTGCTCCTAACCATCTCGATATACACAAGGATATGCAGGAGTACATTGATTCAAAGAAAAATATCATTCTTCATCAGAATGCTTTTTCAAAGGCTGTTCTCAACCTTGATAATGAGATTACAAACGGCTTTTCCGACAGCGTAAGAGGTCAGCTTGCAAAGTTCTCCGTAAAGGAAAATGTTTCAAACGGTGCTTTTCTTGACGGCGATACAATCTGCTATAATGACTACGGAAAAATTACCCGTATTATGAACATTCATGACATCAAAATTCCCGGTATGCATAATGTAGAAAATTATCTTGCCGCTATTTCAGCCGTGTGGGGACTTGTTGATGCAGAAACAATGACAGCCGTTGCAAAGACTTTTGGCGGTGTTGCTCACCGTGCGGAGTTTGTAAGAGAGGTTGACGGTGTTAAGTATTACAACGTATTCAATTGCGTCAAGTCCTACAAGAACCGCACTCGGCACACTTTCACTTTACAAGCAGAAAATCTGCATTATTGCAGGCGGATATGATAAGCATATTCCTTATGAGCCGCTCGGACCCGTAATCAACGATAAAGTAAAACTCCTTATTCTTCTCGGTGATACTGCCCCGAAAATTGAAAAAGCCGTTAAAGAGGCTTCAAACTATGATGCAGATGAAATTGAAATCGTCAATGTAACAAATATGGAAGAGGCTGTAGCTGTTGCCCGTGAGCGTTCAACAAAGGGAGATATTGTTTCGCTTTCACCCGCAAGTGCAAGCTTCGGACTTTACAAGAATTTTGAAGAAAGAGGTAATCACTTCAAGTCAATTGTGAACGCTTTGAAGTAAGATATACAATGAACACAAAAGAACTTATTTTTGAACTCTGTTGTGCAACGGGTGTGTCGGGCAGGGAAGAACCCGCTTTGTCTGTTGCCGAAAAGTTTTTATCGGACTACACGGATGACATAAAGATATCAAACGGCAGTCTTATGGCTGTTTGCGGTAACGAAAATTCAGATAAAACCATATTGCTTGACGCTCACATTGACCGCATAGGATTTATGGTTACCGAAATAAATGAAAACGGATTTGTAAAAGCTTCTCCGTGCGGAGGAATTGACGCAAGAACTCTTGCCGATACTCTGCTTTGTCTGCAGAACAATCCTGATGTAACAGGTGTTGTATGCTGTATGCCTCCTCATCTTTCCGACGGAAAAGAGGACAAGGCTATGCCAACCGACAAAATCTGGGTTGATTTCGGTCTGCCGTATGATGAAGTTAATAAACTCATTTCCTTCGGTGATATGATGACATTTGCCTCAAAGCCGGCAAATCTTTTGAACGGCAGAATTGTTGCGCCTTGCCTTGATAACAGATGCGGTGTTGCATCACTTGTTAAGTGTACAGAGTTATTGAAAGACAATGAAACAGATTATAAAGTAATTATCCTTTTTAAGCTCTCAGGAAGAAACATTTGGCACAGGCGCTAAAACAGGTGCTTTTACAGTTGAAGCAGACGAGTCAATTGTTGTTGATGTAAGCTTTGCATCTCAGCCGGATGTTTCAGGGTTCTATTCTACGGTTGAACTCGACAAAGGACCAATGATTTGCATTTCTTCAATTCTCAACAAAGAAATGAGCAAATCGCTTGAAAGCGTTGCAAAGAATAAAAATATACCGTATCAGCTTGAACCGATAGCAGGCAGAACAGGCACAAATGCAGACCATATTTCAATCAGCGGAAAAGGTGTAAAAACTGCTGTTGTATCAATCCCACAGCGATATATGCATACACAGAATGAAGTTATTTCTGTAGCTGATGTTGACAATACGGCAAAGCTTATTGCTGAATACATTAAATGCGGAGGTGCTTTCAATGATTGACATAAAATTGCTTGAACAGCTTTGCCTTTGCAACGGTATTTCGGGTGATGAGGGGAATGTTCGCAATCTTATAATTAACGAGATTAAAGACTGTGCCGATGATATTAAAACAGATAATCTCGGCAACCTTATTGTGTTTAAAAAGGGAAAAAGTCTGCAAAAAGCAAACTTATGGTGTCGGCACATATGGATGAAGTAGGTCTTATGGTAACGGATATAACATCTGACGGTTACCTTAAATTTGACGAGGTCGGCGGAATTGACAGAAGAGTTCTTCCCGGTAAGCGTGTATGTGTTGGCAGAAACGGTCTTAACGGTGTAATCGGTGTGAAACCGATTCATCTTACAAACGGTGATGAAAAAACTGCTGTTCCGAAAATGAATGATATGTACATTGATATCGGTGCCAAAAGCAGGGAAGATGCGCTTAAATATGTAAACTACGGTGACGGCATTAATTTTGAGGGCGACTTTAAGATTAACGGCAAAACTGTTGTTACAAAGGCACTTGACGACCGTTTCGGCTGCTATGTGCTTATTAATCTCATAAAATCCGAACCCGAATATGATATGTATTTCACATTTGTTGTTCAGGAAGAAGTTGGACTGCGTGGTGCAAGACCTGCGGCTTTTACGGTTAATCCTGATTTTGCTCTTGTTATTGAAAGCACAACTGCCGCTGATGTTGCGGAGGTTGATGCATCTCATCAGGTATGCAATTTGTCAAAAGGCGCAACTGTTACCGTAATGGATAGGGCGACAGTTTATGATAAAGAAATGATAAGTGCCGCTTTTGAACTTGCCGAAAAGAATAACATAGCTGTTCAGTATAAGAGAGCAGTTGCAGGCGGTAATGATTCGGGTGCAATTCATCAGAGCAGAGGCGGAGTGAGAACTCTTGCGGTATCACTTCCGTCAAGGTATATTCATGCTCCTTCAACTGCGGCAAACCTTGATGATTGCGAAAGTGTTTTAAAAACTTGCAAAAGTATTGTCCGATTATATTGCGGGCGGAAATTTAGCGAAAGGAAAGACGGTCTGAATGATAGTAACCGCCAATGAAAATTATATAAATGTAATTATGAACCTGTCGGCGGAAGATCCGTTTGCGTGCAGAATAATTTCTCAGTACAACAGTTACGATTCATCGCTTGCTTTTGTTGACTACTGGACGATAATTGACGATAAAACAGATGAGTGTACAGGTGCAATTTCCCGATGCGGAACAAACTTCATTTTATTTCTCACAGATAAAACAAATCTTGAAGAAGTTTCGTCATTTATGCGTGTTGCGGGTGCTTCAAGTGCAATATGCAGCGGAGATTTTAACCTTAATTTATACGGCAGTAAATCCGTTTCGGGTGTTATTCTGAAAAAATCAGAACCGTTTGAAAATGTTGACGAAAGTATAAATTTTGATGTTCCCGATATTAAAGAGGTTTATAATCTCATCGTAAGCTGTGCCGATGAAAATTTTGTTCCGCCGCCGTTTGATGATTTTTATGTTGATGTGAATCACAAGCTTCGTCATAATGCAACGAGAATGTACGGAGTTTATGACGGTACAAAACTTGTTGCAATGGCTATGACCGTTGCCGAAAGCAGTAACGGTGCCGTGTTGGGTGCGGTATCGTGTCATCCCGACTACAGAAAGCACGGCTACGGTTCAACTGTTGTAAAGTACATATCCAACAGACTGATTGCCGAGAACAAGACCGTGTATCTTCACAGAGCCAAAAATGCAAATCAGTCGTTTTATAATAATCTCGGTTTTGAACAGTGCGGATCATGGCAGGAATATTATTTTGTAAAGGTGATATATTTGAGTTTTTTGTATATAGATGAAGAGTTATAAAAGACATCCGAAAAGGACAATGGAGCTTTGTCAAGGACAAGCTTGCGGAGATTGACGATATTCAGGAATATAACCAGCAGAAGATGATAAAGGCTTTTCAGCTTGCAGATGTTCGTGAAAGTCACCTTTGGGGTTCTACAGGCTACGGATATGATGATGCAGGCAGAGAGGCTCTTGACAAGGTCTATGCTTATGTTTTTGATGCAGAAGACGCACTTGTCCGTCATAATTTCGTAAGCGGTACTCATGCCCTTACAGTTGCACTTTTCGGCGTTTTAAGACCTGGGAACACAATGCTTTCCATAACAGGAATGCCGTATGATACAATCCGTTCCGCTATAGGCATTGAGGGTGACTATCCCGGTTCACTCAAGGACTTTTCAATAAAATTTGAAATGACCGAACTTAATCCTGACGGCACACTTGACTATGACAAAATCGCAAGCGACATTGCAAGAAAAAAGCCTAAAATGGTTTACATACAGCGTTCAAGAGGCTACAGCACAAGACCTACGCTCACATGGAGAGAAATCAAAAAGCTTTGTGAAATTTCAAAAGCCAATTCGCCCGAAAGTATTATTATGCTCGATAACTGTTACGGTGAATTCATTGACAAGGTTGAACCTTTGTCGGTTGGTGTTGATATGATGGCAGGCTCTCTTATCAAGAATCCGGGTGGCGGTATTGCTCCTACAGGCGGATATATTGCAGGTAAGAAAGAACTTGTAGAGATGTGTGCCTACAGACTTACCACTCCCGGTACAGGCAAAGAAATCGGTGCTACTCTTAACGCAAACAGAGAACTTTTTATGGGTGCGTACCATGCTCCTCATGTTACGGGTGAAGCACTTAAAACTGCAGTGTTTGCATCGGCACTTTTTGAAATTCTCGGTTATGAAACCAGTCCTAAGTACAATGATGCAAGAGGAGATATCATTCAGCTTATCATGCTCGGTAATGCAGAAAAGGTATGCCGTTTTTGCGAGGGTGTTCAGAGCGGTTCGGCTGTTGACAGCTTTGTATCTCCGATTCCGTCGGATATGCCGGGTTACGAAAGTCAGGTAGTTATGGCGGCAGGCGCATTTACTCTCGGTTCATCTATTGAACTTTCTGCAGACGCACCGTTGCGTGAACCGTATGCAGTATGGATGCAGGGAAGTCTTAATTTTCACAGCGGTAAGCTCGGTGTAATGCTTGCGGCAAGTAAGATTTTAAGAGATGAAAAATAATATAATCTTGTTGCTTTGATCATAACAGCAAATAAAAAATCCCGCTTACATAAGCGGGATTTTTGCTATGATTTTTTATTGCGTAAGTTTTTAAAAAAGTCGGTGAGAAGTTTTGAACACTCCTCCTGCATAATACCGCCGACTGATTCAGGCTTGAAATTGAACGGCATTTGAAACAGATTCGTAATTGTACCGCAAGCGCCGTTTTTTAAGTCGTAAGCACCGAAATATACCTTTGGAATATGAGCGTTGATTATTGCACCTGCACACATAGGGCAAGGTTCAAGTGTTACATAAATTTCACAGTTCCACAATCTCCAACCGCCAAGCTTTTGACAGGCATTGTATATTGCATCTGTTTCGGCATGAAGAAGAGCGTTCTTGCCTTGTTCACGGCGATTTCTTCCTGTGGCAACAATTTCATCATTTCTGACAATTACCGACACCGACGGGAACTTCGTTTTCCGCAGCGGCAATCTCAGCCTGTTCAATAGCCTTTTGCATATAGTATAAAGTTTTATCCATTGTTAATTAATCCTAAATTTGTGATTGTAGTTATCTAGAAAAAGTACAAGTGAAAGTATGATACCGGGATTCACAAGAAATGCAGTCATTTTCTCTTTTAAGCTAAGTTCACTTTACAATTCGTCTTTCTTATCAGACATTTTAAAAAAGTTCTTATCATTTTTGGCAAGTACGATATATGAAACAAAGCCTGCAACACAGAAGAAAATAATCAGGCTGTAACTGATTATTGTTGCCGCATAATCGGAAACAATGTTTGCATCTCTTAAAATGCTCATGGAAACAGCATATAGGTTATTAAGAAAATGGATTGCAATTGACGGAAGAATGGAATTGAATTTGCAATCGACATACGCAAAAATAAGTCCGAGAATAAACGCAAACGGAATTTGTGATATATTCTGATGCATTGCACCGAACAAAATTGCAGAGCCTATAACTGCTGTTGTGTCACCGAACTTTCTCAGAGAACCCATAACTATTCCTCTAAAAGCAAATTCTTCGGCAAAAGCGGGGACGATTGCTGTTGAAATTATGTTCAGAACAATACTCAAAACACTTGAATCTCCGATTGTCAATCCCGAAGATGTGTTTTCAATTCCGAAAAGCGAGAAGTTGTCTGCGATAACACTCGTGGCAACATTTGCAATCATCGCACCCCCCATTCCGAGAAACAGAATGGGTATCATTACTTTTTGTTTTACATATTTTGTGCTGATAATATCATTTAAACTGTTTCTTGAAAGCTTTATATAAAAAAATGCAGGAACAACAACGGCAAATACGGAAATAAATATATCCATAAAGTAAGTCAGTATTGAATAATTGTCAGAATAAATATATTTTGCCGAACCAAAAGCCTTGAAAACTTCTACAACTATCATTGCGCTTACTGTCATTGTAAGCGAATACGCAAATACAAAAAAACCTAAACCGCTTGATCTTTGCTTGAGATTATCATACTGGAACTCTTTTTTGAAATTGCGGTTATAATTAAGGTTATTGCCGTAAAACGGCATATTATTACCCGAAAACTGGTTATTTATCAAATTATCACATCCTCAAAGCTATTCTAACATAGAGGCATATTATTTTCAAGGATTAAAACATCTGTATAAAGTATTTGCATGATTAAAATGATGTAATCCGACAAAAAGTAACTTTAAATACAGTATAATAAATTCACCCAAAATACGACGCCAAAGAAGAAAAACCGTTTAGTATTTTCTACACAAATT